>Ga0256404_1003297_pt1 | contig 33285 bp, 44 predicted proteins | sample RumenRJG_01DNA_FD_185990 | JGI IMG/M metagenome (GOLD analysis project Ga0256404, IMG submission 185990) | Bovine rumen microbial communities from Lethbridge, Alberta, Canada - RJG_01 | ecosystem: Host-associated > Mammals > Digestive system > Stomach > Rumen | place: Canada: Alberta | collected...
GGGTTTACAATGTTCTGTACACCTACAGTAAATCTTGGTGTGGCATTGATATAAGAAGCATTACTATATGATGGACAACCAGCAAGGAACAAACCATTGCTGTGAGCATTAGATGGTAGATACAATGAAGCATAATACACACAAGAAGATTTCAACTCAGTGATGTTTGGGTTGTTGTGAACCAATGGGAATTCATTTCTACCCTGTATAACTTCAACCGGACCAGTATCACCAACATAGTCTGTATAGCCAGTTTCAAAGTCATAGACATACAAAGAAAGCATAATTTTCTTTCCAGTGAAAGCCTGCTTTGCGTATATACCAATCAATGTTGGATTCTCAGTTTCACCATCGTATACACGAATGTCGTGGTTGATTGGAACAGTGAAAGCTTGACACAACATTACTGCACCATTTGAAAGATTATCTATTACAGTTGGGTCAGCAAAGTCATATACATTGTCAACATTTGGCATATCAAAGTTTACAGTCAACTGTGTATCAAGGTCTCGCTTCAATTTTTCAACAGTTTGAACAACATCACCCACTTCTGTGTCAATCATTACGACACCACTAACTGGGTCAAGTGTAAGACCTTCACCAACTTTCACTTCAAGCTCATTTGAACCATTTACAGTTAGACCATTACCATATTTGACGGAGATTTCATCATTAGTTAGGTCAATGGCATCACCAGCTGTATAAGTAGTTCCGCCACCACCTCCGCCAGCAGTGACATCAATGCGAGTAATCTTTAGTTCGTCATCTTCGTAGAATTTAACTCCTTCACCAGCACTTAATTCATAGTCATTTTCAAATTCTTGTGCTGACCAAGCAGTGAAAGCAGAAATGTCTAGTTTGTTAGAAATTTGACCTTCAATAGTTTGTAGGTCGGTAGCATATTGCCCATTCTGCCATGCTGTGAAAGCCGTTGTATCAAGTTTATTATCTATCTGCCCGCTTATATAGCTGGGGTCAAATGGATCTGGAATTTGTGCCGTAGCAGCATTATATGCGTTAGCACTTGCTTCCGCAATTTCTTCAGTCCAATCTTTACCACTGATTACATCGTCTTGAATGTCTATGTTAGGGCCAGCACTGTATTCTGTACAGACTCTGATCAATTTGCGATTTGTTGAGAGTATGCTCATTAAAGCCTCCTACATCTATTTATAGCCTTTAGCCGTTTAGGGCATCATAATATGAACTTGTATGGAAGAACTCAACATTATAGAATGTTGTTGTACTAGCAGATGTACTATAAACTGAATGATTAGCAGTACTAGCAAATTCAAAGAAAGCACTGTTATTTCTCAAAATCATATCATTTACTCCATCTCCAATACCCAAGTAGCCCATTGAACGATAAGCAGAAACATAGTTGTCATATAAACAATAGTCAAGCATTTGTGTAGTTGGGTTATGTGCTAGGCTGTTTTTTCGTTTATAGAAAATGTACTTAATCTTAAAGTTTCTATCTGCTGAACCTGGAAAATAGTTTCTAATAAAACCATTACTCATTGTGGCATCACTTGTTCCAAATGTATATGTATTTCCTTCAATAGAACCACCACCAGTTAAACCATAGTCCTTAAATCTATAATAAGCACTATAATTTGTATTCAATGTAGCAGTTTCACCTGGGCGTCCAGTCAATGTAGTACTTTGTATGGAACCGTTACCATCAGTAGTAAGAGTAATAGTATGATAAGCGTTGGGGTCTGACCACGAAATAGTAGACCCAAACGCATCAATTTTAGAACCACCAAATGTTAATTTATATGTGCTATATTTCATTGACGGTTTTTCCTTTTAATCAAATTAACCTATGTAGAAGTAAGTTTCTTGGTTCAATCCACACCAACAGTTTTTGTTTCTGTCATTGTTCCAGTTTCTTACAACCTTCATACAACAACCACTGTCAACTTCCGCAACGAATATAGTGTCACCATCGTCAATCATAGCACTATAAGTTCCATAAGGACCATAAGAAGGTGCGATGAATGTAATTTCGTTCAAGTTAGGTAGAGCACTTGTATAGAACCAATGTTCACTAGCGGCAGTAGTTAGTTTGACAGCAGAACAAGTTATATTATTACTGTTAGCTGCTTTAATTATGTCGTACCAACTAGCACTAACATCTGTTGAAGGATAAGCAGCAAAATTAAGTGCGTTATTTAAGAATGTTACAACAGAACCAGCTCTTTCAACTGAGTTACTCAAATAGAAACTTGAGCAATTAGCACCGTGAGTATAAGCAGTAGTTCCATTTCTTCCTGTCATTGGGAATGTGTTTCCACCACCTGACCAGTTAGCAGAGTTTGTCATTACAGTATAATATGTATCGTTCCAGTTTGCTTCGTTTGTCAAATAGCCCAATGTTACCATATCAACTGTAGCACTGTTCTGCTTAACCCAGTTATTAACGGCTGTATTACCATCGTTCTTTGCCCATTGAGCACTGTTGCTTCTTACTTTGTTTGAAGCATCATCCCATTTGGCACTGTTATTGAATACTGTATATGTTGTATCACTCCAGTTCGTTTCATTAGCAATAACCAAACTTGTTGCCAAATCAATGTTAGCACTCTTTGTGGTTACATAGTTATTAACGGCAGTATTAACTTGGTTCCACAAACCACTATTGCTCTTGACTGTAGAACTTACTTCTTTAGCATAAGAACTTAATTCATTGATTCTTCCACTCAAGTAACCATCATGTCCATACAAAATAGACAAGTGGTCGCTCATAACATTTGTATAGTTATTGAAAGCACTCTGAGTCAAGAATGTGTTAGTTTGGTTGATACCACTAGCAATCTCATAGTTATTTGGGAAGCGATACATTCCACCCTTAACATTGATGCTGTGGTTCTTGTAACCACTCAAATCAAAGCTAGAGAGAACCTGAACAAGCATATTGCCGGTCAAAGTTTGTGTATCATCAATGATTTTAGCACCTGAAATCCAAGGGCAAGAACCTTCACCACCTTGTCCTGCTAATGCTGAACCATTGATGGCACTAATAACACTGTTTACATCATAATCAAAAGTTAATTTGTCTTGCTTTAATTCGTTTATTACATTAACTGTTTCGTCAATTTCTTGCTTGTTGTAATAGTTACTCAACAAATAAGTTGTTTCTTGTTTGTTATAATAGTTACTCAAATCAAAAGCACTAGCATCTAATTTGTTGTCTAAACCACCTTTAACGGCTGAACAACAAGCACTAAATGATGACCAATCAACTTTATCATTTAAAGCACTTCCAAATGTATCGTTAAACCAATCACCATTAACACCAAGTACTAACGAACTAACACCATCAATGATGTCAGTATATGCTGTCATTGTTTCGTCTACGGCCAAAGGAATGTTTACAACACTCAATGGATTTTGAGAGGTTCCGTTACCACTCAATGTATCATCGTGGCGAACAATGAATGTTCCACCACCTTCACCACCTTCCGCATAGAAAGCATTACAAGTATAAACCAATGTGTCATAAGGAGTATAAATTTCTAGTCTGTACTCATTGACATCATCTGCCTTCACACTTGCTCTGCCATTGGCATCAAGTATAATAGGGTTTGATTTTCCTTCGCCTGTTTCGCCATCATACAAAGTAGCAAGGTTCTGTGTATCTTTTAAGTACACATAAATTTTACCACCAGCTAATAGCTTTCCACTATCGTATAAAAACTGTTTTGTAGGTGAAAACAAAAACTGTAACATTACTACCTCGTATGTCTAACCAAATAAACTTTTCCAAGACTCTTAGTCCAAGGGTTATACAACATATCTGTTCTTTCAAACTCAGCACTCATACTAATTACACCAGCATTATATACCTTTCCATCACCACCATGTACGAAATCCCATTTATATGTAATGTCAGGTGTTTGTGAAGAAGAAGGTACATACAAATTAGTTTGTACAGAAGCATTCAAATCCCATCTCCAACCTGGTGCTTCACTCATGAATGGTTCAAGTGAGTAAGTAACCCAACCATTATAGAAGTTCCAAGAACCTACTGTATCACTCCATACAAGGTCACCATTTATAATAGACTTTGGGTTAGTGTTTATACCAGAGAAATAAGCAGTTGGGTTATAGTTATCACCAAGACCAATGTTGTTCTTAAAGAAAGTACGACCTCTTTGGTTTGGATACTGACCAACATCAAGTCCATTGTAACTTGTGAATGGGTTTGTGTTAAACCTACCAAAATCACAATTTATAGCACTTATACCAAATGCTGTGGCGTTTTCCATACCGAATGTGACTGAATCACTGAACACACAGTTTTCATAGCATCTGTCAATTCTTCCACCAAGGCCATTGGCATTTAAACTACCACGGTTAAAGTGACAGTTATTGAATGTTGCCTTTGGACTATAAACATAAGCACTATTTGCGTAACAGTTCTCTAATGTAACATTAGGAATCTCAGTACCAACAGTAATATAGTTTCCGTTATAGTTTCTAATGACACAAGAACTTAAACTTGGAGCTGTGAATGTTGCTAAATCGTTACCAGTATCCATACCAGCAAAGTCTGCGGTTACAGCACTTGGTTGGTACAAAGTAATGGCTTTCCAATAGTTTATTGGTTTATCAAAATCTTTGCTCTTAGCACTAACATTAACATCTTCTTCAGCATTTGGTATAAATGTGTTAAATCCGCGTTTGAACCATTTATCCGAAATGTACATATTTTTAAAGTGTGTTCTTGTTCCATCCATAATTTTATGGTCTGAAACAATCGTACAGTTATCAAAATAAATCGTAGCTGGGTTGCTGTAAGTGTTACTGATAATGTTAATTTCTTTTTCAAAGGTTACATAGCAATTCTCAAGTGTCTTACTATTGAGAAGGACAACGTCTCCTTCTTTATCAAAGATTAAGTTCTTTGACCAGCTATTCAAAAATGCGTCAAGTGTTGGGAACTGACTTAAACGAACAGGTTGATTTGCTCTGTACTCACTCCACTGACCATTCTCATTAAAACCAATTTGTAAAGCACCAAGTACACTTGTTCCAATGCCTTCAAAATTCATACAACGAAGTGTACTTCCATTACGGAGCTTAGCACCATAAGAGAACACAACTTTCTTACCGCGAGCATTGTACAAACTATATCCATCGCCATAAGCACCTGGAGCCAAGTAAATAGTTTTTGGAGAAACAAGTCCCATAGAGCCATAAGTATCATTATAAGCAAACAATGAACCCAAATGTTCCTGATGGTTGTTGCCATAAACACCATAGTATTCGGACTTCATTATTTCATTACAAATTAAAATCCATCTACCAGTATCACTCTGCTCACTACCAATTATAAGACCACCATCTTCTGTATTAACACAATTTGAATCCCAGTAATAAGTACGAGCTTCGCAATCGTTATCGGTCCAGTAACCAATGACGTCTACATATCCACCTACTGGAAGAGTTTTAAGATTTTCAATAGTGTGTACAGTAACACGATTTGCCTCTCTTTGTTCTTTGTCAAATTCAAAACCAACCTTTGTTGAGAAAGACTCACGCCAGACTTCAGGACGCAAATCTCCCTTTGGGTCAGTACTCTCGCCTTCATATTCCTGTGCGACAACATCATAAATTCTGTTTTCAAGAAAGTATGTGTTCTCAGCTAGTCCATTGACACAGTAAATAGGGTTTGGAGCTTCTGTGTATTCAGCATTTTCGTATGTGAACACAGGAGCCAAATCCGTTGTATCTTTTTCATATACGAACAAGCGACCATTCTTAATTCTGTTCTTGTTCAATAAAGACAAACTAAACATTTGAATCCTCCGCAACATTTAGATTTGTTTGTTGTGCGTCCTTCAAATCATCGTGAGCCAACTTCATAGCTTCTCTGCCGTTCTCGCCATTCTGCTTCATTTCTTCAATAGCAAGCTTAACTTGGTTATCCAATTCTGCTTTTTCCATTGTGTACTTATTGCGAGTATCTGCTTCAATAGCCTGGCATTTCAACAATGTAATCTGGTTCTTCAAATCGGCTATCTGTTGTTCGTAAGTCTGCTGCATTTGTGTTGCTTGTTGTTTCAACTGTGTAATAGCAGGATCTTCTTGTGAAATAGCTTGTAAGAAAGGAGCAACGAACGCATTGTCATTCATTGTACTTGCGACAGCTAAAATAGCACGCTTTCTGTCTGTTGGGTCATCCAACATTTGAGTCAATGCCATTAACTCTTGACGAGCAGTCTGTCTTTCAAGATTTTCTTGAGGGCCATTTTCAATTTTAATTTGTATGTCATTCAAGTTAAAATACTGAGCAATCAATTCTACGAGAGCTTTGAAACTATATTTCAAGTGGCTCATAAAATGTCTAACATTGTTGTTATATGATTTTGCGTTCAACAATGCTTCTGTTGCTGTTATTTCGTTTCGTTCATCAGGAAGCCCAATGCTTTCAACACCAACAACGGACTGCATCATACCAACAGTACTACTCATAATGCCGGTTAAATCGCCATATTCAACTGTGGCATCAACGCGGGTTGGAGGTGGTAATGTTTCAGCACCGTCTTTATCATTATAAATGAACAACTGGTGAGTGTTCATATCACTGTTATCCCACAAATCAGCATTCTTACCAATTTGTCTACGGCCAGCAATCCACATGCCCTTTGGACTCTTTGCCAATCGTTCCATCAACTGACTTGCAGTCATATCAGTCATGTCCTGAAGAACTTTGCACTGTGAAACTATACCACGATAAAGTCTATTGCCATCAATTTCAATAGGTTCGCCATATACTGGGATGACTGGTATTTGTTTAAGATAGAGTTCTATTGGGTCTTCAACAAGTGTATCAGCAACAATTTTGTAAATCGTTACAACGCCATCTTTCTGTTTAAAATAAGTGAAGACAGGACACATTTCGTCTTGTATTGGTTCACTTGTTGTTAATTCAAGTGTTGTTCCATTCTTAAATTTGTCAGCAATTTCTTCACCATATTTGTTTTTAATAAATGCTCTTGACTTATAGTCAATGAAAAGAACTTGGTTTGCGTCAGCACCATTCATATCCGTAGAATCAGGGTCATAATAAACTGTTTCTACTTTATCTATACTGTATGGGACTGGAACCACAGCACCATTTCTTTCTTGTGGCAAAACAACAATGTAACCTAAACCAAAAGAGACCGCATTTTTAAGTGCGTTCTCTACTGATTCACTTATATCGTCATTTAATTTGTTGTAAAATTCTGCCAAATCTGGCAAGTCAGTACGAGGTTTATAAGGATAAGATGTATATGAATTCACTATGGCTCTAATCGCATTACTGATGACATCCAAATGTCCACGGTATCTTTTATTACCGAGTAACTTTGAGACATCTTTACTTAATGATTTCTTCCAAAGAAACTCCTTATCATCTTTTATACGATTTCTTTGTTCTTTGAATCGGCTATAAGACCTATCTTCAAACTTCTTGATTCGTTTTAATAGTTTGTCTAAATCAAAACTTTCTTCCATTATAAACCTCGTTCTTCTTACCCATCTTCCAGGGTCTTTTCATCAGCAATTTGGTTTGTATCTAAACTATTTATTAGAAACCAAGTCTACGCTTTCTCTCTTCTTCAGTTTCAAACTGTGGGTTTAACAATGAACCAGCATTGTTCCCAAAGTTGCTCTGCAAATTCACATTTGGTTGTGGAGCTTGAGAGCCAGCATTCATACTGTTTGCTAGTTGTTGTGTTTCAGCTGCGTTCTGTTGTTGTTTCTTTTGAGCCATAGACAAGGCTAACATAATGAGAGGTACCATATTTTGTTTCTCCTTTTTAAATAAATTAATCTTCTTCGTAACCTAAGTCACGGTTAATCTTTTTCTTTTCAGATTCTTTTTCTTTAGCTTCATAGTAAGCATCAACAAGTGGTCCAGCTAAATTAAATCCTGGCAAACGGACTGCTCTTGAAACTACTCTCTTTGCCATTCGTGGGTCTTCACTAATCAAGTCACCAGCTTTGTTACTAACAAATGGGACTGATTCATAAGCAAGAGCATTTTTAACTTCAGGTACAAAATCTTTAACAGTTCTATCTCTAAATTCTTTCTTTGGGTTTGGCATATTTTGTACTGACTGAATTTCTTGAAGTTTCTGTAAGTATGGAGTTATATCTTCGCCATTTCTGCTTGCTCGCAACAAATCACTAACAACATTCTTACTATCTCTAGTTGCTTTTGCTTTTTCTGCGGCTACTGCTTTTCTTGCTTTCTGCGAAACTTCCGTCTGGAACTGTTTTGGTACAGGTTTTGGAGCAACCAATCCACCAGTAATTCTGTTTACTACTTTGTTCATACCAGCGTTAATACCAGCACCCATAGCAACATCTGCTGGGTTAAATTCACTTCTAGCATTGTTTGGGTCATCGTAAGCAACAGCATCAGCAGCTTCCATCATAGCTGGGTTTGAAGCTATATCGGCAGCAACGGCAGCTATCTTACCTACTTTACCCATCTTTTCGCCTAATTTAGCGGCTTGTGCGATTCTTCCACCTGGGTTCACAGCATATAATGCTTGTTCACCAACATCCAAACCAAGGTCTTTAGCTTGTATATCTTCACCACGCATTACGGCTTCGTAACTTCTTGGATAAGCTATTTTGGCAATAGTTCCAGGAACATCGTCAAATAATTTTTCTCTGTCTATTTGAACTTGAGCATCACCAACAGCTTTCAAGTACGCACCTTTATCAGCATACCCAGCATCGTGTGCTCTGCGCTCTAAGTCTTTCGTACTCTTTTTGCTCCAGTGATTTGGACTATCCCAATCAAAGAATGTTTCTTTATCTCTCTTTTCTTCTGCTTTAACAACATCAGGTGCTTTATAATCTTCCTGGTGTTTAACAGACCAAGCATCTTCAAGGTCTTTAGCATAGTCCTGGTATTTGAATGTACTGGGGTCAGTCATTCCATACTTTGGGTCATTCAAGAGTTTAGACAAAGCATATTTTCTGCCAGCTTCAGTTGGGATTTTGTTCACAACTTGTTCCATTAACTCCACACTCTGTCTGCGTGGGTCATCCAAGTCCATAGACAATTTTATTTTGTCAAAAACATTCATCTCTGCCATTATTTAACTCCTGCCATTTGTTTTGCTCTTTCTTGTGCTTCGGCATCACTCATTGAAGGATACTGTCTCTTCAATTCTTTGTATTTCTGTTCAACCAAGTCGGTTTCTTTCTTCGCAACACCTCTACCAGCACTAGCACCAATTTGAGCTTGCTTGTGAGCATTTTTATTCAATGTTCCCCAATCACTTGTTTGGTTTGCTTTACCAATAAGTTCAAAACCATTTTTACGAGTAATCAAACCATCGTCAATAGCCTTTTGAACTTTTCCAATGTAAGACTTTCTTTCAGTACCATTGTTCCATTTGTCTGGTAACATTGAACCCAATTCAAGATAAGCATCGTCTTGAACTTTTCCTAATGCGACTTGTTCTTTGGCCTGTTTCATAATGTTGTCAGCATTTGGGAATGTCTGTCTAATTCTATCTTCGGCAATAGCAATAGCAGTAGCATCACCGCTCTGTATAGCTTGTGTGTAATTTGCTAACAAACTATTTGCGTGTCCAGCATCAACATTCGTCATTTGTTTGCGTTTTATATCTTCCTGAACGCGGTCTTCCATAAACTTCAATGCTCTATCACCACGCTTGTCAAAATTTTCATTAGCTGCGAGTTGCTGGTTCAATTCACTATCCATTTGTTTTAGACCAAGTTCACTTGTTGCTGGATTCATAGCATACAAAAGAGAACCAACACCAGGACCTTCAATGTCTACTTTTGGTCTTAGATTCTCCATAGCAAAACGCCATTTGAAGTTATCGTCTGTTATATCAGGACTAACTAACTCTCTAGCATCCATATTAACCTCCAATTAAAGAGCGAGCCAAATTATTTCTTTGGTCTTCTTCTTGTTTGCGTTTGGCTAATGCCATTCTGTAAGCATAGTCTGCAGCATCTCCACCAGTCTGTGCGGCTTGTTGTGTCGCAACATTCATCAATACTTCTTCTGGTGTACCACCTACTGCTTCCTGTGGAACTTCGGACTGTGGTGCTTCTTCCACAGCTACAGGAGCTTCTTCTTTCTTATTCAAGTAAGATTTCAATGTTTCGTAATAGTCATCTTGAGCTTTCTGTAACTTTTCTGCTTGTTTCTTTTTATCTTTCCAGCTCATATAACCAGCAACACCATTGTAAATAGTGCCGAGTGTTTTCCAACCTTCAGTACCAGTATTTGGAATGATTAACTGACGAGCAGGTGTGTAACTAAATGTAGGGTTAAAACTCATATTTTATTCTCCTTAACCAAATGGATTCAACAAAGCTTGTAAGCCACTCTTTTTCTGTAAGTTATTTTGTGCTATTGCGGTATTTAAGTCTGTCAAGCCTTGAGTCAAAGCATTGTTTGCGTTTATTTTGTTTGTATAAACATTACCCATTGAGTCAGCATATTTTCCAGTATCATTACCCAACATACTTGCGATGTTGCCAAGTCTACTATCATTGACCTGGTATTCCTGGAGAGCATTTGCTCTATCTTGCTGCATTCTATCGTAAGCTTTATCCCATTCTTCCGATGCCATAGCTTGCGTTTTTGCGTTAATTTGGTTCAAATAGTCTGAACTAAACATATTGCCAGCATTAGCATTAGACTTTGTTATGACATTCGTGGCATCTTTAACACGCTGTTCATAAGCAGGACTAAAGAAGTCTTTTGCTTCTTTGTTGTACTTGTATGGGTCAGCATTCATATAGTTCTGTAATGCTTGCTGGTATTGAGCAGGAGCAGTTCCATACAAACTATTCATTAGGTTGCTATACTCATTTATGTAACCCATATTTTGAGCATTGGCATTCTCTAATGCTTTCTTGTTTTCTTCTAACTGGGCATTGGCAGCATTAACTTTAGATTTGTTGCCAAAGCCAAAATTTTCCAAAAAATCTAACATTTAATAGACCTCCGTTACTTTATTAAAATTATAGCAATTCCAGTTATTGGAGCTGTTATTGCTTCTTGACCTAAACCAATTATATCGCCTTTGATTTCTTCAACACCAATATAAATGATTCCTGTTCTCTTATCAAAAGTTTTAGGCAACATATAAGTTTTATTACTGTCAACTTCTTGAACAGCTACACCAAACTTACTACCAAGTTTCGTGAACAACCATCCATTCTTTTCAGTCTCAATCCAAGCACCCTGAGTTACTGCCAACAAATCTTTTAATGTTGAACCAAGGTTTATTTCGCCATTAAGCAAGTCTTGTTCTATCATAGCCTATACCCCAAACTAACTGTAGCCATTGAAGCATTTTGTATTAACAAATCAACAGGAGCACTTGTACTAAATTTTATTACGCAATTACGAACAAGTCCTAAACCATTCCAAATTACTCTCTTTTTGTATTCACCTGTTCGTGGCAAAGGTCTTGTAATAGTGTTTCCGTATGTATAGCCACCATCTCTGCTAATTTCAAGCATACACTGTGGCTTTAAATTTCTATCATCACATTGTCCGAAGTTACCTTCAATGCTGAGAGCATTTAAGATAAATTCTCTTTCAGAGTCTATAATCAAAGGAGTTTGTCTACCACGAACAAATGATAATTTTTGTGTGGCAGTCAAATCTTCATACCAGTAATTCTTTGTACCTTCATATACTGCTGAAGGTTTACTTGTCTTAAATGAACCATACAACAACTGGCCTTCTCTAGTGAACACAGGATAAACATAGTGAGTTGATTCAGCTTTCATATCAGTAACATTCAATGATGTTCTTTCGTGCCAATCACCAGATACTAAATCAAATACAAATGAACGCTCTCTGTCATTCGCATCCTTGAAATGTATAGCATAGAAGTTATGGTTTGAGTAACTGTAACCATAAGCGAAAACATTTACTAATGTGGACCTGAACAACATTTCGTCAAGCCATATTGGACTAATTTTACTAATTTGAGTTCCTTCAATCATATAGACACCGAAACCACTTCTGTTACCAGCGCCCAAGAAACCTTGTAAGTTATTGAAAACACCAACTGTTCGTGCGTTTTTCAAACCCAAACTATTGTTACTTGTATAGTTTGTTCTAATCCAGGTCATTCCTTCTGTATCACTACGAGTCCAAAATTCAATAGAACTTCTACCATATACAGTAAGAACATCACCGACTGCTTTCAAACAAACTATGCTATCAGAACTAGATTCAGCATTTTTATATTGGAGTGTTGCGTACATATCATAGAAGATGTTACCATTCCAAACACTCACAGGTTCATATAAAGGTTTTTTATCGCCATCAGTAACTATATTTCCGTCACTGTCTCTCCTTAACATTTCCATTGTGTCATTTGACAAGACATAAGGTTGAGAGTAATATGCGTAACCAGTATTTTTATCACTAACTATAATAGAACCAGCTAAACAAGAAACACTACTTGGAACAATAGTTTCACCTGTAATACCGAGTGGAGTTTGAACTAACTTCATTTCACCTGTATACAAGTTGTATGCGTGTAATGTGTTTCCATCACAAATTAACAAAAATGGTCTTTCACCACCACTTTCAACGAAGGTCCAACCATATTCTTTATCCATTCGCCCAGACAAGATTTTAACTACATTTCCACTTGGACGAACTTCATACACATTTGAACCAAAGCACCAGAATGAACTTGGTAATCTATTTTCTGTTTCAAGTCCTACTGAAGCATAAAACGAACCAGTACAATTTAATTTGTTTGCGGTTAATTCTTTATAAAATTTCTTACCGAACAATGAGCGAAGGTATTTTACTTCGCCATTAACTTCAGTAATCATATTGTTGGAGATAGAACAGCCTTGAATGTTTGGATTCTCGGCTTTGTTCTGCCCACCAACAAATGAGTCTATAACGGAGGTATTAACTACATTCATACTAACCCCATCCATTTCCGCCAAGCAAGTTATAGTAACCAGCTAGATAGTTACCATCGCCTAAATCGTATGTACTTGGGTTATTCATTCCATTTGCTTCCTGTACTAAGTGCTTATATTCTTTGAAACTTTGTTCAAACACTTGAGCATCAGGCATTTTAAATCTTTGTGCTAATTTGTATTTAAGACCTTCTTCTAACAAATTAATACTCATTTCACTGAACCAAATTTCGTCATCACCTTTATAGTGTGGGAAACCTTTATTATAAATGACGAGAAAATCACTTATCATTCCACCATCAGTGAAAATTTCACCGTACATACAGTGTCTATCTTCATCGTGTTCAATGTTGTATGTAAACAAATTAGCCAAACCAGTTCTAGTTTGGTTATAAATTCGTGCTTTATCGCACTTAATTAATTTATAGTAACTCAATCCACTTCTGCGGGACAAAGCCTTAATGTTAACTGGTGGTTCTTTTTCTTTAATTTCGTAATCGTCACTGTCGCCAATTCTAATCTTTCCGCCAGCTCTAACAATTTTCTCTTTTCTAGCTTCTGCCAAATAGTCTTGAATGTTTAACTCGGTTATAAGACTGTTCAATTCAGTCAAACCAGCATTAAAATAGTAACCGTCATCAGGTTGGTCGCCAATTTCACATTCAATACCGATGGCCTTCAAAGCATTTAATATGAGGACATTTGCTGTAATCATTTACACCTCCATTACCATATATTTATAGTTTTTATCGTTTGTAGGGCAATATATCAACCAAAAGAGCAATTAACTGCTCAATTTTCTTCAAAGTTTCTTTCATTTCCGCCAAATCCTGCTTAATTTCGTTCAAATTAGTCTTTGGGGTTCCAGTACTGGGTTGGGTCTTCGTATTCTTCTTTATATCCTTCATAAGAACGGTCTCCATTTGCGTATGTTAATGCTAGACTATCACTCTGGTCAGGAGAGTGTCCTATCACTAACTTAATTTCTTCTTTATTTACGAGCTTCAATTTGCCATTGTTCGTGAATTCAAACAAAGTAGCATTTAACTCTTTTTCAATTTGTTCATTTATTGGTAAACCTTTTCTAAGTCCACCAACCATATTAAAATACATCTCTGCTCTTCGGTTCAAATACTGGTCATTTATTGGACTTGAGCCAAAGTTAATTAGGTTACAATCGTATTCCATAGACAAGTTCTCATAGTATTTTTCTCCGTAAGCCATATCAATGTTTATTTCAATCACTCTCCATTTTGGATGTTTAGTAAGCATAGCTTTAATTTCGTTTCTCGCATCGTGTCCAGTCAATGTACTGTAGCACTTCTGTTCGTACCAATTACCAACACGATAAGTTATGACAGTCTTGTCTTTTCCATAGCCAGAGCCATCAATTCCAATGCTTAACAAACCTTCTTCAGGTTCATCAATCATTGTTGTAACATAATGAACTCCAGCTAACACACTGTTCTCTGCTTGGAGATTCAATAGTTCGCCATCAAGTTCTTGTTTTAACAATGCTTCATTAGTGAAACTTGCTTTCATTTGGTTGTATTCAATTTCACTAATAAATTTATTGTCAGTAGTTTTAGCTTGTATTAAATCTATTTCATCCAAATGATCTGCTATATACAAATTCAACCACGAACCAGCTTTAGGTGTAGTTGTAATGTAAGTGTGTGGTTTAACATCATCGCCAAGGCCACGCATACAAGGAGTGGCAACCATAAGTATATCTGGTGGACTAAAAGCACCTTCGTCCAAAATTAAAGTACTAATTTCTGTGAAACCACGGCAACCATCAATGTTTTCGTATGTTAAGCCATAGCAAGCACCTTTGCCACAGCGTATCATACAACCACCTTTATTAAATTTAAATTTATCCCAACCAACAAGTTCCGATAGTCTGTTTGTAATTTCTCTAAACAAATTCTCACTTAGTGCTTTATAGTTTTGAGCGAACACAAGTATTCTTTCGCCCTTTAGGATTTTTAATGCTGCTACCAAACTAGCAATATACGATTTGCCAGCACCACGACCGCATATCATAGCAGTAAAAGAAGAAGTGCTATTAAGCAACTTCTTCTGATGTGGTAATAGTTTGTATTGAATTTTCTTTCTAGGCATCAACGAACTCAACTTCTATGCTCAATCCACCTTCAACTGTATCGTGATTTTCGTTTACAGTCTCCATCTTTTCACTGTACTGAGTTTTATATCTTCTCTTTAACAATTCCAAGAACTGTGGTTTTCCACCGAGCATATATTTATTGGTTAAATCATCAAGTATTCGTCCTTTCATACACATAATCCAATCCATCATTTGTTCTAAAAGTTCAACAGTAGTTTCATCAAATGTGGAATTAGCAGGCTCAAAACTGCGTGGATTCCATAGCTTATAAAGGTCCTTTGGTCTTAATTTGTTAGGTAAATACGACTGTAGATTTCTCATTACAGTAGCAACACCATAATAAGACATCTCAGTAGCTTTAGTATTTTTAGGTTCGTAGTTTAACAAAGTCATAGTTATTCCGCAGGGGTTATATCCAATCGTATTTTCATCTATGTTGTTCGTAATGGAAAAAGTATCACTTAATGAAGCCATATTGTTAGTACAATCAGGAGTGTAAACTGGCTCCACGAAGTTCTCAAGTAGCCACTTCATTTGTGCTTGACGCAATCTACAATTAGATTGTATGTTTGTATTTCGTGAAGCCATAATCATTACTCCCAGGAACATTTGTGGTGTTTTATATAATAGTATCTTTCCTTATTGTATAATACTACATCGTCAGCTTTAGTTAAATGGTAGTATTCTTGAAATTTTCTATAAAACTCAGACTTAATTCTACCTTTATTGAAACCTTTTCCTTTGTTTGAAATTTTAAATCTTTCTTTAGTTTTAGGGTTATTCATATTATCTCTATGACTTACACATCTAAAGTTTGATAAAGTATTGTTTTCTTTGTTTGTATCAATATGGTCTATTTCATAACCATCAGGAATTTCACCAATAAAAGTTTCATATAGTATTCTGCTTATAGGTGTACCACTTATACAAAGATACCCAGGTCCATTTCTATAAGGAGTAATTTGTCTTAATTTCATAGTTTTATTTGACCAGCGATAATAAACAAAATCGCCATCAATATACAAATTTCGCTTCTCATTATAACGCATAAGTCCTCCTTACATCGCTCTCAAAGCATCACGCAAAGCACTATGGTCGCCACCAAAAATGTCTGGTTCAGCTTCAGTCATGTTACCTGGTTTACCAACTGGTCTAGCCAAGTTATTTACTGGCTTTGGTGTTTCTATTGGAGCTGGAGCAGGAGCAACATTTGTTGGAGCAGGTGCTGGAGCAACATTTTTAGCACTGCGTTCAGCAACTAATTTGTTTTCCAAATCGTGAACAGCTAGAATTCTCATTAAAGGAGAACCTAACATACAAATGTTTTCAACCTGGTCTTTATGTGTAGCGAAATGTTCCAAAATCAAAGGATAGTTTGGAGTTTGATGGAGGTATTCAACAATGTTCTTTTCCTGGTTCAACAAATCTTCAAGGCCATCTTCATAAGCCTTAGATACTGTTTCGTGCCAAGCCGTTCTGCTAGCTTCGTCAGGGTACCATTTGTTAATTCCCTTATCCAATTCACTTCTATGCTTCATATCTTGTTCATACTGTTTTTGATAGTTCTCATATTCTTCTCGCATAGACTTTTCTTTATCGGCCCATCTACGTTCAACTTCTTTTTCAACGACTGCTTTAGCATATTCGCCATAAGTAGCGAAGTCTTCTGGGTTCAATTCTTTTTCGGGATTCTTAAATGAGTTAAATTCTTCCTGGAAAGCACCAAATCGTTTATCCCATTCTGTTAATTTGTTTTCATAACGGTCTTTCTGTTTACCCAACTGTCTTTTTAGACTATACAACATTTCGTCATAGTCTTTCTTACTCACATATTCAGGAGAAGGAGCAGGTGTTTCAACCGCTTGGGATGGCTGTGGTTCAGCAGGTGTTTCTTGAACTTCCTCACTTGGAGTTTCAGGAGTATTATTAACTTCTTCATTAGTTTGTTCATCGTCATTTAATGCCATTCTTGTGGCTTCTATTTCTTCATTCGTCATGTATTAACCTCATTTGTATGGAAACAGGTGCCATATTCACCGACCTTTAAAACAAAAATAGTGTACAGGGCAAAGGTCAAGCCCCATACACTATTTATAGTGAGTTATGAACTCTTACTTATTTCTTAACGAAAACAGTAACATTTTGTCTTGGTTCTGCGATTTGAGCGGCGAACGGACAGTCAATTCTTACGATAGACTTTCTGTTCAAGATGTCAGATGCAGCAACACATTCAAGTCTTACACCATCAACTGTTTCTGTACCAAATTCTTCGGTAGCAGGCATGTGGTTGAACTTATATGTGTCAAAACCAAGTGCGTCAGCAATACGGACAGAACCAACTTCGTACTTAGTACCTGTTGCGAGAACAGGTGTGAGAGTCAAAGCGGTTGTGCCGGATTCAACCCAGGCGTTAGGATTGTTGTAGTTTTCGCCCTTGTATGTAATTCTCAAATCAGGAATGTTACCATCTTTATCAGCAAAGATAATGTAGTCCTGATCGGTTTCCAAACCATTGACATCAACAATCTTCAAACCTTCAGCCTTGAATGGAATAGAAGCATCTGCGACACCACCTGTGATAGCAACGGAAGTTACTTTATTCAAACCACGGGCAGAAGTTTCTTCTGTCAAAGAGATAGTAGCATTCATAGCAGCAGGAGTAGTGATTACAGGAAGGCCTTGACATTCAATCTGAGAAGCTCCAGCATATTCACCCAAGTAGTTCTTAGAGTAAATCTTCTTTTGCTGTTCATCTGGAATGAACTTAGCCAATCCACCAGCAGCAATCTTACCCATTGTAGTTGGGGACATGAAGGAAACCTTTTCACCAGCTACTGCGACTTCTTCAAGTTTAGCAGCACCTTCGGAAAGGGTATCAAAACCAGCGTCACCAGTGGTTACAACGGCCTGGCAAGAACGATAAATAGTGTTCTTGATGACATCATCTTGAACAGTCTTTGCCAACTTGGTTGCTTTCTTGTTAATGATTTTCTGTTTGAAATCACGAATGTTTACCAACTTATCCCAAGAGTCATATTCTACGTTTGTATTCTTGTTTTTCAAGGTTGTAGAGTATTCAATCTGTGTTACACCTTCAGGGATGGTTGTAAGGCCATCATAAACCTTACCTGGGTCATCAATGTAGGTATGAATCTGCATACCATAGCCCTTGTTTTCCATTTCGCCCTGAGAAATCATAGACTGAGATTTCTTGATGTATGGCATTTCGTCAGCTACTGCAACAGCAAGAGCTTCAACTTTCTTTTGGTTACTAAATGTAGACATATAAATTTCCTTTAAATTTGTTTGTGTTAATAAGGTTAAGAACACGGTACCATTCGGCATCGTATAACTATTTATTTCACACTTCAAATCCACTATTGGTCTAGCTTCATATCCGTTCAAGTTTGTTCTATATTTAACCTGCCAAACAAATTAAGGGCAGTGCCTAAGTTTATTCGGGACCAACCAAAACCACTTAGACAAAAATCGTGTGCGTATAGCGGCACATTCGCATCAATATATGTATAAAAAACCCTCTCCAGGTTTTATCCTAGAGAGGGAAAACAACATAAACAGGAGCGTTATGGAAAATGAACTAAACCATAACTCTATATGTATAACCTTAAATTCTTTGGTTATTTTCTAGTAGTACGACTTCCGTTGGAACAAAATTACCAACAAGTTGCCAATAAATCGTATTTAATCGTTCCATAATGAAAGCACCAATTCTTGACTGGTATTCCACATTCAAATTCTTATCAGGTATAGTTTGTTCTAAAACAGAAGGTTCACTTGTTACAAATTTTCTACAGTTATCTAATGTTGGTTGAAAACCAAGACATTTAAAGAAAGAATCTTCTCGCTCCTTAATGAAACTTACATAGTGTTTAATCTGTGGACCAGACATTTGTGCTATGTTGTATGGAAAGAACACATTTCTTTGTAACAAGTTAAATTCATTTCGTGGAAGTATTGCGTTCAACACATCACAATAAACTGGAGAGTGATAATTTGCTAACTGGTCTAGCACAGAGCACTTCCATTCCATAGGAGCAGCCACTAAAGTTCCAATTCCTAATTTTAATTTGCGTCTGTACGCATTGAGTGAAACCCAATCCTGTTCTCTAATTTTATCTGCTAACCACATCCAAGCTGGCAATTCACCAAAGACTCTTGAATCATATCCTTCTTGATAAATGTTCATTGTGCCTTCAACATTTGTGTCAGACAAATATAATCTGTTGTCACGGTCACCAAAATGTTTCTTTGCGAACACCAAGTTCTCAGGTTTGTGTGTTAAAATCGCACAGTAAGTCTGCGGATAAGGACAATCAATCTTTATGTTGTTCTCGTTCAGTATCGGCATCACTTTCCTCCACGTACTCTTTTATTGCTTCTATTAACTTGTTTGCTATCGGGTTCAGGTCTTTTGGATTCTGCCAATGGTTGTAATGGTTCTCTATCGCACTCACTTGGAACTGTTCCCAAATTTTTGTTAGGTCTGTAAGATTCAATGATGTCCTCCTTTTCTTTACTGTATGTGTTCAAATTAAAGTACCATCTTTTCAAAGTATCAAAGTCCGCCACAACATTCCCACAAGCATCTTTTGTATTCAATCGGCGTTCACACCATTCAGTAGTGCTTTTACAAATGTAATGGTCTATAAAACCACGCTTCAAACACAAATCTTGAAATGGACTATCTATATTAACTTGTTTGCCTTCAGTATTTATCGCAATTCCACCATCAACATGGACAGTATGAATGTCAGGTCTAGTTTGTTTGTGTTTATGACAATAAAATGCTTTAGTATGGCAATTCTCAGGCACACGAATAGTATCATTATACAAACAATCTAATCTTGCTGGTCTAATAAATCTCTCACGAACAGGACTATCTTCATAAACTAATTTGTCATTGTCATTGTGACAAACCCAGTTTAATTTAACCATATCAACACCAAGGTATGGTTTGAGAAAATCCTGTACAGACAAATTACCAATGTTTAAGAACTCGTCAACGTCAATAAACAAAATCCATTCGTTATATCTCGCATTGACTAATTCGTTTTGATAAGCTTGAAGTTGTATTCTGTCACCTGGGGCATCATAAACTGTTAATTTATCATTACTCTTTAGTTCGCCATTCCCACCATTATCATAAATCGTTATGTTGTCAAAACCTAAAGAAAAGTGGTATTTCAACCACTCTTCTAAGTATTTTTCTTCATTCTTCGCTACTGCCACTATCTTTGTTTTCATCTTGCTCCTTATGTTCATCGGCACTCTGTGCCTCAATTTCAAAATCTTTTTTCTCTGGGTATTTGTTTATGTGTTGCCACAACAAATCATTCGTGACAATTTCTTTTAACTCTTCAAACCATTTACTAACGGCTTGTTCATAAGCTTCAACATCGTAATTCATTATTCAAAATCCTTCTTTATATCGTTAATTTTGTTCTTTTCAAGAAGCTCTTTATCTTCTAATTCAGTAATTTCTTCTACATCTACATCTCTTAATATAAATGTTCCTAATACTCTTTTAACTACTGTTTCTCCTGTCAATCCAGCAATAGCATCTATTGCTTGTGTACCAAGTATTTTATCGTCATCAAGTACTCTATAAACAAATATTTCTCTTTCTGTTGTTGGTAATGGGCCTGGGTCGCCTATTGTCTTACATTTCGTTATTCTAATCATTATTTTGCTCCAATCGTTCTAAATCACTAACTGTTGCTTCTCTAGCAATATATTTCCAACATCCTTTTCCAATATTATTAAACTCAAATATGGCTTGTTTAAGTTCTTTATATGTTAATAGTCCTTCATGTCCAAAACAGGAAAAATAATAAAGTGTTCGGTTATTATCTGGCTTACCTACTAGATGGTATTTTGTTATAAATTCATCTAATTTATCTCTGTTTTCTGTATTCATTTATCTTGCTCCTTTATAAAGGTTACTACAATCAAACATCTCTGAGTAAAACTGTCTTGATGCTGGTGATAAATCTTCCATAGTTATACAATCTGCTGCCGTAAGAGCACAGCCATTTGAATCAACTCGTTCCAAAGCACTATATAAAGCACCATCCACAACATCTTTTATATCGTCATCATCTGTATAAAATTCAGCTACATAATCAGATTCAAGATATGCTTCTTTATTGTGTCCTTTGTATCTAATGTACAAGTATACTGTTTGTGAATTCCACCAAGAAAAATTCCATTGTATTTCAGGCAAGCCCCTATAATAGTACCAAATAGAAGTATCTTCGTTTTCTATGTTTTCTTTTGCTATTAGAATGTCAAATCTATTATCTCTTTTAATCATTTATCTTGCTCCTTATGTCCATCGGCACTCTGTGCCTCAATCTCAAAATTTCGTTTTTCAGGATACTTACTAATATGTTGTCTTAACAAATCACTAGCAACAATGTCCTTCAATTCTTCGTACCATTTATTAACTGCTTGTTCATAAGCATCAACATCGTAATTCATTATTTCTTGTCCTTATTTCTATCATCCATATAAGATAATGCTACCAATCCAAAAGCAATCAATATAGAAAAGCCTTGAGTTACAGTAGCTTCAATTCCTTCTACAGTATTAAATTGAAAACAAATTAGTGCTATTATAAAGTAAAAAATAAACTCTATTGTGTATTTCTTATCATTGTAAAACTTCTTAATAAACTTAATCATTATCTTTCTCCTTCTTTGCTTCTTTTTCTTTGCGATAGTTTATGTATGCATCCAAAGTCATTTGGTTATCGGGGTGTAATCGCAAGTATTGTTTCCAACCATAGTAATATGGATTCTGTTCTCTAAATTTCTTTTGATAAGTATTTTGATAACCGCGTATAAGCATCTCTGTGTTTATTTCTATGGTTCAAACACTGTCTACGATTTCTAGCACGTTCAAACTCTTTTTGGTCTTCTTCACTCCAATTCTCACCGTGTGCTAGTCTCAAGTGAGTTTGTCTAATCTTTTGTCTGTGTTCTTCAGTCATTGAAAATCTCCTTCCATCTTCTGTAATCTAATAAATTCATTCGCACGTTTTAGAGTAAGGTCAATGTCTTGTATATCTTCCTTCACAATCGTTACTGGGTTTAATCGTTCCATATCGTGCTTAGTTATTTTGTTCATAGTGTATTTGTTTTTATATTTGGTTTTCCATTCTCTCAACACAATCTTAATGAAGTGTTGGTAAACCGTATATGGCTCCTGTTTTTCTGTCCAAATTCCGAATGTCATAAACACATCGTCAATGTAACAATCGTATCTGTATACTGTAGACCTGTCTAATGGTAGTTTAAATGCTGTTTCGGTGATTTCAAATCGCATTAAAAGTCCTCGTTTAATTTGTTTATTTTCTGTTCAAGTGCTTTGCGTTTTGGTGTTAGTTTGTATTCTTCAAGCATCCCACATAGTTCAAATATATCTTCAAATCGTTTGTCTTTTAGTTCTTCCAAAGTCATACTGTTTATTTTGTTTTTTATTATTGGCAACCATTCATTCCATTCTTCCCAATGAGCTGTTCCTAAACTATCAAAGAAATTATCAGCTTGGTTTATAAAGTAATGCCAATTAGAACCTGGGTCTGTTTCGTATTCATCGTATAAACTAATTTTCTCCATCATTTCGTTTACTCCTGTTGTTTATTGGTATATTTATAATATAGAAAAGAAAGGGCATTATAGCCCAATCTTTTCATTTTTGAGAACTTACAATGCTCGTCTGGCGGCTTCTTCTTTCTGCCTTAACTCGCTTGTAGTCCAATGTTCGTTTTTGGCCTTGGTTTCAACCACCGCTAATGCGTTATCGTCACCATATTTTATACAACAGAAAATTGCCTTGTATAAATTAAGGTTGCTATCACCATTCCCAGTAGTGTTTGGATAACTTGTATTCAAATAGTTCTTAACGGAAGGGCAATTTAGACAATCAACATCTCGTTTCTTTCTGTGGTAAGTTGCGAAGGCTCTATCTTGAGCTTCTTCTTTAGCCTTATCCACCTTTCGTTTCGTCACAAGGAATGTAATAGCCTCATTATAGAGTGGGAATTGTTTACCAACATTAAATTTAAATCTATATTCCGCACCTTCTTTATGGGCTGGTTTATAGAAAATTCTGTTTGGTTGTAGTGTAGTTCTATCAGCATTCCTAAAGCATTCGGACAAAATAGCATATTGTTCATCGTCATTTAACGGAGCTTCGTGGTTTCCGTACATTATTACTCTGAACTTATGATGTTCTTTTGTGTGTGAAAACGAAGTATACAAGAAGAAGAAATAGTCTTTATACTCTTCGCAAAATTCTTCAATCGTATAGCCGCTATCGTAGTCCAAAATAAAGAACTTTGATTTGTTCACAATGTTGCTCTTTTGATGACCTTTTTCAGGGTCTAAACACTCTCCAAAGCACCAAAGGCCATTCTTTTCCTTAGAATCTGTTATGTTTGGGTTTTCAATATACTCCGCAATCTCTCGTAGGGTACATTTATTTTGGTCTATATGGGTATCAAAAGCACTATTACATTCAAGTATTGGAATGTCATTTGTTTGTATTGCTTCTGATGGTTGATTTTCCAAATCTATATCTTCTTTTAATGGGAATTCCCTAATCATATCCTTACTCCTTTGCTAATTTGTTTATAAAATCATCGCCATATTCGCCACCATCGTCTATATACTCGTTTTCGTGGCTAATTTTTCCAGTATTCCAATCGTTACTGAGTCTATTTTGGTTGTTTATAAACGAAGTTAGACTATTATTTGTTGGTTTTTTCTCATTTATTCCACTTATTCCACTTATTCCAGTTGGTTTTTCTGTTTTAGAACAAATTTTATTTTTTTCTTCCAAAACGCCTTCACTGGGTGGAATAACTGGAATAAGTGGAATAATTTGTTCATCATCAAACTTATATGGAATAAATTGTATATAATCTGTGAATGGGTTTACTTCGGTTTGGTCTATTTCATCACTAGCACTAGCTTCACTAATAGAAACTATGGCTAATTTGTTTGGTGGAAGTTTAACCTTACCGGTGTACATATTCTTTACTCTGCTCTTAAAGTTTTCCAATGAACAAGGTGTTTGGTCTTCAATAGAGCAGTATTCCTTATAATCATTATAGGCTATTTCAAGTTTCTGTGAACCAGCCTTAAATGAAGAAACAATACATTTGTTTGTGGTTCTCAACCATCTACGAACAGTATCACCTTTAGCATTATATGTGGTTCTTGCTCTATCCAATAGAACACCCATATCGTTACCAACAACATAACCATTTGGCAAGTTATCGTCTACCGATTTCCACAATGCCACAATGTTATCTGCCCATAATTTATCCAATTTTTCGCAAAGTTCAACTTCGTCCTTAATACAACCATCCATAAACTTAAAGTTTGCGAAACGTCTATTACCAGTTTCGTCATTTATCACATCGTATATGGGTTTATTACACGTACTCATAAACGATGCTCTAATATAGTGGTTAATGTATTTTTCTGTCATCATCTTACGGTTAATGACCTTTTCGGCAGTGGTAATTTGCTTAATCTTTTCAATAGGGACATCATTCTTAACAAGTTCATCAAAGTTTATCAAGAACTTATCTTCCAAAATCGCAGCACCAAACTGGTCACCAAGCATATCAATGTCACCTGTAGTGAAATAGTTTTCCAATACTGCTTTACCAAGATGTTCGGAGAACTGAGACTTACCACAACCCTGCTCACCTTCCAAGTTTATGAACAAATTATGTAAGCAAGGTTTACCTTTATTCATTTTCCATTTGATAGACCAAATAAAGTGTTTAATGACTGCCTTAAATAGTTCACCGCTATAATACTGGATGCCATTGTATTCCACAAACGAAGGTTTGTATATGTTGTATATCTCTTCAAGGAAACGATTTGCTTGTGGAATGTAAGCTGGGTCATATTTAATGTTTAATTTGATGCCATCACAATGTTTTTTCTTTTGACCTTGTGCATAACAATCAAATCTATATTTGAGAACACCCTTATCTGCTACACCCAATTTTGGATTTTCAAGAACTGTGTTAATGTAGTGGTCGCAAATATGTTGCCAGTCAAATCTTTGGCCTTCGTCACCCTCATAGCAGGGTGGTTCAATCCAAGCTGGGTCTAATTTATACTGTGGCAAACAACAATTAACATATTCTCGGTCTTCAGGTTTCTTTTGAAGTTCTTCAAGGACAATCTCAATACTATTCTTACCAATCGTTGTTGGTTTTGGAGCTGTATCATCTCCTTCTTCAATTATTTTATCCAAAGCCTGTTGAACAATCATACCACCATAATTAGCACGAACTTGTTCTAATTCTTCAATCTTACCGGCGACTTATCTTCTTGCCGTTTTCAAAGAACTGTTGTTTCTTTTCGCTCCATTTAATGTGATAGGTATTTTTGAGTAATTCTACTAATTCATCAATCTTATCCATATTATCTTCCTTCTACTATATCGCAATCATTCTTCAATGTTTTGTTCACAAAATACTGGAACAATTCGCTAATCGTGTACAAATCTATATCACCAATGTTCTTAATGAAATCAGAATAGTTTGTACAGAAATTGCTGTATAATGAATCTTTAGTATTTGGGTAATGTCTTTCCAAATACTCCTTCATAATATGATAATTTATTTGTATTGTTTCTTCTTGTAATTCGGTCATTATTTTTCCTTTTAATTTATTGTGAATATAAGAAATGGGTTACCCCGTGAGCGAATAGGGTAACCCATTATAGGAATAAACAATGACAATTTATTTATGTCAATTACAAATTCTTAAATTTTGGTTGGACTCAAATTTCGCTCACGGGCCCATTCTCTTTTATGTATAAACAAATTTAGCAACATTCTCGGGTTTGTGTAAAGATTTTGTAAAATTTAGATCTGCATTTATTCGTATATTCGCATAAACGCATAAATCGGGGTTTTCTGCCCGAAAATTCTCTAGTATATTATATTATTAAAATACACACACACACTAGTGTGTATAAAACTGTTGTCGGTTACCCATTTTTGACTACATATTGTGGTTTATGTGTATAATTTCTACCATAGCCACAACATATTGTGTATGTGTAAACCACCATAACAGAAAATCTAGCAAAAACCACCAAAACTTCGCCAAAAGTTCCGAAGTACGGAAGTTCCGAAGTTACGAAGTAGTGCTCAAATGTACACTATATTGGCTATTTCCCCGTACATTGACGTACAAGGCCCAGTTAAAAAATATGTAAAACCATACGAAATTTTTTAAATAGCCATAAATAGCCCACAATACTGCCAAATACTGCCATTTCTACAACATTTCCGAGCCGAATATGTTTCTTTGGTTATTTCCCAGATTAAGAAAATTAAAATCTACATATATCGTTCGGGTGATTGCTACATTTAACAGAAAGGACAGAAAATATGAAATTAGTAATAAACAATAAAGAATACACAATCTGCGATAAATGCCAGTCTTTTATTAGTAGTCCCAGATGCTACAGTTGCTATCCATTACAACCAGGAGATTTGGACTGTTGCGACCAGTTAAGAGAATACTATAACATTCCAAAGAAACCTTTTAATGATTCATTAGTTAAACATCATTTATTACAATACTATTTCACAAAGAAAACACTAATAGAAATGGGTTTATATTATAATGTACCAGAGTGGCAATTATTACAAGTTAAAAATTCAAACCACAATAAAACAATAGGAACTATGAAACTACACGAACACAAATTAGAATCTTGTAAAGAACTGTATATGAATATGTCAGATGAATTTATACGAAATTTAATAGACAAAATACCACAAGAACTGATTAACACATTCAAAGCAGAATAAAATAAAAATCCCCACCAGATCTGGTCAGGTACGTCGTTGTACGTCAATCTTTTTGGTCCTTTTTGACTAATTTTAGCCACAAATACAGAAAATCCCCAGGCATTCGCCCAGGGATTTGTTAGATAGAGAGTAGTATATTAAAAATCTTTTTTAATTTCGTTTAGAGAATTTTGTAGCCACCATTGTTTATAATTTTTTACATAGAGTGGGTCATTCTTAATTAAGGAAAATAATTTATTTCTGTGTTTATCTGTCCATTCTGTATATAAACATTCATTTTCAAAATAAAAATTAGCAATTTTCATAAAAACATCATTTTCCCAATCATTTGTATTCATCCAAGTTTGGATGTTAAACCAATCAACCACATATTCGTGAACCATTTTTTTAGATACATGAGTCATTTTTATTTCTCCAGTTTAAAAGTGAAAAAGGCAGTCGCACATCTTTCAGGCACCAACCAGTGAGAGCCACGATTGCCATAAGAGTTATGATTTTATTTTTCATAGTTTTTGTTTCCTTTTGTTAGAGTTTATGTTTAGTTTATTCAAAATCTTTCTTGATTCTGTACATTTTCCTTTTTATTCGGTTTTGCCTCATTTGTTGCCTAGCCCATTTTAATTGCTTATTGAACTGTTCTATATCATAGTCAATTTCTCTTTTCTTAGGGTGCCATCTACCAATCACAGCAAAATACTGAACATTCATATTCTTAATGTCTTTAAAATACAAATGTATCGTTCTGTGACCATCCCAGTCTTTATCAAATTGTTCTTCAATATAAAACTCTTTTTCGTAGTACGTGTCTATTAACTTGTCATAATTTAGTTTAATCATAGTTTCTCCAGTTTAAAAGTGAAAAAGGCAGTCGCACATCTTTCAGGCACCAAAAGGTGGATGTGCGTTTCAGAACTGCCGTTAGTTTGTTAAAAATTAGATTTCCGTTCCAAATGTTGCTTTCCAGTTTTCAGCAATTTCATTCTTGTATTTCTTCTTATTTGACAAAACATCGTTCGCCATAGCAATACGGATTTTAGCATTCTTAATGAAGCGGAGCGTGGCATTCGGTTCCTGCTTAACACCAACACGATTGCTGTTAATGAGTTTCCAGCAGAAGTGATAAAGCGGAGATTTCGTACCACCCAGCTTTTGACGCAGTTCAAGCCATTCAGTTTCAAGATTTTGGTATTTTTCGTAATCATTGTAAGCAGCATTCATGCCAGTACGAACCTTTGCCCAGCCACCCCAGTAAGTCTTTTTCGTGTCAGTCTTATTCGTCTTTTGGGCAGCGAGAATGTTCTTAACTGCGTTCGGGGCGATTTTTGCGATTTCGTTCTTGTTAATCATAGTTTTATCTCCTGTTTTAGTTGTTTTTGTGTTTTTTGTTTCGTTTGTAGTGTTAATATAGTTATTTTTCTTTGCCTTGGCAACCGTTTTTGGCGATTTTTTTGGTAACTTTTTGTTTACATTCTTTTCGTCAGCATTTGACGTGTCTGGGGCAGTTTCCTTAGCCATAGTGGGAATAGGAATTTCCACAACTGAGGTAGGAACGTCCGTTTCCTGGGCAGTTTTGGTGCGATTTGCTATTTCTTGTTCCATAGCATTAACCAATTTGACAAAAAAGTCTTTTTTATACCATTTGCCATTGGCATTTTTCACAGGAAAAACATTTTCCGCCAGTCTTTTCTCAAAAATTTCTTTTTGAGCTTTAATTTTAGCCAAATCCCATTGAGAGAGAGTCTGCTGGGTTTTGTCTGCGTTGAATGTTCCATATTCTTTTTTCATAGTTTTATCTCCTGTTAGAGTTTAGTGTTTTGTTTATAGTCCAAATATAGAATAGTCAATTTCTTTTGTCAATGGTTTATTTTGTAAATTTTTCGTTACAAATTTAGCATTTTTCTTAACATAATCTTTGTAAACAGGATTTTTCAAAAGAACTGCCCAAACTTTTGCCGTTATCCATTCTTTAGGAATGTTATGGGAACAGTCATCTTCGGCTAATAACATAGCACATTTTTCCATAGATTCTTTTTCGTAATCGTCTAACAATTTTGTAGTATAATTATATACTTTTGTTATATCAGCTTTCTTGTATTCTTTAAAATTAAACTGTTCTAACATTTCTTTAGATATATGGTTATAGTGTTGCCAATCAGTAGAACCACAACGCAGTTCACGCAGTTTTTTCATAGACGGATTCGTGAAAATCCGTTTTTCTTCAGCTAACATTTCTTTTGCAATTCTACCATATTTCATTGTAATCTCCTGTTTACAATTAGCCAGCAATCTTGGATGCTTCGTAACGAGAGAGAGCAAATCCAAACGAACGCTGCGTCTTATTCCAACGAACAGTCTTGTCAATCATTCGCCACATAGAACCATAAATGTTATTGTAATTCTTTGCTGTGTTGTTGAGAACCAAACGCATAGATTCCTTACGAGCAAGAGCGAAGCCAACAGAACGCTGCGACTTGTTTGTGGGGATAGTTTTGTCAATGATACGCCACATAGCACCATAGAGCTTGTTGTAGTTTTCGGTCTGCTTGTTAGTGAGAGTGTTGTTTGCGATAATCTTCATAGTTTTACCTCTTTTGTTTTTAGTTGTTTGTTTTTCGTTGAGAGCCATTCTCTCAATCACATAAACAAATATAGAAAAATACAGGGCCTTGTCAATGGTTTTTAGTCAAAAACTGTGTAAAATAAAATTTACATTACACAAGTGGCGAAAACTGATCAAAAACTGGGTTATGTTTAGTTTTGTTTACACTTCTATACTGTGAAACTTCGCAACTTCGCTACTTTTACTGTAGAAAATCACCCAAAGTTGACGTTGGCTTTTGTAACTTTTCTTTTACAATCTGGTCAATTTTGGCAAAACAACTTTGGTACTGTGGAACTGTGAAACTTTGCTCCAAATTTTCCCACTGTGGCAGTTCTTCATCTAGCACAGTTTTCAAATCCATATAGAATGGGCATGGTTTTCCAATACCAGGAATCCAACAACCCCAGGACGAACTAATAGCAATTTTACATTCGTTTTTCATAATGCGTAATGCGTTTATTTGATTCTTAATCAAATTTATACTAGACGAAGCTATACTGTTCTTGTCTGATGTTACGAAATACAATGTTTGAAAACAACAGAATGGCTGATCGTGCTTAATACAGTCGTACCATATAACAACATCTTCAGCTACATTTTCCATATCTCTAAATCTACATTCAGGATGTTCTATCACCCACTTGTTCTCAAATAAAAATACTTGATAAAACGGATTTTGTTTAACTATCTTTGTTGCGTGAGCAAAGGCCAAGTTATTGAATTCCGTTCCTGAGACTGTGGCCCTACCATATTTTGTATGTAACTCTTCCAATGTTGCTAGAGCAGATTTCAAATCTATGTTTTCTGTTTTGCCGTTATTGTTAATGCGACCACCTTTCACATCATCGTCTATCATAATGTATCGTTCTATATCTGGTCTTTCAGCAAAATAGTCTTGAATGTATCTGCGTTTCTTTTGTATGCTTCTCCACTTAACATTGAGCTTCACGAACTCAACATTTGGTTTACAGTCATAGTCTTTGTAATTCTCATAGTCATCAGCATAAACAAACACATAGATTTTGTTATCGCTAACTTGTTCTAAATGCTGGACTAGATTTCCATCACGATTTTTGTAAGAAGGTATTACTATAGGGCATTTTGTTGTTTTCATATTTTATGTATGGGCAGTCAGCTGACCATCATCCATTGACCGAAAATCGGTCAATAAATAGACTATGGATATAAACGAGTGCTTTCAAGATTTTGTAGATGATAGTAGAATAGATTACTCTGACACACACATAATTATGGCTTACCCAGATGAAGTGTATAAGAGTTTCAAATTCTATGCTCACAGACACGGGTTTGACGAACAAACCGCTAGAGATTTTTTCTATAATGTAGTTGTATCTTATTGTAAAGAGAGTTTAATAGATGAAAGACTTGAAGCTCTAAAGGAAGATTTTGATGACTGATCAAGAATACAAACAATTAGCCCAGTTAGTCACTTACCTACTTGAGTCCGAAGACTGGAAATATATTTGGATAAACGAATATGCTGAACCAATTCGTTTGTTTATGTTTAAAACAGGTCTAACATTTCGTAGAACGAAAAAGTACCTTGACGAAGCTCTAAACAAATTACTAGGGCCTGTGTATAATAAGGTTCAGTCAAGACTCAGACGAAAAATAGAAGAGCCAAACGATTTGTATTTCAAACCAAAACCAAAATATGTTCCAGCAACAACTGGAAAGAAACACCACCATAATGCGGGAAAAACATTAGTACCTTGGAGTGAGTTCGGCAAAAAATATCTTGCTCATTATCGGTTACGGTGCCGCAAAGAATAAACAACAATACGAGAGGGAGCGAAAATTCTTTAAAGAAAAGGGATATGCTCCCTGGGAAGTTGAGAAATAGAAAAAAAGGATGACAGTTGCGACCTGTCATCCTTTTCAATATAGGAGTTATCTATGAAAAAATACAATTTATTTATAATAGCAAAAGGGTGGGCAAGCGGCTATCCGCAGTACCCACCCATAATTTGTGATTTGAGAATATGTTAGGTTGGTTTTCCAACCATCATTATGTATTATTTGTCTTTCAAGTCTTTCAACAAACTCTCAATGTACTTTAAGCTTGTTTCTATACTAGCCAGACGAGCATCTAAGTCTAAGTCCTTCAATCGTTTAATTTCACTTTCCACCAGGGTCAAACGCTTATCCAAATCATCGTTGTCAGTATCTAGCTTTTCACTTGTTTGCTTGCGTTGAAAATAAATTACACAGTATACTATTAGAGCTGCGACAACAATTTTGATGTCACCTGTATTGAAAGCATTTGTTAGTATTTCTTCCATACAAATTACCTAATCTTTGCTTAGTTGCTGGCACTGAGTCGGTTAATACCGACAACTTTAACAATACCACCATAAGTAGTACCAAACGAAGAAGGACTATCATTAGTTGCGTATTCCGAATTTCGTGATATAGATGGAGCTGTATTTACAGTAGACCATATAGGATTTCCACTTGAATTTAGTATAAGAGCTTTACCAGCATCTGCCGAACTATGAGATGGCAACTCACTTACTGGATTAGCCCAGCCATAAGTATCATTTCCCCAAGTCAAAACTTGTCCATTTGAACCACCAGATGGAACTTCTTTTGGTAAAGCACGGGTTACCAATGAACCATTAGACTCCACAACCATACCATCAGTATAAGAAGTAGGCAACAACAAGAAACTATTATTACCTACAGTTGCTGTATATTTGGTATTCATATAAGGTCTAACAATTTCTTTAGTTATTGTCAAGTCCGTAACAGAATTGTCATAGCTAACCTGAGAAGCACCTATATTCAAACGAGCTGTTTGTTTCTCGTTTGAAGTGGTGTCATTTCTTTGGTCAACATTATATAAAACTTTGTTTATATTTGCCATATTCTAAATTCTCCATTCGTGGTTTGCGTCTTTTATTACGAAATCTATACCCTGAACATTGTTAGCTCTACTATATGTAACCCATTGAGAAACATTATAGCCACTCGCAAACAAATGTAAAGTCTTTTGATTTGTTGGTGTATTATATTGTACCAACATATCATTATCAGTACGTGGGATACCAACCAAGAATCTATAAGTAGTACCAGCAGTCAAATGAAGTGCAGTATTACGTATAAATTCATGTCCATATACACCAGTTGAAATTTCACCAAGTTCTTGTATTGAACCATCACTTGCTGAAGATAATTGGTTTTCAAAGTTAGAATCAAAAACATTACCATACCATTGTCTATCATCTGTAGCATAGTTGTCATAGCATACCCAACCCGTAACATCCACATCTTGAGCTGGCGTAACTTCCATAAAAACTGCACCATAAGTGGATGTATTTACATTTACTGAACTACCAAAAACAGAAGAGATACTATCTGTGTTCTTCAATGTATATGTTCCAATGTCAGTAAATGGCTCAACTATGATAGGTTCTTCAGCATCGCCATTACGAATCTGCATAAAGAATCTTGGGATAGAAGGTCTTTCATTATAGTTGTCAGACCAAGGTCCGATATAGTAGTTGTTATTACCATCATTGAAGTCAAGTCTACCAGTAGTAGCATTTGACATGTCAATTTCTTGGTTTGTATTAGGGTTTACAATGTTCTGTACACCTACAGTAAATCTTGGTGTGGCATTGATATAAGAAGCATTACTATATGATGGACAACCAGCAAGGAACAAACCATTGCTGTGAGCATTAGATGGTAGATACAATG
>Ga0256404_1003298_pt1 | contig 33284 bp, 25 predicted proteins | sample RumenRJG_01DNA_FD_185990 | JGI IMG/M metagenome (GOLD analysis project Ga0256404, IMG submission 185990) | Bovine rumen microbial communities from Lethbridge, Alberta, Canada - RJG_01 | ecosystem: Host-associated > Mammals > Digestive system > Stomach > Rumen | place: Canada: Alberta | collected...
GCCATGCGGACCTGGCCGTCATAAATGATCGCCATGTTCTTGATCTTGTCGTTGTCGCCCGGGTACTTCGCCTGAATCTCATTCAGGAAGCGGCGGTTGATCTCCTCGACGATCTGGTAAATACGCGGAAGCAGGCGGGAGAACAGGTCGATCGGCCATTTCTCGAGAGCCTCTGCCATGATCGTGTGGTTTGTGTACGCGCAGGAGCGTGTCGTGATATCCCACGCCTGGTCCCAGCCGTAGCCGTAGACGTCCATGAGAAGACGCATGAGCTCCGGGATTGCGACAGTCGGGTGTGTATCGTTGAGCTGGAAGGCTGCGTGCTCCGGAAGAGAATCCAGAGTGCCGTACATTTCCAGCTGCTTCTCAAGTGCAGTCTGGACAGACGCGGAAATGAAGAAGTACTGCTGCTTCAGTCTGAGCTCCTTGCCTGCCATGTGGTTATCATTCGGGTACAGAACCTCTGTGATCGTGCGCGCGAGGTTGTCCTGCTCAACAGCCTTGTCGTACTCTCCTCTGTCAAATGAGGACAGCTCGAAGTCGTTGATGGCCTCTGCGTCCCAGATTCTCAGTGTGTCGACGACGTGGTTCTTGTAGCCGACGACCGGGATATCATACGGAACAGCGCGGACGGATGAGTAGTTCTCGTAAATGTAGTGCGTCTGGCCTGTCGCCTGATCGTACTCGATGCGCGTGTTGCCGCCGAAGCGGACCTCCTTCGCGTGCTCCGGGCGCTTCAGCTCGAACGGATAGTAGTTCTTCAGCCAGTTGTCCGGCACTTCCTTCTGGAAGCCGTTGACGATCTTCTGACGGAACATGCCGTAGTGGTAGCGGATGCCGCAACCATACGCGTGGTAGCCGCCTGTCGCGAGCGAATCCATAAAGCAAGCCGCAAGACGGCCGAGACCGCCGTTGCCGAGTGCCGGATCCGGCTCCTGGTCCTCGATCGCGTTGATATCAAGTCCGAGCTCCTCGAGCGCTTCCTTGACACCCTCGTACTCGCCGAGGTTCAGCAGGTTGTTGCCGAGCGCGCGGCCGATCAGGAACTCCATGGAGAGATAGTAGACGATCTTGGTCTTCTGCTCGTTGAATGCCTTGCAGGAGTCCATCCACTCGTCGATGATCGAGTCCTCAATGACGTCCGACACGGCCTGGAAGATCTGCTGCTGTGATGCTTCCTCGATGTCGAGACGGTACATCTTTCTGACATTTTCCTTGACGTCTGCGATGAACTTCTCCTTGTCAAACGCATGCTTTGTCCCTAATGTAGCCACCTTATTAACCTCCTTGGTGTGTTGCTGCATTTTAAGGCTCCGGGCTCTGTGCCCCGGAGCCGTGTTCCCTCATGATTACTGCTTCTCTACGCCGAGCGTGACTGCCTCGGTGTTGATCTTCCAGTCCTTCGTGTAGCCCTTCGTCTCGCCGTAAATGATGTCGTCGGCGAGGACGTCGTGCATGATCTGGGCCTTGTTGGCCGCGAGGATGTCGCGGATCTTCTCATTTCCGTCCGCGTAGACCTTGATGCGGTCCATGACCTCGAAGCCGGCCTCCTTGCGCATCGTCTGGATCTTGGAAATGAGCTCTCTCACGAAGCCTTCCTCAATAAGCTCCGGTGTGAGATGCTTGTCCATGACGACGGTGATGCCGTTGTCGGACAGTGCCTCAAAGCCCTCGACCTGCTTGATCTCGACGAGAAGGTCTTCCTCCGGAAGCTCTGTCTCTTCGCCGTTAAGCGTGACCGTGACGGTTCCCTTTGACTTCAGCTCTTTTGCGGCCTTGTCCGCATCAAGCTGGTTCACGGCCTTGATGACAGCGCCCTTCATTTCCTTCGGGAAGTTCTTGCCGATCGCCGCGAAATTCGGCTTGATCGTGCAGCCCGAGTACTGGCTCAGGTCGTCCTTCATTTCCAGGCTCTTGACATTGAGCTCGTCGAGGATGATCTCCTGATAATATTCCGGGATCTCGAACGGCGCGTTGATGTACATCTTTCCAATCGGCTGGCGGTTCTTGATGCCGCTCGCGTTGCGGACAGCGCGGCCGAGGACGACGACCTTGAGCAGGTGGTCCATGTTCTCCTCGAGCTTCTTGTCGATCATGCTCTCATCCGCTGACGGATAGCTGCACAGATGGATCGATTCCGGCGCGTCCTTGTCGATCGAGCGGACGAGGTTCTGATAGATCTCCTCTGTCATGAACGGGATCGTCGGCGCCGCGAGCTTGCACAGTGTCACGAGGCAGGTGTAGAGCGTCTCATAGGCGTTGATCTTGTCCTGCTCCATGCCGGATGCCCAGAATCTCGAGCGGCTTCTGCGGACGTACCAGTTGGACATGTCGTCAACGAACTGCTGCATCGCCTTGCCGGCCTCTGTGACCTTGTAGTTGCTATAGTTCGAATCGACTTCCTTGATCGTGCTGTTTAAGCGTGAGAGGATCCACTTGTCCATGACGGACAGCTTGTCGTACTCGAGCTTATGCTTTGTCGCGTCAAAATTGTCAATGTTCGCGTACAGGACGTAGAACGCGTAGGTGTTCCACAGTGTGCCGAGGAACTTGCGCTGGCCTTCCTGTACAGCCTTGCCGTAGAAGCGGCTCGGCAGCCACGGTGCTGATGAGACGGTGAAGTACCACCGGATCGCGTCCGCGCCGTATTTATTGAGTGCCTCCATCGGGTCGACGGCATTTCCCTTGGACTTCGACATCTTCTGGCCGTTCTCATCCTGGACAAGGCCCATGATGATGCAGTTCTTGAATGCCGGTGAGTCGAAGAGGATCGTCGAGATCGCGTGCAGCGAGTAGAACCAGCCGCGCGTCTGATCGACGGCCTCGGAAATGAACGACGCCGGGAATTCTTTCTTGAACAGCTCCTGATTCTCAAACGGATAGTGGAGCTGTGCAAATGGCATGGAGCCTGAATCGAACCAGCAGTCGATAACTTCCGGTACGCGGTGCATCGTGCCGCCGCACTTCGGGCACTTGATGGTAATCTTGTCGACATACGGCTTATGCAGCTCGATGTCATCCGGGACGTTGTCGCCCTTCTCCTTCAGCTCTGCGATGGAGCCGATGGACATCTTCTCGCCGCAGTCCGGGCAGGTCCAGATGTTAAGCGGTGTGCCCCAGTATCTGTTTCTCGAGAGCGCCCAGTCCTGGACATTCTCAAGCCAGTCGCCGAAGCGTCTCTCGCCGAGGGACTTCGGAATCCAGTTGATCTTCTTGTTGTTTGCGATGAGGCGGTCACGGACTGCCGTCATCTTGATGAACCAGGATTCTCTCGCGTAGTAGAGAAGCGGTGTATCGCATCTCCAGCAGTACGGATAGTCATGCTCGAACTTCGGCGCCGCAAAGAGAAGGTTCTTCGCAGCGAGGTCCTTCAGGACCTCCGGATCAGCGCTGATCGCGCCTTCTTCCTTCATTTCCTTCTCTGACGGCTTCGCGCGCATGCCGGCAAATGGAGTTTCCTTCGTCATCTTGCCGTTCTCGTCGACGAACTTGACGAGCGGAAGATCGTATTTTCTTCCGATTCTCGCGTCATCTTCACCGAACGCCGGGGCGATATGGACAACGCCGGTACCATCGGTCATAGTGACGTAATCGTCGCACATAACGAAGAATGCCTTCTTGTGCTGTTTGTCTGCTGCTTCCTTTGCGCAGTCGTAGAGCGGCTTATATTCCTTGTACTCGAGGTCCTTGCCCTTGTAGTGCTCAAGGACTTCCGCGTCCTCGCCAAGGACCTTCTCCACGAGCGCGGCCGCCATGATGTAGGTGTAGCCGTCCTTCGCCTTGACCTTGACGTAGTCATCCTCCGGGTTCACGCAGAGCGCAACGTTGGACGGAAGTGTCCACGGCGTTGTGGTCCATGCGAGGAAGTAGACATCCGGGTCATCCTTCGTCTGGAAGCGGACGATCGCGGATCTCTCCTTGACTGTCTTGTAGCCCTGTGCGACCTCGTGGCTTGAGAGCGGGGTGCCGCAGCGCGGGCAGTACGGGACGATCTTGTATCCTTCATAGAGGAGTCCCTTGTTGTAGATCTGCTGCAGTGCCCACCACTCGGACTCGATGTAGTCGTTGTGATAGGTGACATACGGATGGTCCATGTCTGCCCAGAAGCCGACAGCGTCGGAGAATGTTCTCCACATGCCCTCGTACTTCCACACGGATTCCTTGCACTGCTTGATGAACGGCTCGACGCCGTATTTTTCAATATCTTCCTTGTGCTTGAAACCGAGCTTCTTCTCGACTTCGATCTCGACCGGAAGGCCGTGTGTGTCCCATCCTGCCTTTCTCGGAACGCACTCACCCTTCATGGTGTGGTATCTCGGGATCGTGTCCTTGATGACACGCGTCAGGACATGACCGATGTGCGGCTTGCCATTTGCCGTCGGCGGGCCGTCATAGAACATGTAGAGAGGGTGTCCTTCATTTTCCTTGACGCTCTTCTGGAAGATTTTATTGTCATTCCAGAACTTGACCGTTTCTTTCTCGCGGTCAACGAAATTCATGTTGGTGTCAACCTTTTTATAAAGCATCTGTTTCCCCTTCTGCAGCTTTCTCGTCGCTGCTGAATCATGGTATAGTTCGCGCGGGTGACCGCGCGATGGGCAGGATATCCCTGTCATAGTGATTAATTGTACTTTTCTATGGCATGTAATGTCAAGGTTTTCGGGGATATCCGGGCATGAAATCGATTACAGGAAGGGGACAAGAAAAACCGGCGGGACGTCCCGCCGGCTTTTCTGTGCCATCATATTTGATTTAGTAGTACCAGTTCTCCCCGATCAGGATGGAATGTCCTGTTGAATTCCTGCTCCGGAAGTTCAGGTAGCTGTGGTTTCTGTAGCCCTTCGTCAGGCAGTCACTCACGGCCTGTTTGACGTAGTCAGCGACGTTGCCGCCGAGTCTCGCCTGATAGTAGGACGGATCCGATACGCTCGGGCTGTAGCAGTACTGGCCCGGAGCTGTCAGCTGCGCCAGCGCGTTCTTGCCGTAGCCGCCGTAGTTCTGGTCCGCGCGGTTCATCGCGGATGTGATGACTGCGAGCGCGCCCTCATAGCTGCCGCTGTCCTCCTGTCCGACGATCGCCCAGATCAGCTCGAGCTGGTCCTGCGTGTAGCTGGAAGAATCTGCATTTCCGGATGTGATCTCGGAGTTGACCAGCGTCTCGCCCTGTGTGCCGGCGACACTCACGGAATCATACTGCGTGAGGTCGTAGGTCTTGATGAGCTTCTTCAGATCGTCCGTGTAGGTCGAGCTTGTCTCAAATCCGTCAAAGCCCTTCGCCACGATCTCATCGACATCGGTCACGCCGACGAGGCTGTCATCCTTCGCGATCCGGTATGCCGCGTAGTCCTCCATGCAGTTCTCGATATCAAAATAGGTTCTGGCCTGCTCATTTTCAAAGACCGCCTGGCCCTTGCTGTTCAGTTCTGTGACGTAGCGCGCCGCTGTCTGGCCCGTCCACGGGCTCGACCAGGAATCATTGTCGAGATCGGATGTCATGTTGAGGACATTGTTGTCCGCTGCCGCGATCCCGCCTTTTCCTTCATCTGAAAATGAAAGCCAGTTCGTATCCTCGATGACCTGCGCAATCAGGACCGAACGGCAGTAGCCGTAATCGACCCATTCCTTGCTCGACGATGTGAGGAGCGCGTCGATGATCTCCTTGCGGGCATCCTCATCGCCTGCCGCAGCCTTCTTTCCTGTCTCCTGCAGGTCCGATGCCTGTGTCGTCGTCGAATAAATCGAGCTGTTCGCCTCAGTCTCATCCGTGACGAGTGACACCGCCTTCGTGACCTTGCTGTAATCCACGTTGGAAATGATGACGCCTGTCGTCGACGAGGACGCATTGATCGCCTGCCCGCCGCCGATGTACATCAGCACGTGGTAAATCTGACCATTGTCAGCGTAGAACAGCAGATCGCCCGGCTGTGCATCCGCCGGATTGATCGCAGTCCCGCAGCTTGCCTGCGCCGCAGACGAATGCGGAAGCGTAATGCCGAAGTTCGCGTAAATGCACATCGTAAAGCCCGAGCAGTCCGTCCCGTTTTCAAGGGACTCGCCGCCCCAGACATACGGCTTTCCGAGGAAGTTCAGCGCGTAATTGACAATCTGCTCACGGGTTGATCCGCTGACCGATGCAATGTTCTTCGCATCCTCAACGTTGCGGACCGTCTTTAAGCTGTAGCGATATGCCTTGTTGTTAAACGCGCTGATCTTTGCGGACGCGGTCTTCATTTTCGCCTCGCCCGTCTTTGTCACGATATCCTCAGCCTCGGTCCCTGTCCTTAAAAGAGGCGTCTTCACGAAGCCACGGACATCGCCGGACTCGATGTAAGCCCAGCCGTCGCCGCTGTCCGGCTCAATGATAAAGCAGAGGCCGTTCTGCGGAAGCGTGCCGATCGTGCGGCTTGATGTATTCTTGTCCTCATAGATTGTCAGCGAGGATTTCTCGGGACCGACCGCGTAAACCTTCGCGATCTTTGTGAATCCGTCAAGAAGTGCCGCGCGCTTTTTATTCAATTCTGAAATGATTGACTGTGTTCTGGAAACAATGACTGTCTGCGAAGGACGAACGGTCGTGCCGCCGCCATTTTGCTGAGCGGCCTCCGCTGCCGGCGTCGGTGTTGCCGTTGGAGCCGGTGTTGCTGTTGGAGCAGGCGTCGCTGTCGGCGCAGGTGTTGCCGTCGGAGCCGGCGTCGCTGTCGGCGCAGGTGTTGCCGTCGGAGCCGGTGTCGCGGTCGGTGCTGCCGTCGGCGTCACATCTGAATCAGTGCCCGATGATGTTCCCGAGTCCGTGCCTGATGCTTCGGAATCCGGAGCCGCCGGATTCGATTCGGCATCAGATGCAGCTGCAGACTCTGTATTCGGAGCCGCCGACTCCGCCACGGATTCTGCGGCAGAAGACGCTCCGGAGTCCGTCTCCGGCGTCCCGACAAGACTTTCTGTATCGCTGCTGGCCACAGCATCATCTGCATAGGCACTGACGCTTCCCATTGCCGGCGACAGTGTCATGCCGCAGATTAAAGCTCCTGTCAGCAGACTTCTGACTATTGCATTTCGTGTTTTCAACGATACGTTTCCCTCCCGTTTTCTGATAGGACAAGAAACCGGCCCTGCCCAGGACCCATATGCGGCCTGTCCAGAGAAGCCCCCGCCACGCCTTGTTCAAGTCCGCGTAGCAGCACGCTGCCGTCTTGTGGCGGTTCTTACTTCTTGTCTGTGTCCGCGATATAAGTTCCGATTCCTTCGGGCATCTTCAGGTGCGCCGCAAATTCCTCGCGCTCCGCTGCCTTTCTCTGCCGCCGGATTCTGTGGAAGATCTGCTTTCCTCTGATCTTCTCCATGTCCTCTTCGGAAATCATTTTTGTTGTCTTGACTGCGTAGAAATGTCCGTCCGCAGATTCCTTGACCCTGACCTTGCACTTCACAAAGCCATGCTTCGGACAGCAGCCAACTGCCAGATGATTCTTGCCGCCATCCGCAAACCAGCGGATGACTCTCCGGACATTTCTGTGACAGATAAAGCATCTCACGCTGCTCACGTCCGGATCGGCCATCAGCTCCTCCTTCGTGTCGAACTCGCGCGAAATGTATTTGTCATAGGTTGCATAGTGGATATGGATCTCTTCCCCGCGGCTTTTCGGGTTCTGCCAGCAGTCGATGGAATAATTCTCCCGGATGATATCATCCGGAATCGTCTGCAGGACACGCGCCGTATAGGCGGCGTCTTCCTTTGCAAAATGAAAAGCACCATCCTCCGGAAGATGCAGGTACTCGACCGCGTAGGAAAGCGCCCGGCGGTCTCTCCGCGTCTCATAGCAGATCGCGAACAGCTTCTGGACATCCTCGTAGAAGATCGGGCCCTTCAGCCTGTCGATCATTCCGTAAAATGCCAGATTCCTCTGCAGCTCCATCAGATCCAGTGTTCCCCATGTGCAGAACCGCGGCTCCTCTCCGCACCAGTCCAGGAATTTCTCCGCGGCCTGTTCAAACGGAATGCCGTCCCGGTTCAGATCCTCCATGGTGAGACCGATCACCTTCTGTGTCTGAAAGTGAAGTCTCCTGTAGATCTTCGGTTTGACCAGGGCCCGGAACGAATCCAGGTACTTTTTCTCCTCATTCAGCTTGACTGCGCCGATCTCAATAATCTCAAACGGCAGCTTTTCATTTTCATCAGGCTTGCCCGTCGGGCACTGGTTCCACTCAAGATCAAATACAATATAATTCATTAAACAGTATACTCTCTGAAATATGCTCCTGCAAACGTTCCCAATTCTCAAACTGTACAAAAAATACTGACCAGTTTATGGCAAAACGCCAAATTCAGACCTTCAGCAGGGGCCTTTATGCCGCGCCTCTGCTCATGTACAAAGCAAGGTCTGAAGCATCATGCCTTCTTGTAGGTGCTCGGAGACATGATCGCAAGAATCGGGAAAATCTCGAGACGTCCGAGCAGCATCGCGATGCTGAGCACAAACGTCGAGAGATTGTCATAAATTGAGAAGTTGCATGTCGGTCCGACCTTGGCGAGGCCCGGTCCGATGTTATTAAATGTCGCCATGACGGCCGAGAAGTTCGTCGTCAGGTCGAAATTGCCCGGATCAGCCGAGATGATCAGGAACGTGATGATAACGATGAATACATAGGCTGCCAGGTAGCTGCTTACATTTTTCAGCGTCTGCTCGTCCACCCGGGAGCCGTTCATTTTCACAACACGGACTTCATTCGGATGGAAGATGCTGTGCATATTTCTGCGGAGATTTCTCCAGAGCAGAAGCACACGGGACACCTTGATACCGCCGCCCGTACTGCCGGCGCACGCGCCGACGAACATCAGGCAGATCAGAATCGCCTTCGAGAAATTCGGCCATTGATCGAAATCCACGGTCGAGTATCCGGTCGTCGTGATAATCGATGCGACCTGGAACGCGGAATGGCGGATTGTCGGCTCAAGGCTCGACGTATCAGCCGTCTTCCCGAAGATATTGATGGCGATCAGCACGATGCTGGTGAACACGATAGCCAGATACAGTCTCAGCTCCTCATCATGGAGTGCCTGCGAGACATGCTTCAGGACAATCAGGTAATACAGGCTGAAATTGACACCGAACAGCAGCATGAAGACGGTCGTCACATTCTGCGCAAACGGCGTGTATGTCGCACAGCCTGAATTCAGGACGGAAAATCCTCCGGTTCCGGCCGTTCCGTATGCGATGCAGAACGCGTCGAACACCGGCATTTTCCCGATCAGCAGGAAAATGATATCGAGAACGGTCAGCACGATATACAGCTTGTAGAGAATCGAGGCCGTATCGCGCATACGCGGGACCATCTTGTTAACGGACGGACCCGGGCTCTCCGCTCTCAGAATGTGCAGTGTCGAGCCGTCGTTTTTCCCGTCGGCCGGGGCAATCGCGAGATAGAAAACCAGTATTCCCATGCCGCCGACCCAGTGGCTGAAGGATCTCCAGTAGAGAATGCCCTTGCCGAGCGCCTCTACGTCCGGACAAATGGATGCTCCGGTCGTCGTGAAGCCCGAGACAATTTCAAAAAATGCGTCTATATAGTTCGGTATCCTTCCGGAAATGAAGAACGGAAGGCATCCGACAAGGCTGAGCGTAATCCACGCCATGCCGGTTGTGACCATGCCCTCGCGCGCATAGAACTTGTGCTCCGCATGCCGTGTCAGAAGAAACATGAGCGCGGAGATGCCGAGCGCGATCACCATCGTCCAGACAAAGCCCCTGACAGCCGGCCCGTCACCTGTGTACATGGAAATCACGAGCGCCGGAACCATGAACGCCACTTCCAGAATCAGAAGCCAGGCGTGAATACGAATCATCATTTTATAATTCATTCTTCTTCACTCCCATCAATCCTGGAATATATCATTGAGCTGCTGGATCGGGAATTTTTCACCCGACACGACAACTATTCTGTCTCCCGGATGGAACATGGAATCTCCGTTCGGGAATTCAATCTGGCGTCCATGCGTGATCGACGCGAGAAGTACATTTTTCTTAAGCCGGATATTTCTTAACTTTTCACCGCAGTGCTTTGTGTCCTGATCGACGATAAATTCAATGGCCTCCGCCTGTCCGTCCGCAATGGAATGGACTGTGACGGCCGCCCCCGCCGAGTCCTTCATGGCGCGCACATAGCGAATGATTGTGTTGAAGCACAGCTCCTTCGGGCTCACGACACTTCCGATCGGAAGCTTTTCGAGAAGCTCCATGTTCTCGCCGCGGCCGAGCTTTGTGATGACCTGTGGGACCTTCATGTGGTTCGCGTAAATCGACAGGATCACGTTCAGTTCATCAAGGCCGGTCAGTGCGACGATCGCGTCCGCATCCTCGATATGCTCACTCTCAAGGACGCTCTGCTTGGAAATATCTCCCTGCACAATGGTCGCGCCGTCGAGCTTCTCCGCGAGCTCCTCGCAGCGCGCTCTGTCCTGCTCGATGATCTTGACTGAAATGCCCTCGCGAAGGAGAAGCATCGTCAGATAAAATGCGATGCGGCCGCCGCCCGCGATAATGACGTTGCGGACCTTGGTTGTGATCAGGCCGATGCTGTTTAAGAGCACCGTCAGGTTATTGGCCGAGGCTGTGACGAAGATTCTGTCGCCCTCGCGCAGAATAAAATCGCCGGACGGAATTGTCGTCTTTCCATCACGGACAACTGCGCAGACAAGGACCTGGCACTTTGTGACAGAGGACATCTGATACAGAGGCTGGTCGCGCAGCGGACTTTTTTCATCCACGCGGAGCTCGACGATCTCGATCATGCCGTTTGCGAATTTGTCGCGCTTAAGGAAGCCCGGGTAACGGAGCAGACGGTCGATCTCGCGCGCAGTCTGCCGCTCCGGGTTGACCGTGAGCGAGAGCGCAAACTGCCGGCGCATCGCGTAGGCCGTCTCCACATAGTCCGGTGTACGGATTCTTGCGATCGTATGCAGATTCGGGTTCATTCCATGAGCTGTCAGACAGGTCAGCAGGTTCACCTCATCCTGTCCTGTAGCCGTGATAAGCAGATCTGCGGACTGTACGCCCGCATTCCGGAGCACTTCCATAGATGCGCAGTTTCCCTGAACTGACATGACGTCATATCTCTCGATTGTGCTTTCCAGTGCCGCCGGATTGCAGTCAATTAGCGTCAGATCATGTCCTTCACCGGACAGAGCCTTTGTGAGCATGGATCCGACCTTGCCGTCACCCGCTATAATAATGTTCATACAAACCTTCCCTCTTAAAAAATGCCTGAAGTCTACAGCACGGCAAGCCCTGCCTCAAAACGAAACAGGCACTTACCGCCGATGTACATCATAACACTTCCTAGCGGGAAAGCAAATCCTTTGTATAAGCCCTCTGCGCAGCGCCGGGCAGACGCCGCGCTTGCGCGAGCGAATGTCCCGACATTGCGCAGGGCAAGGAATGAGCATGGAGCGACGCAAAGCGGCGCGGGAATGCGAATGCCGGCCGGATTGCGGAAGCTGCGTCAGCAGCAGAGCAATCCGGGGCTTATACAAAACGTTCGTCAAGCCCTCTGCGCAGCGCCCCTCAGAAGAACGCCAGCAGCGCCGGCACCATCAGGATGACCATGACGACAAGAAGCAGGAGAATCATCGGCATGAGAAGCTTTGTTCCGGCCTCCTCTCCCAGGATCTTCGCCCTCTTCTTTCTCTCCTCGAAGGCGCGGTCGGCCTCCTTCCGGAAAAGCCGCGCCATCCCGTCTCCTCCCTTCATCAGGTTCTGAACAAGCAGCGTGGAGAAAGTCTTGTACTCCGGAAGCGGCGTTCTCTGCCCTATGTTGAGATACGCCTGCCTCTCCGGCACGCCGTGCTCCATCTCCCGGCAGGCCCGGACGATCTCCTCATAGCCCGGCCGCGCCGGTTCGCCGCGCCGCAGAGACTCCTCGTAGTCACATCTGACCTGAGCAAAGCTCTTCCGCATGCTGAGCCCCGCCGCATTGAGGAGAACGAGTCTGTTGATCAGATGCGGATAGTCTGTCATCATGTCCTCTCTCCGTTTAGCCGCAGCCACCTCCTTCAGCCTGATTCTCGAGTACAGATAAAAGGCTGCGATCACGATGCCCATAAGAAGCAGGGTGAATCCCTGTCCCACATCCACCGACGACCAGCTGACCTTTCTGCCTCCGAGTGCCGCCGGGAGATAAAGACTCTCCTCCTCCGCCTTGTTTGTCTGCCGGATTTCCCTGAGTGCGCGGCGTTTAAGGATTTCCTCCGCCGTCCCTGTCTCCGGAAATGCGGTCACGGAGAGCTCTTTCTCCAGCGTCTGTGACTCGCAGCCAAGCGTCACGGTCAGGATGACCCTGCACCCGCTCTCCGGAATGTCTTCTCCCAGCTCTCCTTCCCAGCCGATCACATCCGGCCTGTCCGTGACCCAGCTCGCGCTGACAAGGCCGTCCGCCAGCGTCTCCGGAAATGTGAGATCTCTGTCCACATGGTCCGGCTTCATGTCGCCGAGGACCTGCTTTTCCAGGCTGTCAGCCGTATTTTTAAGGAGCGCTCTGACCTCGGCGTCCGTCATTTTCCGGGCATCAACGGGGACCGTCAGGCTGTGCGTCTTTCCGTCAATTTCGAAGGTGACGGTCTTTTCCTCCTGTGCGCTCCCGTATTCGCCGCGCAGAAGGTATCCCTTCGCCGCCGTGTCCGAGGACGCCGCGTTCCAGACCGCAAGCATGGCCAGCAGATCTGCGGCAAATACAATCATCAGCGCGCGGGACAGCGTCTCCTGCCCCGCAATTTTTCTCATTTTCGGTAATTTTCGAAGGAGAAACGCAGCTGCTGCCTGAAAAAGTCCCCGCGAAATGACAAAGAGGACGCAGAACATGGCTAAAACAATAAGATATGGGATATAAATCATCGCATTTCCTCACACACTGATATCCACGATCTTCATGCCCCACACGACCGCTGCCGCGTACATCGCGAGGCAGGCGCTCATCACTACGGCGCCAAATGCGGAGCCGTACAGCACATCGAGAAAGCCGGCCGAGGCCACGCGCATGTACAAAATAATGCCGCACGGCATGAGCGCCATGATCCGCTGCTCCATTTTCTTTGACGCAAGTACTGTATCGATCTCCCTGCGGACCTCGATTCTCTCCTCAATCGATTCCGCCGTACTGACAATAACTCTCGTCATACTTCCGCCGAAGCGCTTCGCCGTCGAAAAGACCGCCGCGAAATTCTCGATGTCCTCCACGCCGGACCTTCTCCCGAAGTCGAGAAAGAGCTTCTCTGCCGGCACACGAAGACTGATCTGACTGACCATATAGCTGAACTCGCGGTCCATACAGGAATTCTCTCCGAGGACGAGCCGCAGAGACTTCTCCGTCTCGGCCACTGCATTTTCCACGGACATGCCGGCCCGCACCGAGACGGACAGCGAATTCAGCGCCTCCCGGAATTCAAGGTTCAGTTTTTCCTTTCTCTTTTCACAGCGGTACAGTCTCACCTGCTTCATCCAGAAAATGAGAAGCGGCGACAAAACTGCCGCGGCTATCCACGTGTCATAAAAGAGCCATGAGATCGCCAGCAGCGCGGCAGCCCCCTCCAGAAGCGTCAGAAGGGCTTCGCCAGTGCCGAACCGGTAGACCCTGTAGTCTGTAAGGACATGGCTCTCTTGGTTTATGTCCGCCCGGGCAGCTTTTCTCCAGCCTGTTTTGCCCTCTCTTCTTTCTCCGGGCCGGACGGATTCTGCGGTTTGTCCTGTTCTCTGCATTTCGCCCCTCCTCTTCATCTGCTCAGCCGCCTTGCGCAATAGCTATGTCGCTGATGCTCCGCTGCCAGTTCGTCTGCCCCGCTGACACACCATCTACTTCTCTGATTTCCCACTCTCCGCTGCCAGTTCGTCTGCGATTCCGCTCCGAACCAGCTTCCGCCTGTGCTTCAGATCCCCGTTTTTCCGCAGAACCTGCACCTCATCGTCCCAGAGATAGAGCGAATGCAGCTTCACCTCGCCGCCCTCCATGCCATCCACCTCTGAGATCTCAAGGACGCGTCGCGACCGGTCTCTCAGGCGCCCCAGCTGAATGATGATGTCCACGCCCGAGGCAATCTGCCGCCGGATCGCCGGGAGCGGCAGATCGAGTCCCATCAGCACGCACATCTCCAGTCTCGATACGGCGTCCTCGCAGGAATTGGCATGTATCGTACACAGGCTTCCGTCGTGCCCCGTATTAAATGCCGTGAGCATGTCGACGGCCTCCCCGGAGCGCACCTCGCCGACGATGATCCGGTCGGGACGCATCCGCAGTGCGCTCTTGATCAGATCGCGGATCGTGACCTCACGGTTCTCGTCAAAATTCGCCATCTTTGCCTCCAGGCGCACGAGGTTCTGGATGCCCTGAATCTGAAGCTCCGCATTGTCCTCAATTGTGATAATGCGCTCGCTGCCCGGGATAAAGCTCGACAGCGCATTGAGGAACGTCGTCTTGCCGGCCGATGTCCCTCCGCTGATCACGATTGAATATCCGGAGCGCACGAGCTTCTTCAGAAAATGAGCGGCCTCTCTCGTGATGCTCCCGTATTCCATCAGAGCTTCCATCGTGATCGGCTCGTCCGGGAACTGCCGGATCGTAAGAATCGGCCCGTTCAGCGCGACCGGCGCGATGACCGCATTTACGCGGCTCCCGTCCGCAAGCCGCGCGTCCACGATCGGGTTCTGCTCATTGATCACGCGGTTGCATGCGCCGGCCACCTGCTGCACGACATCCTCCAGCTTCTCTCTCGAGGAAAAATGTCTGTCCCACAATCTGATCTTTCCTGACTGTTCAATGAAAATGCAGTCCGGTCCGTTGACCATGATTTCCGTGACCGTCTTGTCATCGATCAGGTCCTGCAGAATATCAAGGCGCCGGACCGAGCAGAAAAGCTCGCGGGACAGCGCGACCCTTGCTCCCACGGGCAGCCGTCTCGCCTCCGGATGCGCCATGACCATATCGCTGATAATGTCCCGGATTTCATCGTCGTCCGGCTCCTCCTCCGACCGCAGCCGGTCCGTGAGAGCCCGTCTGATCTCCCGGCAGATGCACTCGTATCTTGCCGACTCTTCTTCCTGCCGCATCCCGATTCTCTTCTCAGTCCGCATGGTTCTCCTTTCCCGGTCACAGTCCGTCCCTCTCTATGCACGCCGCGCCGTGAGCCACGACAGGAAACGGGCGATAGAGTCGTTTACCCGTCACAAACCGTCCCTCTCTGTGCACGCCGCGCCGTGAGCCACAACAGGAGACGGGCGATGGAGTCGTTTACCCGTCACAAACCGTCCCTCTCTATGCAGGCCCCGGCGACTGAGCCGAGCCGCGAATACGGCAGCATCTCAAACCAGCGGTCTCCCGTCTCCGGCAGGCTCACGTTCTGCATTTGTATTTTCAGAATTTTCTCCATGAAGTCCTCTCCGCAGATCCCGCTGAGCGCTTTCTCCTTCTGCGCAAGCTTCGTTCCGGACACAAAATCATTCAATACAGGCATATAGATCCGGTCGCACAGCGTCAGGATATCCGGGTATATTTCCGGAAGATAGGCAAAGTCGACAACGACTGCCTCGTATCCGGATTCGTCCTTCATCATCCCGATGAGAGATTCCCAGTCGTCCTCCGTGACCTCGCGGAGCTCATGAAAGCTCTCCGCTGGAGGCAGAAAATTCATATCTCCGATCGGCTTCAGAAGGGGCCTGATCCGCTCCATCGCACGGGCTTTATTTTCCTTAATATAGAAGAGCGCGTCGGCCAGCCCCTCCTCATAGCGCATATGGAGGATCTGCTCAAACCCTGAACAGGTCTCAAAGCTTAAGAAAATGACAGATTTCTTTCTCGCAAGAAGCTGTCCCAAGGCGACCGCAAATGACGTTTTCATGCACCTGGATATCGGGGAGTACACACCGACAAGCTTCGTTCCTGTTCTCGCTGCCCGGCCCGCAGTAAGCGGCAGGCCCCGCTTCCGCCCGTAGATTTCCTCCACCGCTCTCATGATGTCGGTCGATGACTGATAGCGGCACACAGAAGACGCCTCCCCATCTTCAGCCGCCGGCATTCTCTCCGTCAGAGCAATCACAACCGCGGAGCCCGCGCAGTCGATCCGCCCGTCCGCCCCGGACAGAAGCACAACATCCGCAGAGTTTTCACTCAGAAAATGGCGCAGCTCCTCTTCCTTCGTAAATGCGCGCACCTCGAAGGGCTCAGATTTTCTCCGGTTCACAGTCTCCATAAACCGGACGGCATACCCCTTCTCCGGGTCATATAGTGCAAGAATTCTCTTTCTCATGTCGCATCTCTCCTCTCCGGAAAACACACGTCCAGTCAGTATTTACACTTCGACCGAACTCCCGGCACAATCAGCCCTGGCAGCAAAGTACTCCTAATCCTGACCAGTCCTGCATTCACCTCATGGCGTATACCGCAACCGCCATCCGGGCGCAACTGTGACGGCAACGTTCCGCACGATTCACCTCATCGCGTATACCGCAACCGCCATCCGGGCGCAACTGTGACGGCAACGTTCCGCACGATTCACCTCATCGCATATACCGCAACCGCCATCAGCACCGGTATCGAAAAATGAAAATCCCCCGACTTGTCGCTCCCGTCTCTGTACGCGACCGGACGCCCCGCCGCAAGGCTCTCCCTCGCAAACCTCCGGATCCGCTCCGCCGCAGATTCAAGCCCTCCGCAGAAAATGAGAATCGCCGCCGCGATCGCAGCCCCGAACACAACACTCCACACAATGACCCGGAGAATCTGCGGGCAGCCCACGATCGCTCCGATCGCCGACAGAAGCTTAATGTCGCCTGCCCCGAGCATGCGCAGCCGGAACAAAACGGCCCCCAGAAGAAGCGGGACCGCGACTCCTCCCATCAGCATGAGGAGCTCATTCACGCCGTCCGCAGGAAGTCCGTGCACGAAATAAATAACCGCCGGTATGATGAAAATCAGAACGCCTGCGATCCACCCGGCAATGATCAGAGGATTCCTGATCTTCCCGTACCTCAGATCGGTCAGAACGGCGCATCCCGCCAGTGTCAGAGCGGCAATTTCCTGAATCGACATAGTCCCTCCTGTCCGCCGGCTCTGCGTGTCCGGCCGCGATTTCTTGTGAAGAGAGTATATAAAACTAATCCATTTTTTCGCAATATCGGAAATTTTGATAAATCGGCTATGGATTTTTCGTTCACAACTACAGAATCGAGGCAGGCAGCGAGATTCCCTCTGTCGTCGCAAGAACATATGTGCTATGATGAGGTCATCACTTAAATCACTTGAAAAGAGACAGATACGCAGCTCTCCCGACTGGATACGGCATTTCAGACGGGTTTTGAAAGAGGCATTCTTATGAACCAGATTGTTGAAACATACGGCCGGCTGATCGACGGCCAGATCCCTGAGCACCCACAGCGCGCAGCCGATCTCATGACGGCTGCCTACAGCCTCGTCGGCATGCAGGCCAGTCATTTTCCATCGAAGAAGCGCATGGCTTCGCGGGAATTTCTCCAGGGATATACTGCGAAGCTGATGACAAAGCTCCTGAAGGACCCATCGGACTCCGCGATCGTCAATATCTTTATGCCATCGGAGATCTTTCACGCGCTCGGCATTCCCGTGTGTGTCCCAGAGGGGCTCTCCGCGTATGTCGTCTGCACGGCGGCAGAGCGGGCATTTATCGACCTCGCCGAGGAGAAGGGCGCGAGCGGCACGCTCTGTTCCTATCACAAGGTGCTGCTCGGCTGCGCGGAGGCCGGCGTCCTGAAGCGCCCGATGATGGTTGCGAACACGACGCTCGCCTGTGACGCGAACCAGCTGACGTTCCGCCGGCTCGCCGACAAATGGCGCGTGCCCCACGTCGTCATCGACGTCCCGTATGAGACCGACGAGGAGGCGGTCGACTATGTCGCCGCACAGCTGCGCGGACTTGCGCGGACAGCTGAGGAGTGCTGCGGAAGAAAGCTCGATGAGCATAAGCTGAAGGAATGCGTCGCGCGCTCCGATGAGTCCATGAAGCTCTACAGGCGCTACCTCTCACTCCGGAGCGGGGTTCATTTTCCGGAGACATTCACGCCTGAGCTGCTCGGCGCCATCAGCAACAAGCTCTATCTCGGCACGGAGGACGCGCTGACCTACGAGAAGCTCCTGCTTAAGGATGTGGAAAATGCGCCAAGGCACACGACGGAGCGGCGCATCTTCTGGATGCACACAATGCCGAACTGGCAGGACGACGTCATGCAGATCTTCCAGGGAAATGAGAACCTGCGTGCCGAGGTCGTCGGCTGTGACTTCGCGTGCAGCTCTCTCATCGATATGGATCCGGAGCATCCGTATGAGTCCATGGCCCGCCGTCTCGTCATGGACAGCTTCAACGGTCCCGGAAGCCGCCGGATCGACCGGGCGCTTAAGCTTGCCAGGGACCTTCAGGCCGACGGAGTCCTCATTTTCTGTCAGTGGGGCTGCAAGCAGACGCAGGGAATCGCCGTGCGGGCGAAGCAGGTGTTCGAGGAGAACGGTCTGCCGACGCTGATTCTCGACGGTGACGGCGCAGACCGCGCAAACGGCGGCGGCCAGCAGGTCGTGACAAGATGCAACGCATTTGTCGAGCAGCTCGAGGGACTCGCGGAAGAAGCGAGAAAAAATAATAATGACGAAACAAAAAACGACGAAGGCGGAGAATCAGCACCTTCAGAAAAGGAGGTCCGGTAATCTATGGCAGTTATGACCTATGTCTGCAAATATACGCCGCTCGAGCTCATGCTCGCGTTCGGTGCCGGCTTCGAGGCCCCGAACAACGACGTGCCGGATTTCTCGAAGTCCGAGCCGCTGATCCACCAGAATCTCTGTTCCCACGCAAAGATGCTGGTGCTCGATCTCCTGCGCGACCCCGATGGGCAGAACACACAGGCAGCGCCTGCATCCGCCCCGCAGGCCGCGAATCAGACAGGCAGTGCCGGTTCCGCCCCATCGGCCGCGAATCAGACAGGCAGTGCCGGCTCCGCCTCATCGGCCGCGAATCAGACAGGCAGTGCCGGCTCCGCCTCATCGGCCGCGAATCAGACAGGCAGTGCCGGCTCCGCCTCACAGGCCGCGGCCTCAGGTAAGCGTGAGCTCATCCTCACGAACTGCTGCGACTCGATTCGCCGGGTCCTCGATTCTGTCCCGGAGGACAGATTCTCGTTCCGCCAGATGCTGGACCTGCCGCACACCAACCACGGGTACGCGATCGACCTCTACACAAGGCAGCTCCTTCGCCTGATCAGCCGCTACTCACGGTACTGCGGCCACAGCTACGACCGAGCAATGCTGATCGAGGCCTGGCGCAAAAACGCGGAGGCCTGGCAGGAGCTGCTCCACGAAAATGAAGATTTCATCGCGGTTCTGGGCGCGCGTCCCTCGGATGAGCTCTTTCAGAAGCTCCGCGCAGAGCTTCGTCTCCCGCTCGTGAACCTCACCTGCGGAGGTCTCCGTCCTCTCCCGGAGCCGCCCGCTGATGTGGAAAAACTGGACGAGGATGGACTGATCCGCGCCTATGCGACAGCGCTTCTCTCCCAAGTCCCGTGTATGCGCATGGAGGATGTGAGCGGCCGGACGAGACTTCTGCGTCTCAAGGGCCTCCGGGGGATCATTTATCACTCCGTGAAATTCTGCGATTACTACTCATTTGAGTACGCGGAGATCCGTCGACACAGCGATCTGCCGATTCTGAAGATCGAGTCGGACTACACATCACAGAGCGAGGGACAGCTCAACACGAGAATTGCCGCATTTGCGGAGAATATGGAGACAGTCATGAAGAAGACATATCCTGAACAGGACACAAAGGAACACGCGGGGCCTGACGCGGACGGCATCTACGTCGGCATCGACTCGGGATCGACCTCAACAAATGTGGCCGCCATCGACGCGGACGGGCATCTGGTCGCGTCGGTTATTCTCCGCACCGGCGCAAAGGCCGGGCTTGCCGCGGAGAAGGGGCTCGCGCAGCTGAAGGAGGAGCTGGGTGACCGCGCGGACAGGATTCGGCGGATCATCTCCACGGGCTACGGGCGGGAGTTCATCTCATTTGCAGATGATACGAAGACAGAGATCTCCTGCCACGCGAGGGGCGCGCATTTCGCGGATCCCAAGGCGCGGACGATCATCGACATCGGCGGCCAGGACAGCAAGGTCATCTGTCTCGACGAGGACGGCAACGTCATGAATTTCGTCATGAATGACAAGTGCGCGGCCGGAACGGGGCGCTTCCTTGAGATGATGGCGCACACGCTGGAGATCAGCATGGAGGAAATGAGCAGCCTTGGTCTCACCTGGAAGAAGGACCTGACGATATCCTCGACCTGCACGGTTTTCGCGGAGTCAGAGGTCGTGTCGCTCATCGCCGAAAATACAGCCACCTCTGATATTATTCACGCACTCGACAAGTCAGTTGCCTCGAAGACAGCCGGCATGGTCCGCCGCGTGCAGGGCAAGGGCCCGTACATGATGACGGGCGGCGTCGCACGAAATGAGGGCGTCGCGAAGGAACTCGAGAAGAAGCTCGGAGCAAAGCTCGCGATCATGCAGTACCCGGATCTGATCGGGGCACTCGGCGCCGCGCTCTTCGCGCGCGGCTAAGCCTCAAGGCATAAAAAGACCGGGGAACAGCCTCTGCCATTCCCCGGTCTGCTCAAATTAAACCATCTTCCAGCCATCGCTCATCGCCAGGGGCGGAATCACGACAAGGCTCAGCTCAGTTTCGAAAAGCGCTTAGCTGAAGAACGGATTGAGTTTCTCCCAGATGTCCGCCTCGACGAGCTCCGGCTCGCGGTCACCGTTGATGATAATCACATTTTCGTGGTCCTTCTCCTTCTCGAAGGCCTCGAAATAGCGCTTTCTCGTCTCGACGAGACGGCCTGTCTCCTCAAAGAGCTCCTTCGTCATGCGGTTCTTCTCGATGCGGTCCATCGTGACAGACGGATTGACATCGATGAAGACCGTCGCGTCGGGCCTGAGAAGAGCGGCGCACGGGGCATTAGCCGCGATGACGTAGTCCATCGGCAGGTCGACGCTCTGGTACGCATAGGATGAGAAATAATAGCGGTCGCTGATCACGTTGACGCCCTGATTTAAAAATTTCAGGATGCCATTTGTCTCATTCTGGATGTGGTCGAGACGGTCCGCGACGAAAAGCGGCGCGATGACGTCATTTGTCGTCTTCACGCGGCCGATCATAATCTGGTGGATGAGGTCACCGAAGGGAGAGTCATTCGGCTCCATTGTCCGGAAAACCGGAAGGCCGAGCTTCTCGAGATGCTTCTTGAGCAGCCGGATCTGTGTTCCCTTGCCGCTCCCGTCAATTCCTTCAAACGCGATGAACGCGCCTCTTTTTTTCTCTTCCATGGTGATCCTCTTTCTTAAGTCCTTATACAGCGCTGACATCTGCGCTTATTACATCCCCGACCGGACCAGGCCAAGAAATCTGTTCTCAGCTCTGCATCCTGTCTCCGGACTATGTTCGTTAAACCAGACTGTCACGCAACGGCCTGTGCCTTCACCTGTCTGAGCGCAGCCGCGACAGGCGGGATGCACAGAAGCACGATGGTGAGCGCACCTTCCGCGTAGATGTACGCGCCATTATAGAGCGCTGAGTAAACGAACGGTGCAGCCGCCGCCCCGACGTGAATGCCGAACTGCGCGAGTGTGTCGCTCGCATAGATGCCGAAGAAAATGACACCCGAAAGGAACGAGAACACGAACCGCCCCGTAATAGCCACGATGTAGCCGATCAGAAGGCCGTGCTTCTTCTTGGAGAAGAAGCCGGAGATTCCGAGCGCACCAAACGCGAATACATAGTCAAACAGCACCTGCGGCAGACTCACGATGTACGGATCAAGCACGAACTGCAGAAGTCCGTAGGCGATACCGGCCGAGATACCGACCGTCGGCCCGTACCAGTAGCCGATCAGAACGATGAACAGCATAGAAAACAGCGTGACACCGCCGCCCATCGGCATTTTCCAGAACTGGATCATCGACGTGACCGTCGCGAGCGCAATGGCCGCCGCCGAGAAAGCGATCTGCTTCGCTCCCGTCTTTCGCCCGTGATTTCCGATGCGCGCGACAAGGACGAGCGCCGCGAAAATGATGACTCCGATGAGAACATAGCCCGCTACGGTCAGCGAATAGCTGCCGTCCTCAAGCGGTTTGACAAGAATATTAGACATAATTGTAGACAATGTCTGCCTCCTTCCGCCGGTATTGTCCGGATCAAGTAATAAGGGTTTTGCGCAAGATATGCGCATTTCTCAGCCTCTTGGGCACCCCTGCAACTGTTTCATCTTAGTTCGTTTTCTACATAAAGTAAAGTCTTTCCTGCCTCCTGTCAGGCACTGTGGCACCCAAAATTCTGCAATGCTCAAGACCGTTTTGTGGAAACCAACAAAAATGTAATCGATTTCTTGTGCACATTTCTCAACATATAGAAGGTTTCTTTTCCATTTTCATTGAGTATTGATATTCTTTTTCAAAACGTCCTGTGTTAGAGTTAGTGTATTCGCGCAAAGAGCGCAAAAAGGAGATTCGGAAAAATGCATACAGCCCTCACGATTGCGGGGAGTGATCCCTGCAGCAGCACAGGAGTGCAGGCGGACATCAGGGTCATGACGATGAACGGCGTCTATCCCACAAGTGTCATCACTTCCCTGACCGCTATGAATACAAGCAGGCTCTACTCATTTCAGGAAATGACATCGGAAATCATCGGCGCCCAGCTTGACGCGATTTTCACGGACATCCGGCCGGACGCGGTCAAGATCGGCTGGGTTTCCTCATCCGCGGTCATCGCAACTATTGCCGGGAAGCTCCGCCAGTACCACGCAAAGAACATCGTACTCGACCCGGTCATGATCGCCTCCGACGGCCAGAAGCTTCTTGAAAATGGTGCCGCCAATACCATGCGAAATGAGCTTCTTCCTCTCGCAACAGTTGTCACGCCGAACTGCGCGGAGGCCGCCATGCTGACGGGCTTTGACGTACGCAACGAATATGACATGATCAGAGCCGCCGAGAGACTCTGCTACACCTATCCGTGTGCGTGCATTCTGAAGGGCGGCCACTCACAGAAGGACGACGCATCAGAATTCACAGGCGACGACACAGAGCCGGATATTGTCCGTCGGCTCTCCGCGGAAGGCACGTCCGAGAACTCGAACGACCTGCTCTATATGAACGGCTCCTTCCGCTGGTTCCGCGGCAGACGCATTAAAAACCAAAACACGCGCGGAACAGGCAGCGTCTTCTCAAGCGCCCTCACCGCCAATCTGGCCAAGGGCTTTCCGCTCACGGAGGCCGTCAGCCGCGCGAAGGAGTATGTCACAGACGCCATCGCCTCCGGCCTTGACCTCGGCAGCGGCAGAGGCCCCGTCAACGCGGGATTTCCGGCGGACGGCTACTACACGGAAGAACCGGATAACGCAGACCACAGGGACTCGCAGAATAAATCAGACGGGTTTTCATTTTCAGAGGCCGGACTGCTCTCGGGCGGCGTGCGCTGAGGATTGACCCTGAATTTTGCCGACAGTATATATATTCTGAAGTGTTACCGTAATATTTACCAAAGACGGGACGAATATTTTTGGTATTCGTTCTGTCTTTTTTTCTTGAAAACGATTACATGTCAAAGTACAATAAAATCAGGTATGCACCTGATGCAAGTTGTGCATCAATCACATAAACCTTTAAGGAGGGTCTAAGCATTATGGGAAAAGAACAGAAAAAAGTCGTCCTTGTCGGCTGCGGTATGGTCGGTATGAGCTATGCGTATGCAATGCTCAATCAGGGCACCTGCGATGAGCTCGTTCTGATCGACTATATTCAGGAGAAGGCCGAGGGCGAAGCAATGGATCTGAACCATTCGCTCGCGTATTCAAACGGCCACATGAAGATCTGGCACGGTGATTACAGCGACTGCTCCGACGCAGATGTTGTTACGCTCTGCGCGGGTGTTCCGCAGAAGCCGGGTCAGTCCAGACGTGACCTCCTCAAAATCAATACAGGTGTCTTCAAGTCCATCGTTGAGCCGGTTCTTGATTCCGGTTTCCAGGGTGTCTTCCTGATCGCCTCCAACCCGGTTGATGTCATGACGGAGATCGTCCGCAGACTTGCCAATGACTGGGCAAAGGCTAACGGCAAGGATCCGATCAATCCGAACAGAGTTGTCGGCTCCGGCACAACACTTGACTCCGCAAGACTTCGCTACATGCTCGGCGACTTCCTCGATGTCGATCCGCACAACATTCATGCGTATGTCATCGGTGAGCACGGTGATTCCGAGTTCGTTCCGTGGAGCCAGGCTAATGTAGCGACAAAGCCGATCCTCGAGTACTGCGATGAGTCGAACGGCAAGTATCCGATCGACAAATTCGAGGACATCGAGACAGAGGTCCGCACAGCTGCTTACAAGATCATCAAGGCTAAGAGAGCTACTTACTACGGCATCGGCATGGCCCTGACACGCCTCACAAAGGCAATCCTCGGCAACGAGTACTCCATCCACACGGTCTCCACTTACCTTCAGGGTGAGTATGGCCAGAAGGATCTGTATGTCGGTGTTCCGTCCATCATCGGCGCGAACGGTGTCGTCCGCACGCTTACTCTGACCCTCAACGATCAGGAGCAGGCAAAGTTCGCAGCATCCTGCGATATTCTCCGCGGCATGCTCGCTGAGCTCGACGACTGATTTACATCGCCCCCTTTCATGGCTCCCCGCATTTTTTTCCTTTCATGCGGGGGGCCTTTTTTATATTCCGCACCCCGGAAAACTGATGAAATCCGGACAGAGAGTCTGCCCGGCCCTTCCTGTTTCGTGGTAAAATGAAGTTTAACTATTCAGAAGCGTTCCGAGTCCGGGCGCTGAATAGTTATCATCTATGTACCTGTCACAGCCTACACATGAGGAACCAAAATCTATGCCATACAAAGATATTGTCTATATCACCGGCCACAAGCATCCCGACAGCGACTCCATCGCCTCGTCGATCGCGTACGCCTTCTTCAAGCGGGCCATGGGAGTCCGCGCCGTCGCTGCGCGCGCCGGTCATTTGAATGCCGAGACCAAATGGCTGCTCGACCGCTTCGGCTTCGAGAAGCCCTACTACATGAAGGACGCGAGGGTCCGTCTGTCTGAGATCAACCTCGATCCGCCGATTTCTGTCTCTCCCGACGCGACGATTTTTGACACACTCGAGGTCATGGAGAAGGAAAAACACAATTACTGCGGCGTCGTCGATGCCGATGGAAAGCTCGTCGGACTGGTCGGAAAGGGAGATTTCGCGGACGTCGGTCTCGGCGATACCGCCTACAACATCAATTTTCTGAGCACAACGCCTGTCGAAAATTTCGCAAAGACCGTCAACGGCCATATCGTCTACAACGACGAGACGCCCGTGCAGCTGAACGGCCGCGTCAGCATCGTCGCGATGACCGACCGCGAGCATCTCTCCCGCTATCAGATTCAGGGGCGCATCGTGATTGTCGGCGACAGCGAGGAAGCACAGATCGCGGTCATCCGCGGCGGCGCCGGTCTGCTCGTCGTGGTCTGGGCCGATTCCGTCTCCGATGCCGTCATCGCCGCGGCGAAGGAATGCCACTGCCCGATCATCATTTCCGGGCACGGGGCGACTAATACGTCCCGCTACCTGTACTTCGCGCCGCCGGTCAAGACGCTCATGAAGACAGATCTGGTTTCATTTTATGACTACGAGCTCGCGGAGGATGTCGGAAAGAAAATGCTGCGCTCGCGCTATCACGCCTACCCGGTGGTTGATGACGCGCACCATCTCGTCGGCTACGCGACGCGCTATCACATCATGAACGCAAGAAATAAAAAGCTGATTCTCGTCGATCACAACGAGTTCTCGCAGTCCGTGACGGCAGCCGACGAGGCACAGATCCTCGAGGTCATCGACCATCACCGGATCAACGGCTTCAGCTCAACGCAGCCGATCTCCTTCCGGAATGAGATCGTCGGCTCGACCGCCACGATCATCGCGACCATTTACCGCGAGAATCAGATCCCGATTCCGCCGAACCTCGCCGGACTGCTGCTCGGCGCGCTTCTGTCCGACACGATGGATTTCCACTCGCCGACGACGACGGACAAGGACCGGCAGACGGCCAACATCCTCGCCGCCATGGCCGATCTTGACATCGATGAGTTCGCGAAGGAGATGTTCGCCGTCTCCGCCGACACGCAGGGCAAGTCCATCGCCGATATGATCAACCAGGACATCAAATTCTATGAGATCAGCGGCTGCAAGCTGGCCATCTCGCAGATCATCACCGCGTCGATCGCCGACACGCAGACCGAGGGAAATGTCATCACCGCCGAGGTGGAGTCATTTGCGAGCCGCAAGCAGCTCGACCTCGAGATCGCGGTCTTCACGAGCATCACCGAAAACGGCTCGGTCGTCTACGCCGGCGGAAAGCGCGCCGACTGGGCTGTTGAGGCATTTCCGGACAAGGAGCACGAGGAGCACAGCTTCCAGGAGGGCCTGATGTCCCGCAAGCAGCAGATCCTCCCGCAGATCACGAAGGTGATTCAGAGGTACATGGGCTGATGCACGAGATGTCGTACGCCGTGCGGATCGCGGATATCGCGCTTCGTGCGGCAAATGCAAATCCGCCGGGTTCGGCATCAGCGGACAATCGCCCCGCAGGAGGACTGAATCCGAAGGACGGCTCCTCTGAAAACCGCATCCTCGCGGTCCACGTCTCCTGCGGCGAGATGCTCGCGATCGTGCCCTCTCTCCTTGAGACGGCCTTCCGCGAGTGCGTGAAGGGTACGATTGCGGAAAATGCAGTGCTCATCGTAAAAACAATCCCCGTCAGGATCCGCTGTGCATCCTGCGGCAGGGAAATTGACCCGCACGGCCCCGAGGGCTATGTGGCCCGCTGCCCGGACTGCGGCTCGGCGGCCCTCCGGATCGAGCATGGAAGAGAATTTCTTGTCGATAAAATTGAAACGCAGGAGTAAAAAATTTCTCAGGAGGAACTTTCATGGATCCCGTAAAAATCATCCGTCTTAAAGAATCAATTCTCGCGGACAACGACGCCGACGCGGAGGAGCTGCGCCGGCAGACAAAGGACGCGGGACTCTGCTATGTAAACCTCATGTCATCGCCGGGCTCCGGCAAGACATCAACCATTCTCGCGCTGATTGAAGAGCTGAAGAAGCGCGGCGCAGTGGCCGCCCCTGCATCCACTGCAGTCGGACAGACCGGCACCAGTGCTGCGGACAGCCGCGATGCTGCATCAGAGCAGCCGGAATCTCCCCTCTCCATCGGTGTCATGGAGGCCGATATCGACAGCGATGTCGACGCGCAGACGATCCAGGACAAGGCCGGCGTCCCGGCGGTCCAGCTCCACACGGGCGGCATGTGCCACCTCGACGCGGAGATGTCTCGCCAGGGCCTCCGCGCGCTCGGCATCCCGATCGTCTCCCGCGCGACGTCAATCCTGACCATGCCCTCGCGGCAGCGCCATTTTGATCTCGTGATCCTTGAAAATGTCGGCAACCTCGTCTGCCCGGCCGAATTCGACACAGGTGCGGACCTGAATCTCGTGATTCTCTCCGTCCCGGAGGGCGACGACAAGCCGCTCAAGTATCCGCTCGTCTTCACGAAGTGCGATGCCGTCATTATCAACAAAATCGACGCGCTCCCCGTCTTTAACTTCGATATCAGGAAATGCACGTCCTGGATCCGCGAGCGCAGTGCCTCGGCGGAGATCTTCCCGGTATCCGCGAAGACCGGTGAAGGCATTGACAAACTGGCCGACTGGCTCGAGGAAAAGGTGAGAGGCCGCATCTCGGCAAGATGATCTTCATTTTCAGATGGAGGATTAAAATTGAGTAACGTCAGAACAATAGAAGTCAATCAGAGTATCTTCGCGGCCAACGACCACCTCGCGGACGACATCCGCGGGCGGCTCCGCGAAAATCATACATTTCTCATGAATGTTATGGCGAGCCCCGGCGCCGGCAAATCATCGGTCCTTCTGCGCACGATCGACATGCTGAAGGACCGGCTTAAGATCGGCGTCATGGAGGCCGACATCGACGCGACCGTGGACGCCGAGAAAATGCTCGCCGCGGGCGTGCGCTCGATCCAGATCCACACGGGCGGCGAGTGCGCGATGAACGCGTCGATGACAAAGCAGGCGCTCGACGAATTCCGCACGGACGATCTTGATCTGCTGTTTCTTGAAAATATCGGCAATCTCGTCTGCCCCGCGGAGGAGGACGTCGGATCGAGCATGAACATGGAGATCCTCTCGATCCCCGAGGGCGACGACAAGCCGCTCAAGTACCCGCTGATGTTCCAGGTGACGCAGGTCGTACTGATCAACAAGATCGACACGCGGGACTACTTTAACTTCGACGACAAGGCTGTCGTCGAGCGGATCCACAGGCTGAACCCGGACTCGAAGATTTTCTTCGTCTCGGCAAAGACCGGCGAGGGATTCGAGGCCTGGACGAAGTGGCTGCTCGAGCAGGTCGAGACCTGGAACGAGAATTAAAAAAGATAACGATTCCGCCCCTTGAAACTCTTCTGAAGGCGACCGGCGAGCAAGCTCTCCGCTCGCTTTCATCAGGTTTCCAAGGGGTGCTGAATCATGACAAAAAAGAGCCCTCCGGCGCGGAAACCCGCACCGGAAGGCTCTTCATTTTTCATCTTCTTGATGATACGGAGCCGCTTTATGCGGTTCCGCTCTATTCATCCCTTACTCAATCGCGATATTCTGCGCGGTATCGACTTCAGGCTTTGCCTGAACCTTCGGGATGTTGATCTCCAGAACACCGTTGTCGAACTTAGCTTTGATGTCTTCCTGTTTGACATCTTCGCCTACATAGAAGGTTCTCTCAAGGGTGCCAACGTAGCGCTCGCGGCGGATAAAGTGCGCCTCGTCCTCGCTATCGTCCTTCTTGTCTTCTCTCTTCGCTTCAATGGTCAGATAACCATCCTTCAGAGAAGCGTTGACATCTTCCTTCTTGTAGCCCGGAAGCTCAAGTGACAGTTCATAGTGATCCTTGTATTCCTTGACATCAGCGCTCATAAGGCTGCTGCCGGATGCCTTGAACAGTGTCGGTGTAGTGTTGAATGCATCATTAAACCAATCATTAACAAAATTATCTGTAAATAAACTCGGTACTAACATAATCATTGCCTCCTCAATCTATCTATCTGATGAAACCCTGTCATTCCGTATTTCGTATATCCGGCTCTTTCGCCGGACCATCAATCCTCTGAACGTGGGAAATGAACTTCATTTCTCAGCTCCCGGTTCCTGTCTTTTCAGAACCATCCGTCCGGAGCTCTTTCTCATCTCCTCTTTCGTTCTAGAGCAGTTATAGCACCAATTATTAGCACTGTCAAGTGTTGAGTGCTAAATTTTTTGAAAAAGTTCAGCACCCAGCGGAAAACTGATGAAAACCGGACGGAGAACTTGCTCGCCGGACGGTTTCAGAAGTTTTCCGATGGGCGGACAAGCGGCGAAGCCGCTCTGTCCGCCCAAAACGAGGAACGCGCAGCGTTCCGAGTCTGGGGGTGCTGAATCGTTACGCCTTCGCCGGCGTCAGCTTTTTCATGAATGAGAAGTACAGAATCACCGCGATCACGGCGGACACAACCTCGGCAAATGGCGTCGCCCAGCAGACGCCGTCGACTCCGATCATCGCCCGCAGCACAAACATCATCGGGATATCGACGAGGCCCTTCCGCATGATCGACAGGACGAAGGACCTCGCCCGGTTGCCCGTAGCCTGGAAGACCGTGTTGCACATGTAGGACAGCGCGCAGAGCGGGGCCGCATAGCCGATGATCCGGAGGAACCGCGTTCCGAACTCGATCGTCTTCGTCTCATTGATGAAGAACGCGCACAGATACGGCGCGCACGTCACGAACATCACAACGCAGCAGAGCGTGAAAATGAGCAGCACCTTCGCCGTGTAGCGCACGACCTTCCGGAGTCTCGCATAATTCTTCGAGCCATAACAGTAGCCGATCAGCGGCAGCACGCCCTGCGTCATGCCCATCGACGTGTTGAATGCGATCATGTTGATCTTCTTCGCGACGCCCATGCCGGCGACCGCCTCCGTGCCGTAGCCGACGACAAGCGCATTTGCGAAGATATTCGAGACCATCGCGAGCGTCGTCTGCAGCGCGGCCGGGATACCGATCGCGAGCACATCGCCCGGAATTCTGTCCGCAAATGAAATATCCCGCGGGTTCATCGTGAAGACCGGGTTGTCCTTGTGTCTCGCAAGGAAAATGAGGAAATACACGAGGGCCGCCGTGTTCGAGAGCATCGTCGCGATCGCCGCGCCGGTCACTTCATTTCCCGGAGGGAGAATCACGAACATGAACAGCGGATCGAGAAAGCAGTTGAGGATGCCGCCGAGCGACATGCCGAAGCCGGCCTCCTTCGCGGCGCCGATTGAGCGGACCAGATGGCCGCAGAGGACATTTCCGACGGTCGGGATCGCGCCCACCGTCATCGTCCAGAACATATAGCTGTAGATATAGTCATAATCCGCACTGTCGCCGCCGACGAGCGGGATCAGAGCGGGCCTTGCCAGGGCGATGAAGACCGCGTAGCAGACCGCGCCGACAAGGCCGCCGTAGAGACAGAACGCGAAGACCTTACGCGCCTTCTCCGGCTTCTTCTGTCCGAGCGCGCGGGAAATGACACTCGCGCCGCCGATGCCGAACAGGTTCGCGATCGCCGCCATGATGACGAAAAGCGGCATACAGACATTTGTCGCCGCGACCATCGCCGCATTTCCCGTGCGGCCGACGAACCAGGTGTCGGCGAAATTATAGATCATGTTGATCAGCTGCGTGATGACGGTCGGGATCGCGAGCGTCCAGACGGCGCGGCCGATCGACGGGTTCTCAAAGACGGAGACGGTGTCCGCATGTTTCTGATTACTCATAAATGAAATCCTTATGAGAGCCGCGAAGGCCCCGGCCTAAAGACCGAAGCCCGCGCGGCTCCTTGTGGTGTGGTACCGGACGGAAAGCTCCGTCCCCGTTTCCGGTTCATTTGAAGACAGTCTGCACGAGCAGCATGTAGAGAAGCGTCCCGCTCGCCATGGAGAGCAGCATCTGCCGCTTCCACACAAATGTGATGATGACGACAAGGACCGCTATGATCTCCGGGATGCCGAAGCTTCCTCCGGTGAAATTCACGTTCCGGAGGCAGTAGACGACGAGCAGACCGAAGACGGCCGGCGCGAGGACCTTGCCGAGATAATTCACGTATTTCGGCGTCTTCTGGCCCTGCGGAAAGCAGATGTACGGCAGGAAGCGCGTGAGCATCGTCGCCGCGACGACGACCGCAATCGTGATAAAAACCTGTGTGCCTGTCATACGCCGACTCCCTTCTCCGTATCACGGCCTGCCGGAGCCGCCCCATCGCCGGTGATGCGGCCCTGTCCCACTGCGGCTGCCTGATCACCGGTGATGCTGTTCTGTCCATCTACCGCCGCAGCCGGCTGATCTCCCGTCTCCCCGTCCGCGGAGGCTTCATTTTCCGGATGATCGAGCTTCGGACGGAGCAGCGTCAGCGCCGCGAGGATCACGACCATCGTCGGAATAATAAAATGGTCCGGCCCGAAAATCATCAGGCAGATGATCGAGCCGAAAATGCCGACAAATTCGCTGACGTGCTTTGTGAAGAACCCGTCAAGCCCCTCGCCGTCCTTCAGCCACTGGTTCATGAAGATCGTGATGAACATCGCCGTCATGACGAAGTCGAGTCCCTTCGTGTTGAACGTGATCAGCGAGCCGAAGAGCCCGCCGAGCGCCGAGCCCGCGATCCAGTAGCCCTGATCGAGCAGCGAGACCCAGAAATAAAACCAGCCTCTGTCGATGTCGTCCGGAATCTCCGCCGAGTAGTTGATTGCGAACGTCTCGTCGCTCGTCGTGAAAATGAGATAAAACTTCTTCCATCCCATGCCCCGGTATTTTCCGAGCATCGAGATGCCATAGAAGAGGTGACGCGCGCCGACCATAATCGCCGTCGCGAAGGCCGACGCCGGATTAAAGGACGACACGAGAATGCTTGTGAGCAGGAACTCCATCGAGCCCGTGTAGACAACCGCCGCCGTGACAATCGGCAGCCAGACCGGAAGCCCCTGCCGGACCATGAGAATTCCGTAGGTAATCCCGAGGAACACATAGCCGGCCATCACGGGAAGCGTCAGCGGAAAGGCCCATTTGAGCGCGGCCATACGGCCGCGGACAGGCGGAGCGGCCTGCCCTCGCCCGGTCCCCTTACTGTTCTCTGCTGCATATCCGTGCATCATCTATTCTCCCGCTCTTTCCAGTCAGCCGCAATTCGCGGCCAGTCTACCGAAAATTATACCTGCGGAATTTTCATCTGTAAACCCATCGCTGCTGCTCTGCCACCATACGCAGTTACAGTTCACACGTCATCAGACCTCGGAAAGCGGTCAGCAATATCAGGAGCGGTGAGGGCGTTATACGGAGGAGTCCGAAGATCCCTCTGAGCCGCTGTGGCAGCGGCGAAGGGAAGCTGAGGAGGACGGAGTCTGCCCGATACCGCCCTGATATTCGCGACCGCATGCGATTCTTGGTTCGCGTGAACTGTAACATGCCTTTCTCACCCCACCGGCACGAACAGCCGCCCGATCGGTCCGCTGACCCGAGATAGCGGACGGCCGTGTAGTAGAGGTACAGCTTTCCGTCCTTCTCAAGGGCATTTCCCGAAAACACGCTGTTCTGGTCGTACTCCTTCGTCGGAAACAGCGCGATCCCGAGGTACTTCCAGTGGATCAGGTCGTCGCTGACCGCGTGCCCCCAGCGCATCGTGCCCCAGCGCGGCGCGTATGGAAAATGCTGATGAACTTACCACTACCCATGCCTTCGGTATGGATAGGGTATCTGTACAGTCGTGACAGTTGCCCCTTTCGGACCACGAGGGCTGTCCGTGCCATAAACGGGCCGGTTCACACGGCCTCTGTCGCGGGTATCAGCCGCTTACTTTGTAAAGATTCCCAAAACGGACAACGTTGATATTCCGGAGGATGGCTTTTACATCCATGCCGGAAAATGCACCCGGAACCGCTTTCCTCAGAATGTTGGCCGCTCCGTTCAGATCCGCGTTGACACACGTGCCGTCTGCTGTCCGGTACAGGCCGCGCCTGATCCGGCTTCCGGAAAAATGAACGTCCGGCTTGTGGTTCCCGTCAAAGACAGGGACCGGGTCCCGGTCCACAGCGCTGG
>Ga0256404_1003299_pt1 | contig 33279 bp, 5 predicted proteins | sample RumenRJG_01DNA_FD_185990 | JGI IMG/M metagenome (GOLD analysis project Ga0256404, IMG submission 185990) | Bovine rumen microbial communities from Lethbridge, Alberta, Canada - RJG_01 | ecosystem: Host-associated > Mammals > Digestive system > Stomach > Rumen | place: Canada: Alberta | collected...
CACAAAGCTCTCATTATCCTTCATGAGTTTATGAATGTCCTGCACGGTAACATCAACAAAGGGAAGGGGGCCTTCTCCTTTGTAATCCTTAAGTCCTTCGTATCCGGACATGTCGGCCTGCGGAAATGCCGAGAGGTCAGCCATAAAAGAAAAATCTTTATCGTCTAGCTCATTATTTCCGCTAATACCACTGCTGGCACACCCCGTAACGGGAAGTGCCAGCAGAGCAATAATTATTATTGTTATAACTATTTTACTTTTCATGCAAGGTTCCTATTTTCGCCAATTACTAACGCCTCTTTTTAACGCTTCTTTGTCTTGCTGCGCTGCCTGAGAAGAAGTATTATCAGCATCGTGGAAACAGCTATAACTGCCACGAGAATCCAGAGCATCATATTGTTCATGTCTCCGGTCATCGGCGCTGCTGTAGGCGTCTTGGCAGGTTCTGCAGGTGGGGCAGGCGTGTTCTTGCAGTCTTCACATTCCGGGCAGCTATATCTAGCAACGTAGATTGTGTTTCCTGCTGTGTCAGTTACCTGCAGCCATCCGATGAACTGCTTGCCTTCGTGCGCTTCCGGAGCAGGCGGCGTTATGCTTGCTGCTTCGTCAGCATCTACGCTGAGTAGAACCGGATTTCCGCTCTCAGGATCGATATAGCTTATAGTGCGCTTCTCTTTTTCTGGCGGCTTTGGAGTCTCGTTATACTTGGCTACCAAAATCCAGTCGCCGAAACTATCCTGATTCTTGACCCATCCAACAAATGTGTAACCATCGTGCGAAGGATCATTTGGTTTTCCGTCCTTGTTCTCGGCTTCGGCATCTGCCTCATCACTTGTATCAAATTTAGTAGCCTTGAGAATCATTGCGCCATCTGCGCCCTTTGGATCAACATAGGTGACCTTGAACTTGACCTCAGGTACAGGTATCGGTTCTGGTTCAGGTATCTCTGCATATGTAGCCGTATAGGTTACATTTCCGTCAGCGTCAACCGTACGCTTCCAGCCTGTGAATGTATATCCCGTATGGCTTGGGTCACCAGGAGTTCCCGGCTCGTCGCCACCGCGCTCTATGATTTCCTCAAGAATCGGCGTATCAGGATCGTCTGAAAGCGGATCTATATACTTGATAGTAATCTTTTCCGGTTCAGGATCCTTGGTGTTGATTACGGTCAGACTCAGCTTGTTGCTGTCATGCTCGTCTTCTATCACGCCGTCAGGCATTGTTACCGTATATCCCTCAATCGGAACTTCTTCTACAGTATATGTCGCAACCTTTCCGCCAACCTTGCTTGCAAGATCTGTCCAAACAACCGTGAGGTCATCACCTGTTGCTCCGGCAGGAATTGTCTTGGCTGCAGAATCTCCCATATCCTTCATATAACCATCGATAACTTGGATGAGTCTGAAGGTTACTTCCTTATCCTGACTTGGGAGAACATTTCCGTCTGCATCCTTCCAAAACTTTGTAACTGTGAGCGTCATATCTCCGGCGTGATGCGAGTTCACTATGGTGAGCGATGAATTATCTATCGCCTTTTCATAATGCTCTACATGCGCTTCGTCAACGGTATAGGTAATTGCATGGCCGCCAATATTCTTTGGAAGACCCTTGAACTCGTAGGTCCATGTACCGTCTGTCATGCCGCCTGTCATAATCTCGCTGAGCTCAACTATCGTTGTCGATGTGGCCGCGTCAGTTCCTGTAAGGGTTACAGTAATATGATCAGGACGTGCGCCTCCGGAGTTAAAGTCATCATGCCATACCTTTGTTATCGTCAGATTCTGAAGCTCGCGATCTCTGGAGTTGATTACCTGATACGTTCCTGCGCCGGTGGATACCACTACAGGTGCGTTATAATCCGCAGGCTGCTGCTCCTTCACGTAGTAGATAACAGCAACTTCTTCTGTAACATCGATGCTCTCATCGATTGTTGTTTCTGTTTCTTTCTCTACGTAGTCGCGCTTGGTTACATCCGGTAATGCAGCGTAGGCTGTAGGATCCGTTATGACGTCTTCGGAATTGCTCTTGTTGACGTATTTGGTTTCATCTACAGTAATCGCTTCATATAGGGCCGCATTCGCAGTACCATTTAGAGCATCAGCCTCAACAATGGCATTATACTCATCAACGGTTATTTCGTGTGCCGGATCTGCACTCTCGCGGTATCCTGTGATTACATGCTCAACGACTTCTTCGTAGTCGGACTTGGCCAAAACATCCGCGCCTGGCAGTAGCTCATAATCATCCACAGATTTTACATCTGTGTCGTCGTTAATATTGACGTACTCAAGTGTAACCTGTACGTGCTGAACGGTTTCCGTTCCTGTTACCTTTTCTTCTGTTACAGGAAGGTCGGTCCACTTATGGTTTGCGGATCCGTCTGCAGCGACAGTGACTGTCTGCTCTGCCACCTTGCTATCCGTTCCGTCAACCTTCTTCCAAAGTTCATACGTCACGGTTCCAGGACGCTTTCCGTCTGCATTGTCAAAGTCTTCCCAGCGCTTGCTTACGGAAACTTCTGTAACCGGTCCTTCGTAGATATTGGTTACCTTAACTTCGCCGTTCCAGCTGAATCCCGAAGGAATGTCAGAAATGCTTTCTACCCACTTGGTTTCCGCCGGGGTTACTGTTCCATCTACGTATCCGTATTCAACCTTGGATCCATAAGCAGGTATAGCCTCTTCTACAACTTCCCACTCAAGCTCTGTGCTGCTGTAGTGGTATTTCGGTAGGTTGTCCCATGTTGCAGTTGCAGGATTTGCATCCTTTGCAATCTTCTTGACGCCTGCATCATATACAACTCTTCCGCCAACCTTACCATAGAGATGCAGGATTACATCTTGGTGCATGGCGGCGCTTCCTGCAGCACCATCATCCCAAACCTTGGTGGCTGTAACCGAGGTCTTTGCGGTCTCGTACCTGTTGGTAATTGTATAACCGTCTTTTGCATTACCGCTTATCAGCTTGGTGTATCCTGCAACAGCGGCTTCGTCAACCGTGTATTCTAGCTTCTTGCCGTTCGGGTCCTTGGTCGGAAGTTTTGTGAATCTTCCGGTCCAGTTGTTGTCCTTTGACAGTGTCAGGATTCCTACAGTATTGCCATCTACATCCTTGCCATCCCAATCGGGAGCTTTAATGCTTACGGTTACGCTTGTTGGACGCTTGCCGTCCTGGTTATTCTGGTCGTCCCAAACCTTTCTTACTGCGACTTCTGTTTCGCCGTTGTCCTTGGTATTGGTAATGATGTATGGCTTAGATATTGTTCCTTCGCCCGTCGGGTCGCTCTTTGTATAACCATCAGGTTCGCCAATTTCTTCTACGGTATAAGTAATTGCGTTTCCGTCCTTGTCGAACTTCGGTAGTTCAGGCCATTTAACAGTTCCTGCATCGGTCTTAACGTCTGCAGTCTTATTTGCAGTGATGGTCTGAGTTCCCTTGATGGTCTCGGTTCCCGTAGATGGTGTTATTTCGTAGTCGTCAACAGGCTTGATGGCACCGTTTATGGTCTGCATCAATCTGAACTGTACGTCTGTACGTTCGTCCTTGGCATCGCTATCCTTATCCCACTGCTTCTGAGCATATACAGTAATCTTTTCACTATTGTCATTGATGACCTTTACTGTATAATCCGTGCCAACCGTTCCGTCGGTCTTATCCTCTGTTCCGACTCTGGACAGATAACTTGTCGTAAAGTCGCCGGTTGTTGTTTCTTTTACGCTGTAGATAATCAGCTTACCGTAGTTAGGCGAGTTTGGATCAAGATTATATTTCTCGTATCCAGGATCAACGCCCGTTCCGTTGGGTCGTGTGAATGTATAAGTTTTCTCGCTTGCAGAGCTTGCTGAGTCGAAGGCATCCTTTTCGAATGTATATGTCTCCAAAGCGGTATCACCCGTCATGTCAGACTTCAGGTCAACATCTACATCCTTCACAGCCTTTCCAATCCACTCCTTGGTAACAGGAATCTCAACATACTCTTGCTCGATTATGTTCCTGATCTCGCCGCCGTTGTTATCTAGGTAGTCGGCTTCTGTAGCTGAAGGATTCTTCAGATACTTGGTCGTATAACCAGTTATCGCAACTTCAGTTACCCTATACTGATGCTCTACCTTTGGATTTGCTGATGCGTCAACGTATTTAGCAAGGCCTCTAATTGTGAAGTTCTTATCCTTGCTTGTTCCGTCGTCCTTCCAATCAACGTGGTAATCCTTGCCTTCTGTGAGAGTCTCCCAGCTAGCATCAACCGCTGGATCTTCTCCCGGCTTGAGGCGCTTAACAACAAATGTGATCTCGCTGCTGTTGTTATGCGATTCAGGATTCGGATCAATCCACGTCTTGGTACCATCAATTTCGGTTGACTCATACGTATTGGTAACTGTGAAGAGTGTTCCCTTTTCTATTACTATAGGCTCATTGTAGTTCGGAATCTGATCTTCACTTACGCTATACTTAATTTCGTTATTGGCCGCGTCAAGCTTTGGCAGGTCTCCTGTTGTTCTCTGCCATGTCGCTTCGTCAGCCGTACTATGATCTGCCTCCGTGAGTGTGAAGGTCTGGGTGTAGATCTTCTTGGTATCAGTGCTTGCATCATTATCCAAAGCGAATCCTTTGTCAACAAGGGCCTGGGTTATTACCTTGGTCTCGGCGGTTACCTTGAAATCTACGCTTGTGGGACGCGTCACCATGATTGTGCCGTCCTGATCCTTGTCAATCCAAACCTTGCGGAGTGTTAGATCTACTACGCCACCATAGATATTGGTGAATGTCTTATCGGCGTTATCCCAAGCAACGTCAGTATCAAGAATCTCAATTCCGCCCGTAGCTGTACGTCTTACAGTAATCTTGAGGGTCTTCTTGCTGTTGTCATACTTCAGATCGTTCAGCGTCTTTCCAGCATTGGTTTCAGCGAGTTCATACTCAAAGGTCTTGGGCTTTCCAGCCTCAAGCGCTACGCCATCCAAATCGCCTGCGGTAAAGGTGAATGTCGGCAGAGGAATGTCTGCACTTGTTCCGCTTGTCGGCGTGATGGTCACGTAATCTCTTGCAGGACGCGGTGCGTTATCCTTTGGCGTAATTGTAAAGGTGAACTCATCGCCTGCTTCAAACTTACGTCCGCTGATAGCTTTGATAGCCGAGGTTGTCTTTGTTATTGTTGTATCCTCGTGCTTGTTCTTGATCGTGAAGCCCTTCTTGTAATCGCCAGTGATTGTTGTGGTATATCCAAAGACTGGCTCAGGTGTAGCATCCGTAGTTGTAGCCGGAGTTGAAATGTTTGCATCTTCCTTGATGATGTAAACGATTTCTTCGGTCACCCAATTTGGATTTTCTGTTGTGCCCTTGTTTACACGAGCAAACTTTGGCAGGTTGTCAAAGATTACTCTGTTGAGCGTTCCCTGAGTCTTGTCTTCAGGAATTGTAACCGCGATATAACCAGCATCTTCGTTATATGTTGCTTCTGTCCAGTCAACGCTTCCTGCTGTATTGGTGTTGGTATAAACTTTTGCACCCGCAGGAAGTGTGGTTACAAGAACCTCTTCTCCTGCTGTCGCAGTCTGACCGTCATACTTCTGATAAAGTCTGTAGTAGATGGTAGATGGACGCATCTTGTCTGCATCGCTCATATCATCCCAGATCTTATCTACGGTGAATCCAATCTTATCTTCATCATCGCTATTGGTGATGGTGAAGGTCAGGGTATCCTTGTTAGTATTCCAAGCATTGAGCAGGATCTGGCGGATGGTTCCTTCGTTTCCTAGGATTCCCCAGAGGCCTGTGCCGTCGCCGATATTGGTCTCTGTAGCTGTGTAGTTATATACAGAGCCGTTGGCATCTGCGTATGGTAGGTTAGTCCACGCGCTGGTCCAAGTCCATACGTCCTTGCCACCTTCTGTGGTTGCAGCAAAGTTGCTATCGGTGTTGGACAAGGTCTGCTCTCCAGTTGTTAGAATGCTAGTCTTATATGGAACACCATTCTGATAGAGGGTAACCTTAATCTTGCTCGGTCTTTGGCCGTCATGATTATTGTTATCGTCCCAAATCTTCTTGACATCAACCTTAACGAGCTGCGTGTTGGTGATGGTTCCGCCTCTTAGAGCCTTGTCCTTTATGTTGGCTTCGTTGGCTCTTGTGTTCGGATCGTCATGGTTGCTATATACGCCAGCAGAGTATCCTGTAACTGCGTTTGGCTCTGTTACGCTATAGACGATTTCCGGCTTGGTAAGGTCTCCGCCTGTACGTCTGTCCAGTCCGGTCCACTTGAGTGTGTATGTGCCGTCAGCGTTTGGTGTAACAGTGAGCTTGGTCTTATTATCCTCTGTAACATCGTCACTGTCGGCAAAGAGCTTGACCATGCTCTTATACTGCTCGGCTGTCGGGCGTAACGTTGTACCATCTACGTCTATCCACTTCTTTGTAACTTCAAACTCAGTGTAGGCGTTGGTGATGATGGCTTCCTTATAATCGCCCTTGTTCAGGTAGATGCTAATGCCGCCGACATTTGCCTGCGGATAGAGTCTCTGATATCCTGTCGGAACAGTATTTTCTTTTACGACGTAGCAAATTTGTTTACCGTCGTCAGTGTGAGTCGGAAGATCTCCTATCTCCCAAGCGTCTGCCTCATTTACATACCACTCGTCTCCAGAGTTCTTCGATGCCGGCATGGTGTAATCAATGGAAGCAACCTTTGTTCCACTGCCGTCATCTATAACAGCATATGTCTTGGTCAAGTCTCCACCATTTGTGGCTGTGATAGTGAATGTTACGCTGTCTGGTCTCTTCCCTGCGGCATCGCTATCGTCATCCCAAACCTTGATAGGCGCAATTGCTCCCGTGTTGCGGTCATAGGTGTTGACAAAGGCGATTGATGGTTTTTCAGGCTCTGTGCCTGTGCCCGGATTATACGCTCTCAGTACAGGTGCATTGTTCACTGCGCCTGCGTCTGTTGGCATAGTGAATTCCGCATATGTCGGCTTGCCATCCACGTGCGTTGATTCATTGTCGCCGTTTACATTTGCCGTTGTAGATTTATAGCTGTATCCGGTTGGGCTGTCATAGCCGATTTCTTCTGCTGTTACCTTTGTGCCTGCGGCAACGTTATTAAGTGTCCACTTATAGACGCCGTTAGCATCAGGTGTGAGATCACCGATTACAAGTTTTGCTTCCTTTTTCTCGAACTTCTTAGCAGTTGTGTTGTTCCAAACGTAGGTAACCTTAATCATGAAGCCTTGAGGTAGCGCTGCCTTTGGAATAATATTTCCGTCGCTATCTACGAACTTCTTGGTGATTTCTACGTTGCCAACCTTTGCTGCGTTCTCAATTGTACCGCCGCTGTAGAGGGCATTGTCCCTGCTCCTCAGTGCGGGGTCAGTAGCGCCGCTATTGAGATATGTGGTCTGATAACCGTCAATCGAAGCCTCGACGACCTTGTAATAGTAGGTCGCTCCGTTTCCGTCCTTCTTGGCGAGGCCTGTGATTGTGAAGGTGTCATCCTTCTGACTACCTGTACCGGTGCTTGTTGACCAATCTACGTGGGCGTTCGGTGCCTTGGTGGCATCCAAAGCAGCTAATGTGCCAAGGTTGGTCCACTCTGTATTTTCGTCCCAATTATTAGGAACTACATTTGTTCTCCAAAGTGTCAGCATGGCAGGTAGGTCTGCGCTATTGTTATGAGTAATAGTCGCGTCGCCGTCAACCCACTTCTTGATACCGATAAACTCTGTCTCTTCAGGTGTGTATTCGTTGGTTACGGTGTAGCCCTTAATCTGGTCGCCGGTGATGATTGGCTTGTTGCTATACTTGCCGGCTGTTCCCGGTTCGCCGAATTTTTCACCCGAAGTAACCTCCTCAACTATGTAGAGGATGGTCTTTCCATTCTCGGTGAGTGGCAGGTTAATCCATTCGCCCTTCCAAGTGCTTGCGGTTGCACCGCCGGTGGTTGTTTCGTTCCAGACGGTGCCCGGTGTAGCTGTGGCTGTACCTGTTAGAAGCATCCTGTTGACAGTGATCTCGTCGCCAAGCTTGGTTTCTCCTGTAGTGTCGGCTTCAACATCCGCCTGGGTTGCAGGACGTTTAGTAACTTCTGTAGCAGTAGTGGTATATCCGCCCTTGCCGCTGTTCAGGGTCTTGTCCCATACATACTTCTTCAGTATGAATGTAACGCCGCTGTCTGGACGAGCGCCGTCGATATCGTTCTGGTCGTCCCAAATCTTGGTTACTTCTACTTTGTTGGTAGCAGGAGCGAGACTGTTCTTGACGTCTATTCTCTGCGTTGTGTTTGTGTCGCCATCTAGCTCAACCTCAAGGGCTCTGTCACCTTCAGTTTTGTATGTTGTACCTCCGTCAACACTGTATGTGGTCGTGTATCCGAATACGCTTTCTTCTATGACAACATACTTGATGACATTTCCTTTTTCGTCATAGACATCAAGGTCGTTCCATACGATTCCTGTACTCCAAGTGTCTTTCTCACCATTCTTTGGTGTGATTTCTTTTCTGACAACTTCTATGTGAACAGGTGTCGTGTCTTTATTCTTTTGTTCGCGCGCATTAGCAACAGCTTCTGCCTTGGCTGCGTCGAACTGATCCTGTGCGCTTACCTCGGAAACTCCTGTTACTTCGTCTACAGAAACACCCAGGGCTTCTGCTGCTACAGCCTTTGCTGCGTCTTCAGAATCATACAGCACACCATCGTATGACCACTTGATCTGATAGTCATCAATGGTTCCTGCTGTCGCCTCTGCAGCTGCTATTTCCGCAGGTGTGAGGTCTTCAACATCTACAACCTTATACAGATGTACGATTACCTTGTCTGGGCGGAGGCCTTCTGCGTTCTGGGCGTCGTCCCAGGTCTTGGTGACCTTGAGGCTATCCGTAACGTTATATGTATTTGTTACGTTAAGCAGCTTGGTCGGGTCGTAGCTTTCCTTATAGTTATCAGGAACGTCTTCTTCCTGGATGCGGTAGATGTAGGCGTTGCCGTCCTTGTCTGTTGTTTCAAGGTACGGATCTACATACGTGGTCTTTGTGGTTGTGCCACCTTGTCCGTCATCAACCGTTTCTGTAACTACAGCCTTGATGGTGTAGGTGTAAGGACCGCTATTGCCTTTACCTGTAGCCGTTGGAGCTTCGCCTTCTTGCTTCTCGTACGAGAAGGTTGGCTCTAGCTTGCTTGTGGTTCTCTTCTCATACCATCCCTCGCTAGCCGGGTTTTCACTGCCAGCCGGCGTGGCATCAGTATTTCCATCCGCGTCCTCGTAATAGGTTTTTCCTTCTTTAACCTCGGTGTCCTCTGTCAGAACATAGTCGATGATATCGACAGTCTTGGTTCCTCTGGTTTCCTTAACCCATACAATTGCGAGCGGTCTATCGGCAGCGTCATTATCGACGTCGGCAAACGCTCCGTCTCCAATCTTGCGCTGGAGTTTGAGTCCAAGAAGGTCAGACGCACTAATAATTTCCTGTTTGTCGTCCGAGAGTTCAACAGTACCATTCAGATGCTGATTCTTCTCTCCTCCGACCCAGTTCTTTTCGCCTTCTATCGGCGTTTCAACCATGGCGTAGTTGGTGTAAACAGGCACGTACTCACCGTGTTCACGCTCGTCAAAGCTTGTGATAATATCAATCTTTCCGCTTCCATCATCAACGGCAAAGATCTTTACGATATGCTCTTCGGTCGTGTACTTAATCTTGTTCAGATTATCGTCAGATCCGACCTTGTATTTAACATCATTTCCTCCGATGTCCTTTCCGCATACCTCGTTGATTTCTACTGCGTTAGTTGGAATCTGTTCCTTAATCTTGTAGTAGAAGGTACCGACAGCCTTGCCGTAGTTCGGGTTTGCAATCTGTGGACCGGCCGGATTGTTCGGATCGTCAATCTTCTCTCTTCTATCTACCGCAAGATCGCTGAGCTTGATTGTGAGAGGATCAAAGTTAGCAGAATACTCATTGACGCTTACCTTGTCGCTTATGCTAGGATCCTTTGTTGCAACTGCCTCATTCTTATTAGCCTTGTTGTATTCAGGCATTACGTTTGTCTCTTTTTCCGGTTCGTAGTCTGATGCCTTGCTCGGATCTGCTAAAACTATTGCATCGTACTCAGCACCGGAGATAATGCTGCCGTCTGCTGTCTTTATGTAGTTTCCGGTAAGTCTTTCATCGCCATTATTAACCGGAGCAGATTCACTACCAATCATGCTCTTAATCGGCTCAATCTCAAATGTGAATTTTTCATTATCCCAAGCCTTGCCGATGTACTGCTTAACTATGCCAACCTTTGCCTCGCCTTCAACATCCTTTGGCCAGTTGGTTACATAGAGCTGTTTCACGCGATTGGTTACATACTTATCGGAGCTGGTGTAATACGTCTTTCCACCATCAACAGTTGTGTCGGTTGTCAGGGTGTAGTTTTCACCATCATATTCGAACCAACCCTCGTTTGAAGGAACTTCGCTGCCATCCGGTATAACCTCATCATAGGAAGTTTCCTTTTCTGCTCCTGTATGTGGTGAATCCAAGTCGTCCTTCTTCTTGTATTTTTCAAGGTCGTAGGACTCTCCTGCTGCATAAGGTTCTTTGCTGTATCTCGTCTCAACGTAATCAACGTCATCTTCAACTATTCGATAGTAAACCCAAAGATCGTTCAGCGCCTGATCGTCGCCGGTCTGGTTACCCGTAGTTGTAAATTCACTAGGAATGTTAGCGTATGCAGGTAGGTTACGCCATGTTACTGTCAGAGCATCGCCGTACGCATTCTTTTCAATTATCTGGGCGTTTCTAATTCCTGCCGGTAGCCATTCTGCCTCGTCAACTGCGTACCAGTTTTGTTCATTTACACTCCACTCAAGACGTAATGTGATGTCGCTCGTTGCTGGATCTACCCACGTCTTGGTGATAGAGAGTTCGCGCTTAAGCTGATTAACAAATGTCGGATTCTTTGCAGGCTCCGTTGTTCCCGGAATAAACCTTGGTACTGTGCAATATCTGTCTTCAAATACTTCCGTATAGTAATCCAAAGTGCCGTTACCCTTATCAATAACGGTAATTCTTACATATTCCGTATCAGGATCCATGCTTAGATCCGGAACAACACTATTGCTCTTCTTCAGATAGTCTTCGGTCTCTTCGAATGAGTATATGAACTGGCCATAAGCCATTCCCGCAGGAACATCTGTGCCATCCTTATACTTAATTGCGCCTGTGGTTTCTACCGTCTTATGCAAGTCTGAAAGTTCAAACTTGAGCGCAGGCATCATGACCTTCTGGATTGTGTCCGCAGGAGCATCGCCTTCGACCTTTAGTCTGTTGACATGTGCACCTCTGGCAGAGTGGACCGCCTTGTCGTTTAGATAATTGTTTCTCTGCGCATCTGTATAGTTAGGATCTTCGTGCTCATTGTCGTCGTCGTGGAACTCCGTATCGTCTGCATCTACAAACGGTGCGCCTGAAACCGGTGTCATTCTGAAGTCAAATACGTCGCCGTTCTTCCAGTCTCTACCCATGATGTACTTATTTACTTCTTGAGCGAAGGAGATGGCTGCATCATATCTATTGGTATATACAGGTGTGAACTGTGTACCTTTAGAAATGTCGCCTGGCGTTTCTTCATCATAAGCTACCTGTACCTGCAATTCGCTTGTACGGTTTTCTTTTACCTGAATATGAACAGTGTGGATGCTGCCGTCATAAATGATGCCGGTGGCAGGATCCTTCCAGTAGTACTGCTCTCTCTGAGCCTTCGTGAAGGACTCTTCAAAGTCAATCGGGTTCTCACCAACTAGAACCTGCTCAAGGCTTGCCTTGTCGACAGCATAAGATCCGGCAGGAATTTCTTCTTTGATCTCATAGAAGAAGTCGCCGTGATAGTGCTTATCTGTTTCGTTATAAACAAGATCTTTGGTTGAGAATTCTATCTCACCAAATCTCGCAAGTCTTTCAAGGTGGCCCTCAGGATCTACAATCGTATCAGGCGCCTTGGTTGCATGCGCTTCGTCGTTTATTTCTTTTGGCTTATAGCTATTCTGTCCTTTTTTGGTCAGCGCAGCGTATTCACTTGCCTCAATGATGTCTGTGTCATCTTCTTTGTTAACATATCTTCCATCATCAGTTTCTTCATAGCTGTCCTGACCCACTGGATCCAATGCGTCGTAGGCTGTCTTACTGATAACGTCTGTCGGATCAGTCTTGCTAACATACTCATCCGTCGCAGGCATTGGTATTTCTTCTGTTGATACAAAGCTGCCATCCTTGTCGTATTTACCGATAGGTGTCAGGATGAACTTGTAGTCATCTGAGTCAAGCCAGTTACGTCCCTGGAGCTGCTTAACGGCTGCAGGTTTTGCTACATTTGTTGCAATAACCGTATTGGTTACAACCAAAGTATCTCCATCTGTATAGATGTAGTCATTAGCTTTTTCTATTTCACCTACATATTTAGATTCATACTTAGCTTTGCCTTCTGCATCTAATGCTTCATAGTCAGCATCACTAATTGTTGTATTATCTTCTTTATTTACCCATGTAGCTGTATATTTAGCTTTTTCTTCATCACCTAAAGCATTCCACTGATCAGGAGTCTTAACACTTCTAGCAATACTCTTATAGCTTCTTGTATAAGTACTAGATGTATCATCTTCCAATAATCTATAAACAATACGATATGTCTTATTACCTACATGTTCATACTTAGGTAGATTCAAGTTGAAGCCATCGATATTTTCATATGTATTAGAACTTGTTGTAGTAGAACCTGCATCATACTTAGGTGTGCCATCACCATTTAAGAATTCAGCACGTTTTGCGTAATGTGTATAACCAGCAGTCTCCCAGAAGTCATCCCCACTTTCTCTAGCTTTAACGAATTCATCATTGATGTCTGCATCATTTACAGAACCTTCGCCACCACTGATTAGGAATAAATGACGTTCTAGATGTAAGTTAACATCCTCAATAGCAGGACCATCTACCCATTCCTTCTTAACTGGAATATCAATAGTTTCATAGTTAACGAAGTAAGCTACATCGACTTTTCTATAACCTGCTGCTTCTCTATCAGTTGCACTCATTCCTTCAACTGTAGAGTAATTAGCTACTGGAACTAACTTCTTACCTTCATTTGTCTCAGTTCCATCATCTTGAATCCATACTTCATGTCCAGAAATCTTATATTCATTCTTACAAGAAGCATCTGTGAAGTATTCAACTGTGAAACTAATTGTGCCATCCCAGTTATCTTTAGCTTTTAATCTGACATAAATCTTTGTGTTGTCATATTCTAAGCCATCAACTGTATAGCCACTTATATCAAAGTTATTATTACTATATGTCACAGAAGGATTTTCGCTGATTTCATAGATGAAGTAAGCTTCGCCTTCACTATTAAGCATAGTGTTGTCATACTTATTACCAGTTAATCCAAATGCGTATTCAGTATCAGATATCTTTTGAATATCCGCTTGAGGATTATTGGTTTCATTAGACATTAATGGTTTAGATGTATAAGAGTCACTTGAAGTAGAACCTGGCACATTTAATTGGGCACCACTAATAGATTCAACCTTGAATGAGAATGCATCACCAGTCTTATTAGTGTTGTCATAATCAACCCAGTTTCTATTAGAGATTTTCTTTTCAACCCAAACCTTAGCTTCACCTTCACTAGAATAACTATTAGTGTATACAGGAACTGCACCAGTCTTATACTCGCCATCCTTCAGCCACTGGGTTTCTGTGGTGATGATACCGTCAACGTTCTTGGCAATTACTCTTGCCTCATGAACGGTAGGAATGAACGCAGAGTAAATTGTTTCTGTAGTACATGCCGCCTTGTCGGCATCGCTCAGCTTACTATACTCTCTCTCATTAATAGCTTTACCATTCTTGTCGATATATCCTTGCTGTGATTCGTAAGCGTTCTTTCCAACTAGCGGTAGTGCGTTATAAGCCTCTTTGGTTATTAATTCGCTTGCATCATTAATATTTACGTAGCCGGTAGTTGCTTCGTAATTGGCCTTATCTGTTTCGTCAAGCGCATTATAATCCGTGATGCTAATGATGCTTACAGGATCAACGTTTTCATTTATATATGCGCTTGTCTGTATATAGGAATCTTTACCGGTTGATGCTAGGGCGCTGTACTCTGCGCTTGTTAAATTGCTTACAGTACCTGCGTATGTGATACCATCCTTGTAGCCGCTATGCTTTGTTGCGTCATCTAAGGATGTTTTGACTGTAATTTCCCTATCGTTTGTTCCTACATTCTTGGTTTCTGTGTCGTAAACCTCATAGACCCTATAGTAGAACTCAACAATATCGCCACGCTCTATGCTGTGGTAGAGGGCGCTGTTTTCTTTATACTGAATACCCTGGAATGTCGCAGCTCTACCTATAGCACCAACCTGAAGGTCTGTCGGAAGCGCGTCCGCTGTGTAGTTATATGTCGTTTCGTTGGTTGCCGGATCCGTTCTATATGGCATAGGAACCTTATCCTTAGCAATATTCACAGGTGCGTTAGGATCGGTTATATCTATACCTTTAACCGGTTCAAGGTAGAAGAAGAATTGATCGCCAGTTAACCATTTTCTGTTTTCGACTTCCTTAACAACCTCAAGAGAAACGTTTCCGTCAGATACATTGACATTGTTATTAATTATGTCGTAATCGGAAATCTGGTTTTCTCTAAATCTGTTCAGAGCAGGTTTTTCAAGTACACGGTAGGTGTATTTGTTTCCATGGATGTCCTTGATTAAGAGATCGTTAAATGTCCACGAATCCTTGTCGCCTGTATTGGAAGGCGCGATAAAGTCGTTTGCATCAAATACATGACTATCAACGAGTTCCCAACCGTCGACCATGCCGATAGGTTCGTATAGACGCTTCTGCTCTGCTGTTAGCTCGTCGTATTGCGCTTTAGTGATTGTTGATGAACTATCCGTCTTGAGCGCGTACTGGTCTGGATCCTTTTTACCATTAGCGTATGGGCTCCAAGAAGACGTGTGCTCAATTTCGTAATTGGCTTGTTCTTCGTTGCTTAGGGTAGCGTAAGTGTCCTTGGAAATGATGACATGTCTGTCGTCAACATATTTCTGCGAGTACTCAGCTTGCGCAGCATTTGGTATTGCGGCCCAATCAGCCTCGTCCTTTATATCGGTATCGTCTGTTTTGTTTACATACTTAATAGCATAATTATTTTGTCCCTTAGCAGTTAAGTTGTCATATTGTAGAGCATTAATAATAATTGATGCATCTTCATTATCCTGATAAGCCCTAGAATAATCAGCCTGCTCCTCTGCGGGTAGCGCATTATAATCATCTACACTGATAAGTGGTAGTGAAGAATCGTTTAGATTCATATACTGTTCAAGATCTGTGTAGCTATTCTTTCCTTTTGGTGTAAGAGCACCGTAATCAGCGATTGAAATGATGTCCGTTTGATCGCTAGTATTAACATATTTTCTTTCGTACTCTAACTGACCAGGGTTGTCGAGCTTGCTCCACTCTCTGGTTGTAAGAATGTCGTTTGAATTGCTGTTCTTTACATATTTAAGTTCATATTTTAACTTTTCATCAGCGCTCAAGGCATTATACTCATCCACTGTGATGATTATAGTCTTATGAACATAGTAAACATTAGAATCGTCGGCGCTTACCGGAGTCCTTGTTATTGGGGCCAGGTTTGCTGCAGGTGTGGTTGTTCTCCAAAGTTCGTATGTAACACTTGCGTTTGCACCGTTAACCCAGGTCTTATCGACCGTGATATTTACCGATCTCTCATTCAAGATATCAAATCTTGCAGTAGTATTTTCATCGCCGACCTTCTTGCCGTCAGGTATGCTGTCTCCTCTCTGATAGAAGGTGCGCCTTATATCCTCGGCGACTATATCGGTAGTGTCTTCTTTTGGATCGGTGTTTCCTGCCCGATCGGTATAAACTGCCTCATAGAGAGTAATATAACCATATGGCTTTTCTTCTCTGATTCTATATGTGACAGGCTGTCCATTTTCATAGGTAGGAAGATCCTTCCATGTATGAACATAGACCTTTTCACCCGATTCTCCTTGGATAGGAACCGTTGCAATATCTTCTATAATGTTTCCGATTGAGTCGAGGGTAGTAATCGGGTATTCGATTCCGTCCAGAACCTTATAGAGATAAAGCTTTGGTCCTGTTGTTCCTCTGTCTTCCGGATCTTCATCTTCCCATTCTTTGTAGGCTACAATATTTACAACCTGAGTCTCATGTTTATTGGTAACGTCGACCGTCTGGTTAAGGCCTGTTGGTTCTGAGCCACTATTATTAACCAGGTTAAATGTCTTTTCATGAGTTTGGCTTGTATGGTTAGATTCAATATCGTAGGCATAGATATCTTTTGTATTATCCAAAATGTCGCCTGTTTCAAGGATACGATAAGTAACTACCTTACCATCCATATATGCAGGTAAGCCAGTCCATGTATAAGCATCATTTTGGTGTGTTAATACAGGGCCGCCTACATAGCTGACGCGCGGATCTCTATATTCATCTTCAATCAGTTTTGGATCGATGCCTGCATTAGTAGTGCCATCAGCATTGACCCAGTTTCCGGTCAGCATTAGTTCCAAATCAGTTGGATCCGGCTGCTCTTGAGCGGGCGTTGCTGAAACCTTACCTGTGACATCTATGCTATTAACCTTATGATATACGTGATCGATTATTACGTATTTATTATTGTCTGTTCCTTTATATACTTCTAAGCCCGCGCAGGTTTCGTTGTTAACCTTTGTAGCTCCTTCAGGCTGAGGATTAGCAGCACTATACTCATATGTGCCGATGCTATCCTCGTTTGGAGTTCTGACATCAACAGTATTAACGACACGGTATCTAGAGCCTACGCGCACATATTGCGTGGTTCCGTCGGTGTAGACGTCATAACCTCTACAGGTGTCTCCCGTCTTGCTTAAATCAGCTGGCTGCGGTTGAGGATTCGCGTTTCCACCATAAGAGCCCTGGGTAGTAACCGGGGAATCTACTTCATAATACTTGTCATCTGCAGGATTATGAACATAGTATCTCTTGCCATCTGTATAGATATTTGATCCTTCTGCAGTATGTGCACCTAGGGTGTATTGCAAGGTTACCTTTGGCAGGTTAGGATCCGAGGTAGAAGTTGGGTCATTTTTATCGCCAGGGCGCTTACCGTCCTGGTCGTTGTTATCATTCCAATACTTACGCACCAAAATGTCTGCAACAATCGGTGTGTCCTCAACCGTAAAGGTTCCTCCGCGATTGTCTGGCGCAGGTTTCCAATTTTCGTCGGTAAGCTTGTCATCATCGGAATCGCCAAACAACAAATCATATAACTTCTTCCACCAAGGCGTTGTGTGATCATAGTCCTCGGTTTCAAGCGTTATTGTCTTGAGCTCTGCATCAATCTTAAATGCGTATGGCTCAGGATCCGGATAATATCCTTCAGGAGCATTGGTCTCCTGAATATAGAATAAGTCCTGAGTTGCATTATTTGGTACTAAGAAGGTGACCTCCGCATTACCTTGTGCGTCGGTAACAACAACATTCTTGTCAACAACGCCACTCTTAAGGTCTTTTGCCTTTCTTGTTACGTTAGGGTCAGGTTGTGGTGATGCAGGAGTGGACTCAACATTTCCTTCTGCGTCAACTATGTGATATAGGCCGCTTCGCAATACATAGGTTTTGGTGCCGTCTGTATAAGCGTCCTCGCCGTCAAGTTTTCCGTTCTCAACCAAATCAACAACCGAAGGCTGCGGATTGGCAGGACTGCTTGCTGGCGCACCGCTAATTACTTCATAGTATTTATATTTATTGTCGTTGCTATCCTTTTGGATAATGTAATCTTTTGTGCTGTTATAGATTGTTCTACTATTTAGTTTCTCGCCCGTATCTGTCAGCTCGGAAGCAAGTGGCTGCGGGTCTGCAGGCGTGCGAGATACTTCTTCGCCATTTACCTCATAATACTTTTCGGTATTGTCACTGGTATCTCTTTGTTTAATATAGTTCTTGTTTCTGGTATAGATGGTTTTACCAATTATTAAGTCTTCGCTTTGCGGTGCAACCGTTTTGGTGGTTGGGTTTAGATAAACGGTAAACTCTGCACCTTCCAGCGGGTTACCCGTGGTCTTGTCAACCTTATGGATTGTTAAAGGAACCGGTGTATATTCTATATCTACATCAGGTGTGTTTCTGAGAGTTGTTTCATATCCGAGAAGCTTGCTTCCTTCTTTAACCTCTGCAAGCTGACCGCCTGTCAAAATCCACTCGTTAAGAGGATCGCCGTTTTCGTCAGTTTCTGTGACAGTATAAATGATATGTTTACCATCATGGTGTGTTGGTAACCACTCAAACATTGCACCGTATCTGTCATTATTGATCTTATAGGTGCCGTCTTCTGTTTTCTTAATTGGTGTAATTGCGCCTTTGTTGAATGTAAGAGGTCCAGTAGTGTAATCTACGTTTCCTCCCGTAATAGGATAATATCCGTCCGCAACGTTCTCTTTATTTTGTACGTAGGCGTATTCTTTGTTGTCTTGACCTTTGTATTTTACGTATCTTGCATCGTTATTGCTGCTATCAATTACTTCCTCATAGCCGGTCACGTCAGCCTTGTTGTCGGACTCATTGAGCTTGATAGTCTTAACCAAGTCAGTTGTGTTAGGATCGTTGGGATCCAAGTCAACTACAATGTTGGGGGCACTTGGAGTGGCGCCCTCTATTTCACCATGCAGAACAATGTTGATGGCTTTTCGTGCGTATTGATTGGTATCTGGCAATCCATCATAAGTTGCTTGATCAATAACAACGCTAGGATCATCATTGTTGCTATATTCATACACTGGACTGTAGTTGTTTTTTTCTTCTGGGGTTAGCCCGTCGTAATAGCTGGGACTTATTTGTGTCCCCGTTTCATTATGCTTATAACCAGCAATATCCTGACTGTAATCGTCTTTGCTCGTTTCGGGAGCATCCCCGGTAAGTACCTTGTCGTCCCAGAACTTAATTACATCAACATAAATATCTGAGGTGTAGTGCTCGTTCTTTACCTCTGCTTCGTGATACGGAACGGCGTGGTCCTCGGTCCAATAGTCATTAGAAGAAATACCTGTTAAACTACTTGAATTAGGTTGGTTAGCAATCGGAACCGGAGTGGAATTCACGATACCTGTTGTAGTATTTACCAGATAATATAAACCATCATCATATTCTTCATCACCCTTTTTTGCATAGGTGTTGGTGCCGTCGGTAAATAATCCCCATCCCTCTATAGAGTTGTCCTGTGGCGATGTAAGGTCAAAGATCTGGTGCTCGTAGAACTTGGCTTTTTCGTATTCATACTGCCACGGGTCGTCAATTTCTACGATTCTGTACTGGATAGCTCTGTCGGCACGTCCGTTTCTGTCGTATGTATAAACAGGAAGGTATTCCCAGGTGAATGGATGCTTAAAGGCGTTCGGGTCTGTGCTATCCTTGTTTGGGTCGTTATTGATTACATAGGTGCCGTCCTTATAATCACTTCCGACTTTTCCGGCAGGAACGGTTTGCTCTGTTACAGGTGTACGTAATGTGTACATCTTTACAGAGTTGTCAGCGTTTCTTAAGCCGATATCCATTTCGTTTGTGACATCAAGCCAGTCTCTGCCGTTCTTTGTCCATTGTAATTTAAACTTTGGAAGAGCGTTGTTGGTGTCAGCATTATAACGAATGCCATCTTTATCATCATCGTCTGCCCAAATCTTATACGCTAAAATATCAGCTGTTGTAGGCTCCCACTCGACATAGATTTCTTCGTGTTCCTTAGCGTGATTGAATCTAAATGTATAAACACCATTTCCTAGATATGTTAAAACACCTTGACCTTTTGAAGGGTTTCTTGTTTCTCTTGTGTCTGGATTGTCCCAGTATGTAAAGTCGGCAGTATCTACTGTGATGAAATCGCCCTTTTTCATTTTGCTGACTGCTGAACTGTCAAATTCTATTTCTTTTAGATTTCCATCAGGGCCTTTGATTGTTATCTTTTTAGCTTTATATCCAACCTCAGGTGTCATTGTATAAGTAACGGTTTTACCTTCTGGTACTACATACGTGTTGGGCTTGTCGTCTGTAGAAGCATCTGATGCATAAGGGTTCTTACCGCCATCAAGAACGGTTCCTGTGCTTAGATTTCCACCAGGATTACCTTCACTTGTGATTTCAATCTTGCCGTGTTTACCGGATCCGGAAATATAACGATACCAAATGGTAGAACTCTGGAAAGTATTAGTGTTCATGGCAGAGCCTCCAGTTCCACCATGTCCCACTGCTGTTACTTTAAAGCCCGCGGCTGCATCTGCAAGAGTAACGAAACCTGAAGAATAGGTATAATCGGCTGCTTGAGATACTCCGCTCGTATTGCCATCAGCATTACCTACGAATTTGGTGTTACCATTAGTATCTGTTGTAACCTGAGAATAGAATTGCACATGTTGCTGTTTGGCTTCTTCCGTAGTACCTTCGGGTTTTACAACCGTGTCACCAATGTATCCATTATCATCCGTAAAATCATTCTTATTTGATCTAACATATGAGTATGTTGATGCTTGACCACCGGTTATAACTAAAGACTCAGAGAATTGATGGTAATCATCACGCTCTGCATCTGTGAGATCGCTGAAATAACTCGCTGCAGCTGTTGTTGATTTAGCTGCCTTATCTATATACCAAAGAGGTTTTCCATAGTTTGTTCCGCTTAATCTATATGCATCGCGATCCAAATTAATGCCTGAAATAGCATAGATAAATGTTCCCTCTATTGGTATTTGAGTGACTGGTGTAACGATTTGATAGGTAGCGTCCATGGCCTTACCAATCATTGGGTTTCTCATATTTGTATTGGCAAAGTTACCATTCCCAGAGAATTTTTGAACCACTTGATTCACTTGGCTTTGCCTTGTGGCAGCACCATCTAAAGCAGAAATGTCTGTTGCTGATGTGCCACCATAACTAAAATTGCCACCTTGCGATAAGTAGATTTCACCATCATATGCTCTATTGTCATAAGCATATCTTTGATCAATTACAATTTTGGCGTCTGAATACGTTATCTTTAAGTCTGCTCTACTGCCATCTGGCAGAACTGCTGCTTTTTCAAAGATTACATAATAAAGATTACCTTTGAGTTCATTAACCTTGCCCGCATACATCTTTAAAGCATCAGGAGCATTTTTTGCATCAAAGTTTACTCTACCAGAAACTGCGTCTACTTTGATTAAAGAAGAATAATCACTAGGAAGAACGGTTACTTTTCCTGGCTGAGCCTTAATTTTACTTTGGTCAATATAGATGGTTGACAACGGTAAGCCAGCCGCAAATGTAGTAGCGGATGTCGTGCTTTGTGATTGGCGAACTTTTGCGGTGGCGCCATCATATGGTGACACGCCAACTAATGTATCTAAAGTATCGGCACCTTTACCGTCGTTGAATGTAGTAATAGAAGTTGTATAGTTTTCATCAGCTGGCACAGTACCATTTGCGCCAGTTGAGTCAACTGGGGAGATGTCGTCCGCATATACCTGCTCGATTTCGCCGCGCATTAAGAGGCCCGGTATATCTACCAAGGCTCCGCTTATGCCAAGTAGCACTGCCAAGAATAGGCACAGTGCTCGGCGACCTAATGAAGTTGTGCTGCTAGGTCGGGCAGGGGCGTTTGCTCCTTTCTTTGAAGGCTCGGTGCGTGTTACAGCAACATTTGCTGTGGGCGCATTTTTTGGCACCTGTTCATTCTTTGAAGTTAACGCCATTTTGTTTTTTGACATTGGATTTTCCTCTCTACTAATCTAAGCATTATGATTTTTTGCATACACAAAAAAATCACAATACTCCCCCACGTTTTATTCTACAATGTTACATTAATATATGCAAGTAAAATTTTGGTAGGGATTTTACCGTGAAAATGGCTAAAATTATGGGTGTGTGGCGATTTTTTGGATGGGCTATCTCTGGCTTCCGAGAAGCTCTGATCTGAACTTGCCAACCATGGCTTTTTCGGCACGCGAAACGGTCATCTGGGAGACTCCGAGTTCGCGGGCAATATCGGACTGGGAACGGTCATTTAAGAAGCGTTCTGTAAAGATTTTTCGGTCCTGAGGTTTCATTTCCGAGACTACTTTGTTTATGATTTCCATGAGTTCAACGCGGCTATAACCGACCTCTTCAAAGGCTGTATAGCGCTCAAATAGGGCGTCTCCGTCATCTCCGGCCTCGTCAAAGGTCTGGTCGAGAGAGTAGGCGCTATAGGCTTTGGCGCTGTCCAAGGCTTCTATTATCTGTTCTTCTTCGATTCCGGTGGCTTCTGCGATTTCTTTGATGGTCGGCTGGCGAAGGAGCTTACTCGCGAGGGATTCTTTGGTTTCCTGGACTTTTGCTGCGATTTCTTTTAGGCGGCGGGGGACTTTTAGGCTCCACTGCTTGTCACGGAAGTATTTTTTGATTTCGCCAAGGATGGTAGGGGTCGCAAATGTGCTGAATTCAAAGCCTTTTTCGGGGTCAAAGCGCTCAACCGCAGAAACGAGCGCAAGCGAAGCAACCTGGTAAAGATCGTCGTATTCTACGCCTTTTCCCAGGTATTTTTTTATTAGAATATCGACCATGTAGAGGTATTTTTCTACAAGGGCGTTGCGTTTTTCTATTGTTGGGTCGTTCCTGTAGGATAGGAACAGGTCCTTATCTGTCATTATTTTGTTTCTTTCTATGCGTTTGGCCGGGCGGCGGGCCGGGTGGAGTGCCGGGCGGCGAGGGGTTATACTCGCTTTACCATGTTTATGAATTTATGGCCGTCTTCGTCGCGACCGACTTTGACGCAGTTCATGAGGGAGCGGAGCATAACCATGCTGATATCGCCTTCTTGCGGGCAATTGGCGCACTGTTCGCTCATTTTCTGAAGATCGTGCTTCTCGCAGGCGTCAATTATTGTAATTTCAACGATTCCCTTATCTACTGTGAAGTCTATCTCGTACTTGTCGCTAAAGCCCTCATTTCCGTGGCAGCTGACGGTTTTGCAGGCCTCTGTTACGGCGGCTTTGATGTCGTCTGCCTGCTCCACGTCAAATCCCGCCTCCGAGGCGATGGAGCTGGTCGCGAGCCTTATCATGGTCATATACTCCGGCTTTCCCGGAATGGTGAATTTTAGATTGTCCATAAATTTCCTCTTTATCTCTTTGAACAACGGGGACGGTTCTACTTGCAAATTTCAGCAATGGGGACGGTTCTACTTGTAAATTTTTGCAAGTAGAACCGTCCCCATTTTAAAAGTTATTTATGTCTTATGCTCGTGCGTATTTTTAATGCTATAGCAAGGAGCATTGTGGAAACGAAGAGTGCTATCCATGGAAGCATATCGTTTCTATCGCCGGTTGGCGTCGCTGACGGTGCTACAGGCTCCGGTGGCGCAGGTGTAGGTGCCGGCGGCGGTGTTGGGTCGGACTTCTTGTGGTAGATGATATATACATCCTCTACCGCGCCCGGTCCTGTAACCGTGAGCTCTCCTGCGATATCCTGGGTTGCCCACTCCGGTCCTGCTTCCTCGTCAGGGTTCTTAACTGCCGGGAAGGTGTATGGGAGCCATGGACCCCACTCGGTGACTTCGCCGGTCTTTGAATCTACCTTGAGCGCCTTGCGGGTTAGGGTTCCTTTCTGCGTCAGGCTGTTTGTAACCCGCTTTCCGTCCTTTGTTTCGTAGGTGAAGTTGATTGTACGCGATACTTCTTGCTCGTCTGTCGGATCGACTACGTGCGGCGTGTATGTAGCAGTAGCCGGATTGCCCTGCTTGTCTATGCACGCGATATCTATCGGCGTCGGGTCACCAACAAAGTCCGGTTCCGGCGTAAACGTTACAGTGCCGTCATCATTAAGCACGTATTTTCCTTCGCCCGGAATGGTTACGGTCTTTCCGTCATCACTAATCGTTGATCCCGGAACGTCAGGTTTTACAAGGCTTGTCGGCGTTACAGGATTCTTTGGATTAACGTCGTACTTCGGCGTTCCTGTCTGTGGCTCGCCCTTAAGTCCATATGTCTCATCGCCATCTGCTGCGCCCTCGCCAGGGGTGTGCTTGTTGGTGATGGTGAGAACAAACTCGTCCTCGTCCGGGTCTAGCTTAATCACAGAATTATTCTTATCGTAGCTTTCGTTGTAGCCCGCAGGAACATCGGATTCCTCTACGGAATAAGTGATTTCTTTTAGCTTTTCGGTCTTGATATCAAACTCGTAAACCGGAAGCTTTTCTGATGCTTCCCAGGTGCTTCCCTTTAGCTCAAGGTCTGTCGGATCAAAGTCTCCTTCATCGCTCTTGATGGTTACTTTGATGGATTCCGGACGAATCTTGTCCTGATCATCCGCATCATCCCAAACCTTTTTAACCTTTAGGTCAACATACTTCTGATCAAAGCGGTAGTTGACAAAGATCGGTGCACCCTTTACTTCCTCACCATGCTCGTTCACCTTGAAGTGATGTCTCGTTGGGTCATAACCTGAAACCTCGTGCATTGGAACGTTCTTTGGTGTGCCGTCCTTTTCGCTGATATAGTAGCACTCGGTGTGGTCGTCCTCGTGGCCTTCTACGTCAAGAGTTTCAAGGTCTGGAGTGTATTCGCTGTCGTCATCTACTTTGTATGCCTTGCCACCTCTTTCGTAGAACTTAACATCGTTGAAGTCCTTGTAGACGTCGTATTCATCAGTACCATACGTATGCGTTTCACCCGTCTCTGTGGCATCGCCCTGGATAACCTTTACGGTGATTTTTCTTGTGTGGTGAACACCGTCGTAAATGATTTCTTCATCTTCTCCGATTACGGAGTATGTGCCGTCCTCGTTGTTAACAAGAATGTCGCCGTCTGCCAAGGTCATTCCCTTTGCTATACCTTCTTCCGTTCCCGGGATGATCTCGTAGATTACATATTCAAAGTCAACGCCTTCGTCGGAATGGAGCGCTGCGTCGTCTATGCCGGCTTCGAGGAGGGCCTTGTAGTTAAAGACCATGCCGTCTTTGATTCCGTCCGGATTCTGTTCAAACTCTATGTCGCCGTCGTCCTCGTTACCCTTGTAGAATACGCGGTCAGCACCGGTTCCTTCTGTTCCTTCAGGCATCGGTGCAATTTTAGCATTCTCTCCGATAGGCCTTACGGCAAATGTGAACTGATCCTTGGTAAGCTCTATTTCTTCATCCTTGGTTACGTCGTAGAAATCCTTGACAGCTTCCATTTTGTAATCGGTTTCTTCTGCATCATAGATATTGGTGAAGCTAGAAATCGTTACGGTCTGACCGTTGTCATCTTTATAGGTTGCTGTTGCAACAAGCTTTGGATTGGCAGGGTCTGTGTCGTCTAGCGTAATCGCTACTTGGACGTCAAATTTTTCCTCGTCATATGTCACGCCCGGAACTGCAGCAACGCTGGATTCAGCAGGGGTGAGCTCTCGCACATGATATGTGTAGCTCTTGCCGACATCTTCAAGCTTATACGTAATAGAATCAAATGTATCGCTGTAACCGATGATCTTATCGGCATCGTTCTTAACAGGTGTGTCATCATTATTAATAACTACCTTGGACACCTTTTCGCCTACACCAATCGTCTGAGTGTTAGCAGGCATCGGAGCATCTGTGCTAAACAGAACAAGTCCGGCAGCAAATTCATCGGTATCCTTCCAGCTGCGTCCCTGCAGAATCTTCTGAACTGGGATTTTGAGCTCGGTCGTAATTTTTTTATTCTCAAACTTGATGTCCGTAAGCGCAAGCGGATTGGGGTCTGCTATCTCGTTTCCGTCTTTGTCATACCATTTATCCGCAGCAACATCTGTCGGCGTTCCATTGCTGCAATCCACACAAGCCTTATCCTTATGCCAATAGGTCTTGTCCGGTGTCACTCCTGCACCAGGCGTCTTATCGATATATATCTCTGCCTTGATGCCGCGCAACATCTCCGTCTCGTTCTTTGGAGGCGTGATTACTATGGTAAATTTATGCTCTTTCTGGTCGTAGAGAATACCATCCTTTACTTTGTATGTTGCTCCGTTTTCGCCGGTTACATCTATGGCATCGGTCGGTATTTTTTCATACACTTTGTATGTATATGTATAAACATTGTGTTCGTTAGTAGCGCTTGTGCCCGGGAAATAGCCGTCCTCTACAGTTGGCTTAAATTCCATCTCAGCAAACGTAACCTTTCCGTCTGCAGCGTTCGTTGTGGTTTGGTTATTGTTTGTGGAGCTCGGTGCTGTATCCGGGGATTTGCTAACCTCCTCTAATGCAAACTCAAACTTGTCTGCAGACAGGGTTCCGTCTAAAAGTTGTTTCAAAACCTCTGGCTGAAGTTTGATTGAGCCCGCATTCTGCGCCTTGGTGTTACGGAGCGCGTAGGATGTGCAGGAGATGCCGCTAGTCCATGTGTAATTTGCGCCCTGCGCATCTGCCTTTACGGTAAACTCTGACCACGTGGTATCCGGGTCGGAGCCGGTCGTAATAACTTTATTGCCCTCTACCAAAACAAGGCCGGTATGGTCAGCAAATTTTACCGTTCCCAACACATTTCCGTCTCCCAGTATAAAGCCTTCTCCGCCGATACCGTATATATTTTCCCTTTCAGGAAGCGTGTCGAGACATGCATCAACAGGACTATTATGCCAATTTTGGCTATAGGGCACGTCAAGATCTTCACCCTTGAAAACAAAGGAAGTATCATCCGGGGCGTCCTCAATTGAAATAGTGAATTCTATGTCGGTTCCGGAGCCTTTGCTGAGGCAATTTGTTTTGTTCCAAGGCTCGATAGGATTTCCTGTCCAAACATAGTTTTGGAATTGCAGGCCATCCGACTTGTTTGCTTGTAGAATTGGTCTATAGTACGTGCGGCTGGCCGGTACATACTTGTTTCCATCATGCCTACGCCTTGCGCTACCCGGATCTGTTGGAACGTTTCCAACATCCTTGAAAGTAATCTTAGTAATAGTAATAACTACGTTATACCTTCTGCCGTTCATGTCTATGGCAGCATTTTCATAAGTAACCTCAATCGGCTTGCTTGTGCGGTCTATGACAACGTCTCCGCTGCTCGGCCACACTTTATTCGTAGTAGTGATGTAGGTGTTGTCTGAACCGTCAACCTTAACAAGGTCAGGGTCGCTAGGATCGATACCTTCAACTTTATACGGAACTTCGCCGATGTAGGCAATGCGGAAATAGGTGTCGCACATAGGCGCTCCAGCAGGTTCCGTACGTTCTGTGTCTTTAAGCGTGTATACGCCCGGCGCCAACATTCCCGCGCGATTGGTTGTAGTGCCTATTTTGTTAAGATCTCCGTTTGTAATATTGATATTTGTCGATGCGTCCGGAAGCGTACTCTGCGCCGGATTTATTGTTGGCATATTGCTTCCGTCGCGGTCTGTTATAAGGTCGATGTAGTCGCGGTCGCTATCTATGGTTACCGTAGGACCCACATCGGATGCAAACTCCATCTCTTTATCGGTGAAGTAATAGACGTCGTTTTCAAAGGCCGCATTGTAGTATTCGCTTCCCGGAACACCGCGGTTGTTATGCACCATCCATACATTGGATTTCTTAGCCGAAAGGGTCTCTAGTGCAGTACAGGTGTGAATATCAAGCATACGACCAAAGTCAGAAGCGCCAGTAGTGCTAGCTTCGGGGTCGCTTGAAGTATGTCCGCTGTTGGAAGTCGGGCCGATACGCGAGTTGTCCAAGTTGTCGATGTTGAGTGTTTTGAGTGATGTACAGCCATTTACAAAGCCGTCCATGTTGACGATATGTTCGAGCTTGCCGAAACCGGATACATCTAGTGTAGGAACTATAGTTATTGGATTACCCTCTCCATCTGTTCCTGATGTAACAGGGCTGGTGAAGCTGTTGGCAAACATATTGCTCATATCCACAGCATCCGGCGCAACATTACCAGGTGTTGTATGTGTAATGCTAGCTTGAGTAAGCTTGGGGCAGCCACTAAAAGCATTGCTAAAGTCTTTTGCATTCGGGAACTCTGTGTTCTTGATAATAAGTGTTTCCAGCGAATTCTTATATCCGGCAGAGCGGAACGAATCCGTAATTTTTCCCCATCCGGAGGTATCACGTCCGCAATCAAAGATGCAATTTACCAGCTCCAGATGCTTTAGGCTAGAGCATCCATTAAACATGCGCTGCATCTGTGCGCCGCCTGCAGAAGAACTTGTTGAAGGCCTGGTCTTAAAAGTGCCGTTGTCACTACCCAGCACTATTTTTTCAAGGCTTGAACAACCATTAAACAGGTCCTGCATATATGTCACAGCACCATCAGTTTCCCAGCCAGAAAGATCGAGTTCCTTTAAAGACGAGCAGTTCTGGAACATGCTCTGCATGTTTCCTACATTGCTTACATCCAAATTACTAATTCCGGTAATTGAACTAAGTTTTGAACAACCGTCAAACATGTTTCTAATGTTGCTCGGAGAGCCTGAAAGAGCGCCATCTTGAATCTCAACAGATTCCAAGTTGGTAAAGCCACTGAACATATAAGCGATGGCCATTTCGTCGACGTTGATACCAACATCCTTTTGATTTTTCGTGATAATTACTTTCGTAACCTCGGAACGAATAGTTGTACTGGCGCTGCTACTTATAGCCCAAAAGCTATTCCAAGCGGTCTGAGATGTTCTGTTTGTAGTAAAGCCGCCTGAAGTAGCGCTATTAACAAGCCTAATAGTCAAAGTGCCGTTAGTCTGTAGCTCCCAGTTGATATTGCCTTCCGGAGTTCTGTTTCGGTAAGTTGCATCCTCCACATCAATTACTATTACTGTACCATCCGCAAACGTAATCGTCAGCGTCTCGCTTGTGCTAAACGGTGCGAGGGATTTGATTGTCCAGTCTGCGTCCTCTTTGATGAATTTTACGAGGGTCTCGTCTGTGAATTCTACGTTTGTGATGTCGGAAACGTTCTTTTCGATTCCGAGCTTTGTGAACAGGTCGGACATCAGCATCTCGGAGCCGCCGTTCATATGGTATTCTGCGTCGCCGTAATAGAAATCTACGGTGTAGTAATAGATGACGCCGTAGGTGGAGAAGGAGTTGGCATCAAAGCTGACCGTGCTCTCTTCGTCAGAGGCTTCAACGGCTCCTGTTTCTATATCTACGAGTTCTGTTTCTACGATTTCTGTCTCGCCGTCGGCTTTGGTTTCTTCCTCAACAAAATGTACCGCAGCAAACTCAACGTCTTCTGTTGCGAGAACTTGGTCTTTTAAATCTATAACGACTTGTACGGGTGCCGCCGGTTCAACGGCTTCTCCGTCCGCGTTAAGAATTGTGATGTCAAAGAATCTGGCGTACGGAAGGGTGTCCGCCTCGGTGTCTTTGTTTTCAAATATTTTGGAGGCTGTTGTTTCCATATAGGAGCGGTAAGCCTCTGAGTTTGGATCTATTTCAAAAACCGTAAGGGTGGCGCCGTCCGGGATCATGGCGTCGGCGCTAAATGAAAGGGAAATATTATAGTCGGCGGATTCTGCAAGGAGAGTTCCGTCGGTGAAGGTTGGAGCTTCTGCGAGGTCTGCTTCTTCGGGTTCGCCTTCTGCAGGTTCGCATTCTTCGGGTTCGCCTTCTGCAGGTTCGCCTTCTGCAGGTTCACCATCTGCGGGCTCGCCTTCTGCAGGTTCGTCGGATGGGTCTTCCGCGTCGGCTGCGTCCTCGGTTGGTTCCTCAGATAGTTCTTCTACTTCCGATGGTTCCTCGGTTGGTTCTTCTGTAGGCTCCACAGAAGTTTCCTCCGTTGGTTCCTCGGCGGGTTCCGCCGCTGGCTCTTCTGACGCGAGGCCTTCTTCCTCTTCGGCAGGCGCTTCTTCTAGCGTTTCTTCCGCCGCCGGCTCTTCAGCCTCTGCAGGTTCCTCTACTACCTGTGTATCATCCGGGCCTGTTTGTCCGAGAATGTCCTCGGCTCTCGACATGCTACCCATACCAAAATTGGTTGCGACCATAACGATACACAACAAGATGCTTAAAAATTTCTTTGTTCCTTTCATTTTGGGTCCCCTTACCTTTGTGGTTAAAAAAGCGTCAGTACATCAAAACACCCTTGCGCCTCCCCCTTTTTTAGACGCAGAGCTATAAAATGTACCTTATAATATATGCTGTTTTTTATTGTAAACCTGTTTTTTTGCGTTGGCAAGTGTTTTTTCGCCACTTTTGTGTGACTCCGGCTGTTCGGCGAATGGCTGATTTAGGCCCGTTTTTGCGAGCCTTTTTTGTCTATAGGCACTAAATCAAAAGAGCGGTGATTTTTCACCGCTCTTTCTTTTGCAAGTAGAACCGTCCCCATTGTCCCCAGTGTAAATTATTTTTTCTTGGGCTTTGCACCTTCGGAGGATTCTTCGGGGTCTTCGTCTTCTTTTATGGCTTTGGCCATGGCGACGATTTTGGTTTCGCCTTCGACTTTCATGATTTTTACGCCCTGGGTTGCGCGGCCGAGGATTGATACTTCGCCTGCGCGGGTTCTAATGATGATGCCGTCGGAGTTTATTAGGAATACTTCGTCATCGCTATCTACGACCATGGCGCCGATTAGGTTTCCGGTCTTCTTGAATTTGGCTTTGTCGTAGGTGAGGAGGCCTTTTCCTCCGCGAGCCTGGATCTTGTATTCTTCTACCGGGGTTCTCTTTCCATAACCGTTTTCGGTTACGACCATGAGCTGCTGGCCCGGAAGTACGAGTTCCATTGATACAACTTCATCATCGGACTCGAGCTTGATGGCGCGGACGCCACCTGCAGATCTTCCCATTGGACGAACGTCCTTTTCTGAGAAGCTGATGCATTTTCCCTTCTTTGTTACGATGATTATGATGTTGTTTCCGGTGCTCTCTTTGATGCCGATGAGCTCGTCGCTATCTCTTAGGCTGATTGCGATGAGACCTGTTGAACGCTTGGTGTCAAACTCGCTCATTGCGGTCTTCTTGATATGACCTTCTTTTGTTACGGCGATCAAGAATTTATCTTCTTTGAATGCGTCCTGCTTAACCGGAATCACGGCTGTGATTCTTTCTCTCTGAAGTAAGTGCAAGAAGTTAATCGCCGGTGTTCCTTTGGCTGTGCGGCTAGCTTCCGGAATCTCGTAAGCTTTGATTTTATGCGCTTTTCCGGTGTTTGTGAAGAACATCAGATAGTCGTGTGTGGATGTCATCACGAGGTCCTTAACAAAATCATTTTCTCTCGTTGTGATTCCCATGATGCCTTTTCCGCCGCGGCGCTGAGCCTTATATACGTCAGCCGGAACACGCTTGATGTAGCCGAGGTGTGTGAGCGTAACCGCTACGTTTTCATCCTCTACGAGATCCTCTTCATCGAGGTCTCCTTCGTCACGAGCAATCTTGGTACGACGCTTGTCCGAATACTTCTTTTTGATCTCAAGAAGCTCGTCCTTGATAACTCCCATGAGAAGTTTTTCGTCAGCGAGAAGCGACTTCCAGTACGCGATTTTTTCCATGAGTTCGTTATACTCTTTTTCGATTTTTTCGCGTTCAAGTCCCTGGAGCCTACGGAGCTGCATGTCGAGAATTGCCTGCGCCTGAATGTCGGAGAGGCCGAACTTTCTCATGAGCTGAACCTTGGCGTCGTCATAAGATTCTCTGATTGTTTTGATTACTTCATCTATGTTATCTAAGGCAATACGGAGACCTTCCAAAATATGTGCGCGCGCTTCTGCTTTATTAATATCAAATTGCGTACGGCGAGTTACTACTTCTTTCTGAAACTTGAGATATTCTGTGAGGAAATCTCTAAGCGAAAGAAGCTTTGGCTGTCCGTCAACGAGCGCAAGCATAATCATGCTGAAGCCGTCCTGAAGCTGGGTGTGCTTATAGAATCTGTTCAGCGTGATCTGAGGATTTGCGTCGCGTTTAAGCTCTATTACGATTCTTATTCCTTCGCGGTTGGACTCGTCTCTAATCGTTGAAACTCCGTCGATTTTCTTGTCCTTAACGAGCTCTGCCATCTTTTCGATTAGACGAGCCTTGTTGACCATATACGGAATTTCTGTAACGACGATCTGTGTCTTTCCGCCCTTTGTTTCTTCTATTTCGCAGACTGATCTAATCTGGATTTTTCCCTGGCCTGTTTTGTAGGCTTCTTTTATGCCTGCTTTTCCAAGGATCTGGGCGCCAGTCGGAAAGTCCGGACCCTTTACAACCTTCATGAGATCGTCCAGAGAGCACTCGGGTTCATCTATCATCATTACGGTTGCGTCTATTACTTCTCCGAGATTATGCGGCGGGATGGATGTTGCCATACCGACAGCGATACCATTTGATCCGTTTACGAGAAGGTTTGGGAAGCGGCTCGGAAGAACCTCCGGCTCAACTTCTTCTCCATCAAAGTTCGGACGGAAGTTAACTGTGTCCTTATCGATATCACGAAGCATCTCAAGAGCATAATGCGTCATTCTTGCTTCTGTATAACGGGATGCAGCGGCGCCGTCTCCGTCGATGGAACCAAAGTTTCCGTGTCCGTCAACGAGCATATATCTCATGGAGAAGTCCTGCGCCATTCTTACCATGGAATCGTAGATGGAACCGTCGCCGTGTGGGTGGTATTTACCCATTACTTCACCGACGATACGCGCGGATTTTTTGTGCGGCTTATCCGGTGTAACTCCGAGGTGTCCCATTCCGTAGATGATACGTCTATGAACAGGCTTAAGTCCATCTCTTACATCAGGAAGAGCACGTCCAACGATTACGCTCATGGCGTAGTCGATATAGGACTTTTTCATTTCGGTTGATATTTCGTGTTGTTCTAGTTTTCTGTCTTCTATCAAATTTGCCATCTATGCTCCTCCTTTCTTAAATATCTATTTCTGCAAGTTTTGCGTTTTCTTCTATGAACGCTTTACGCGGCGGAACCTTGTCTCCCATAAGGATTGAGAATACTTCGTCTGCCACTGCGGCATCTTCCATTGTAATCTGGATGAGCGTCCTATTGTTAAAGTCCATTGTGGTTTCCCAGAGCTGCTGGAAGTCCATCTCACCGAGACCTTTGTAGCGCTGAATATCAATCTTTCCGGCTTTCTTTCCGAGCTCTTCTAGGAGTCTATCCTGCTCAGGTTCCGAATATGTATAATATACTTCCTTGCCCTGCTTGGTCATGAATAGCGGTGGCTTTGCTGCATATACATATCCGCCTTCGATGAGCGGTGTCATGTGACGGAAGAAGAATGTCAGGAGGAGCGTTCTGATGTGCGCTCCGTCAACGTCGGCATCCGTCATTATGATAATTTTATGATATCT
>Ga0256404_1003300_pt1 | contig 33270 bp, 23 predicted proteins | sample RumenRJG_01DNA_FD_185990 | JGI IMG/M metagenome (GOLD analysis project Ga0256404, IMG submission 185990) | Bovine rumen microbial communities from Lethbridge, Alberta, Canada - RJG_01 | ecosystem: Host-associated > Mammals > Digestive system > Stomach > Rumen | place: Canada: Alberta | collected...
CGATATAGAAATAAAAAGTGGCACTTTTACCGAGTGATTAGGCCCTAATCACTCTCCGAATTTGTCAATTTTGAAGAGTGATTAGGCTCTAATTACACCCCTTAAATGAAGCAGGGTGTGTGAAAGAAGATTTAAAAAGCCGTTTTTATGTTCCACTTTTCTTGGGAAGGTTTAATAAATGGAAAAACTGAGGGCAAACTTTGGTTTTTCTATTTATTTATTGTACATTTGTGGCCAAGAAGCGAAAGTAACTGATTCTTACAGGAATCGCTTTCAGAACCCCCTGTGGCTTTAGCCATAGTGTCACTGACCGCAGGGAAGAAATAAATAATGAATGAAAGAATTCTTTAAAGTGTTGCGGCGTTTTGTGCCGCCCTACAAGAAATATCTGGTGCTTACGGTGCTGTTCAATATCCTCTCTGCGATATTGAATATCTTTTCCTTCGCAGCCCTTATCCCTATCCTGAACATTCTTTTCCAGACGGAAGATAGTTTGAGACAGGTGGAGTTTATGCCCATCACGTTCGACAACCTGAAAGAAGCGCTGATGAACGACATGAACTATTACATGCAGGAAATGATTCTCGACATTGGTCCCACGACAACGCTGTTGGTCATCGGTTTGTTCTTGGCCTTTGCCACCTTCCTGAAAACAGGAGCCTACTTCCTTTCTTCTGCGACAATCATCCCCATCCGTACGGGTGTAGTACGCGACATCCGTAACCAGCTTTATCAGAAAATCACATCGCTGCCTTTAGGCTTCTTTTCCGAGGAGCGTAAAGGTGACATCATAGCCCGCATGAGCGGTGATGTGCAGGAGATTGAAAACAGTATCATGTCTTCACTCGACATGCTTTTCAAAAATCCCATTCTCATCATTCTCTATTTCGGAACGCTGCTTTTCATTTCCTGGCAGCTGACATTGTTTACCATCATCTTTGTTCCATTGTTTGGATGGTTCATGGGATATGTGGGCCGAAAACTGAAGCAGAACTCCGTAGTGGCACAGTCGCTTTGGAGTGACACGATGAGCGTTGTGGAGGAAACGCTGGGTGGTCTGCGCATCATCAAGGCCTTCAATGCTGAGGAGAAGATGAATGCCAAATTTGCGAAAGTGAACAATGAATACCGCGACAATATCCAATGGGTGAATACGCGTCAGCAGTTGGCACACCCCATGAGCGAGTTCCTGGGAACGGTGATGATCATCATCGTGTTGTGGTTTGGCGGTGTGCAGGTATTGAATAATGCCTCGATGTCGGGTTCCACCTTTATCTATTACCTGGTGATTCTCTATAGCATTATCAATCCGCTGAAAGAATTCTCGAAGGCGGGTTATAACATTCCCAAGGGACTGGCCTCGATGGAGCGTGTGGATAAGATTCTGATGGCAGAAAACAATATCAAGGAGCCAGAACATCCGAAGCATATCGCCCGTTTCCAGCATCAGATAGAATTTCGCCATGTTTCGTTCCGTTATGGTGAACAGTGGATTCTGAAAGATATCAATCTCATCATCGAGAAAGGAAAGACAATTGCCATTGTGGGACAGTCGGGTTCTGGAAAATCCACATTGGTGGACTTGATTCCGCGCTATTATGATGTGCAGGAGGGTGAAGTACTCATTGACGGTGTTAATGTAAAGGACCTCGGTGTGCACGATTTACGGAAACTCATTGGAAACGTGAATCAGGAAGCTATCCTTTTCAACGATACCGTTAAGAATAACATTACCTTCGGTGTGGAGAATGCAACGCAAGTAGAGGTGGAGGATGCCGCTAAGATTGCCAATGCCCACGATTTCGTGAGAGCTATGGAACATGGTTATGATACGAACATCGGTGACCGTGGCGGTCGTCTTTCCGGTGGACAGCGTCAGCGCATTTCTATTGCACGTGCCATTCTGAAGAATCCGCCCATCCTGATTCTTGATGAGGCAACCTCTGCCCTTGACACAGAGAGTGAGCGTTTGGTACAGGATGCCCTCTTCCGGCTGATGAAGACACGTACCACGGTGGCTATTGCGCATCGACTGAGTACCATCAAACATGCCGATGAAATCTGTGTTTTGCATGATGGGCATATTGTGGAGCGTGGCACCCATGATGAACTGATATCGCTTGACGGGTATTACAAGAAGTTGCATGATATGCAGACGCTCTGATGAGTTGAGAGTGATAAGTGGATGAGGGGGGAGGGAGCAAATAGATTCAAAAAAATAATCATGAAAGGTAGGTTGGCATATCTGTTGCAGGTCTTTGGCTGGACAGTTCTGGTGTTCCTGATGGCCAAATGCTTCTTCATGCTTTATAACCATGATGGCCATTCCTTTTCGGCGACTGATGTGTGGTCGGTCATCACCCACGGTTTTACGCTCGATCTTTCCACGGCCCTTTATATCCTGACTATACCCATTTTGGTTACAATCGTGGGTTTGTGGGTTGACAATCTGCCAAGGGCAGCTGGCATTTTGCGCTGGGTGATGCGCATCTGGTTTGCCCTTGTTGCCATAGCCTTGTCGCTGGCCTTCGTGGCCGACACCAGTCTTTATCCCTTCTGGGGATTCAAGCTCGATGCCTCGTGCCTGCAGTATCTTTCTACGCCCACCGAGGCCATGGCCAGCGTTTCGACCGGCTATATGGTTGTGCGCTTTATCGTATGGCTGCTGGTTGCTTTCATTATTTATAAAGGTTATCCCGAGTTCCGGCTGCGTCCGGCTTCGAAGAAGCTGCTGCGCACGCTCTTCTACCTGCTGTTGCTGCCCGTTGTCATCATCGGCATCAGGGGCGGAATACACGAGTCGACCACCAATATCGGACAGGCTTATTTTTCGCAGAACCAGTTTCTCAACCATTCGGCCGTGAATCCCGTGTTCTCTTTCCTCTCTTCGCTGGAGAAGACGGCCAGCGACATTCCCGAATACCATTTTATGGAGGAACCCGAGCGGGCAGCGCTGATGCGCGACGTCTTCCCAACGGTGAGCGAACAGTCCGACACGCTTCTGCGCATCAACCGTCCCGACATTGTTATAATACTGCTGGAAAGCTGCGGAGGCATCTTTACAGAGGATATCGGCGGACGTAAGGACATCATGCCCCGTTTCAACAAACTGGTGGACGAGGGCGTGTATTTTTCTAATTTCTATGCCAATTCCTATCGCACCGATCGCGGCACGCTCTGCACATGGAGCGGCTATCCGTCGTTTCCCCGTTCGTCGTTGATGAAGATGCCTGCCAAGACGCGCTTCCTGCCAGGCATTGCCAAGTCGCTGCTGAAAGAAGGCTACCACACCAGCTATATCTATGGCGGCGACATTAACTTTACCAATATGCGCAGTTATCTGGTGACCATCGGGTTTGATCAGTTTTGCTGGATGAAGGACTATACGATGGAACAGCAGCGGACATCCAAATGGGGCGTGCGCGACGACATCACGTTTGCTACGCTTTACGACCAGATTACCGCACCCAAAGCCAACGGCACCCACCGGCTGATAGGCTATTCCACGCTTTCCAGTCACGAGCCGTGGGATGTTCCCACGCATAGGCTGAGCGAGGAAATCCCCAATGCGTTCAACTATCTGGATGAGTGTCTGGGCAATTTCATCGACAAGATGAAGCAGACGCCCCAATGGGATAACCTGCTCGTCATCCTGCTGCCTGACCACGGCTACTCTTATTTCGGTGTAGATGAGACGCACGAGCTACACGACCATGTGCCGATGCTGTGGCTGGGAGGTGCCCTCAGGGGACCGCGACGGGTGGAGCAGTTCTGCAATCAGACCGACCTGCCGGCAACGCTGCTGGGCCAGATGGGTCTGCCGCATGATGACTATCTGTTCAGTCGCGACGTGATGAGCCGCAACTATACCTATCCTTTTGTCGTGCATACCTATAACAACGGCATCACCATGAAGGACAGCACGGGCTTTGCCGTCTACGACCTGAACGTCAACCGCATCATCGTCGACAAGAGCACCGATGCCCAGAAACTGATACGCCGCGGAATGGCCATCCTGCAGACGGCATCAGAACATATCCGGCAACAAAAATGAAGAAAGAAATGCAAAAAAAGAATATCCTGCGCTTAGGTTTGCTCTCGCCGCTGGCGGCAACGGTTTGCAATCTGTTGCTGCTCTACGTGGTCTATTTCTTGGCGCGTATCACCTATCTGCTGGTCAACTACAGTTATTTTTCCCAGAATCTTTCGTTTGGTCATCTGATGGAGATGTTCCGTGGCGGACTGGTGTTCGACACGACGGCCATACTGGTCACCAACATTCCCTACGTGGTGCTGATGCTGTTGCCATGGCATGGCAAGGAGACAAAGGCTTATCACTCTTTGTGCCGCTGGGTTTATCTGATTATCAACGGACTGGCCCTGGCTGTGAATCTTTGCGACGCCGTGTATTTCCGCTATACCATGCGGCGCACCACCACCACCGTGTTCAGCGAGTTTTCTAACGAGAACAACCTGTCGTCGGTGTTCTTCACCGAGACCTTGCGCCACATTTATCTGGTTGTGCTCTTCCTGCTGGTCATGTGGGCACTCTATCGGTTGTATGTGGACTATAGTCATTCTTCTGTTAAAAAGTGGTGGCGCTACGATTTGGCCATGCTGCTCTCATTAGCGGCATTGGCACCGTTTGTAGTGGCCGGTATCCGCGGTGGCTTCACCACTGCCGTCCGTCCCGTCACCATCTCGAATGCCAACCAGTATGTGGATCGTCCCGTTGAGGCGGCCCTGGTGCTTAACACGCCCTTCTCGCTCTATCGGACCATTGGCAAGGCAGTCTTCACCGTGCCCGACTATTATCAGGACAAGCAGGAGATGGAGCGCATCTATAGTCCTGTTCACTATCCTAGTGTTTCTAGTGATTCTAGTTTTACTAGGAAAAACGTGGTGGTGCTCATTGTGGAGAGCTTCGGGCGCGAGTATATCGGGGCGCTCAATAAGACTTTGGAAAATGGTCAATACAAAGGTTACACCCCGTGTGTGGATTCGCTCATTGCCAAGAGCATCACGTTCACCCATTCTTATTGCAACGGGCGCAAGAGTATCGACGGCATGCCCTCTATCTTGAGCAGTATCCCCATGTTTGTGGAACCTTTCTTCCTGACGCCGGCCTCGATGAACCAAGTGAGCGGTATTGCTGCCCTGCTTTCGGGCGAAGGCTACCAGACGGCCTTCTTCCACGGTGCCCAGCGCGGTTCGATGGGATTCCAGGCCTTCTCGCGTGCCACGGGTTTCCAGGAATATTACGGACGTGAGGACTATAACGACGACAAGCGTTTCGGCGGCGACAAGGATTTCGACGGCATGTGGGCCATTTGGGACGAACCCTTCCTGCAATACTATGCCGCGAAGATGTCGGAGATGAAAGAACCTTTCATGACTGCCGTCTTCACGGCCAGCAGTCACCATCCCTATGCCATTCCTGATAAATACAAGGATGTCTATCCCGAAGAGGGCATCATTATTCATAAATGCATCCGCTATACCGACATGGCCATCGGCAAGTTCTTCGAGCGCGTCAGTCGGGAGCCGTGGTTTAAGAACACCATCTTTGTGCTGACCAGCGACCATACGAACCTTTCCGACCATGCGTTCTATCAGACCGACCTTGGTGGTTTCTGTTCGCCGATTGTCATCTACGACCCGTCAGCCGGGGGAGGGGAGATGCAGGACAAGATAGCCCAACAGATTGACATCCTGCCCACCGTGATGGGTATGCTCCATTATCCGAAACCTTACTTTGCCTTTGGCATCGACTTGCTGAACACTCCCAAGGAAGACACTTGGGCCGTGAACTACCTGAACGGCATCTACCAGTATGTGAAAAACGGTCATGTGCTGCAGTTCGACGGACAAAAGTCAGTAGGCCTGTATGCCCTCAGCGACTCGCTGATGAAACAGAATTTGTTGGGAAAAACAAAGGCAGCTGCAGATTCTTCACTCTTAACTCCATTCCCGAGCTGCGCTCGCCAACCCGTAGCCTTTCACTCTTCGCTTCCAAAGATGGAGCGCGAACTGAAGGCCATCATCCAGCAATACATGGAGCGCATGACAGAAGACCGTCTCTTACCATAATTTGAGATAAGAGGTGAAAGGATAGAAATCAATAAATGTGTCGGAATAGTTCATTAAAAGACTTGAACTGTTCTTTTGTCAGGGATGTATTAGGATTATCTATCCAGTAAAGCGGAAGGTCACGGTACATGGCAGCAACGAGCGAGAAGGTGCTGGGGGCTCCGATAAGGTAGTCGCAATGCGACAGCAGACAGATGTCTTCTGCAGGATTGCCTTCGGGGAATACCACCTTGCAGCCCTCGAGATGCTGCTGATAATACGAGCGGTCAAGTTTGGGGTCGTTGCCGCAGATATAGACCGTCAGCGTTTCGTCGGGATGCAGTTTTCGGAACTGTTTTATCACCGCTGCATATTGCTCATCGGAATAGAAGAAGCGGCCGCCGTGGAAGGTGGCATAGTCGCCGCGCCGGATATGGACGCCAAGGCGAAGTCCGCTTTTCGCTCCCATCGTTTCGGAAACCTTTTGCTCAACGGCATCGTCGAAGGCAAAAAGCTGCAGAATCTCCGGCTTGTATTTCACGAACAAATCATACCAGCGTGCAAACCATCCGCCCACAAGTATCATCTTCCGCTTCAGCATCTGCTGTTCCTCACGACTGTAGTCGGCTCCCTCTTTGTCGAAACGCACGGTGGGAATCAGTCCCAGCTTTGCGGCATACTTGGCAAAAAGGTAGGTGGGGAAGTTATGGTGAGGCGTGTGGCAGATGTGGAACCACGGATATTTGTAGGCAAAACGCATGGACATGGTCTTCCGGCCATGCTCCCGTCCCCAGGCATAGACATGCCCGTATTGCAGGATATTGTTTGCCATGCGGCCTTTGTCGTGTACGAAAATCATTGCAGTCCTTTTCTTTTCTTGATGACTTCGAGCGGTTCCAGACTGACGCGGCCCGTTTCCTCATCGTAGCGGATGTTGAATTCCTCGTGCGTCCGTTTCCAGCGGTTATGCGTCCACAGCCAGTATTGCGGAGCCCGGCGGATGGATTCCTCGAGCAGTCGGAAATAGGCATCGGTCAGTTCGTAGTCTTTCGTCTGTTTCGGGTCGCGGGTTATCAGTTTGATTTCTCCAACATAATAGCCGCGGCGCGGTCTGGTCATATCCATATACATCACGGCATGTCCCGCACTCCGCACCAGTCGTTCCGTACCGGTCAGCACCGGCGTGTCGTGGTTCAGGAAGTCAATCCAGTGGTGGATGTTGTTCCAGAAAGGCACTTGGTCGGCGATATATCCGACGACGATGGGCTGCTGTTGTTTCCTGAAAGTGGCTATGCGGCGCAAGGTCTCAGCCATGGGGATGCTGATGGCTCCCATGCGCTGGCGCAGTTTCAGGAACATACTGTCGAACTCCTTGTTTTCCAGCGGATGGTATATCTGTCCGCATTTTGCCTTCGGCGAAGCCCAGAGCGGGAACGAAGACACCCATTCCCAATTGCAGTAATGGCCCAGGTACATGGCGCATGACTGTCCGTTCTCGATCATCTCGTCCACTATTTCCACGCCTTTGAACACCATGCGTCGGCGGAGTTCCTCTTTGCTGATGGAAATCAGCTTGATGGTTTCCACCACGTAGTCGCAGAACCAGTGGTAGAAGGCCTTTTCCGTCTTGAGCAGTTCTTCGGCCGACTTTTCGGGGAAGCAGTCGGCTAAGTTTTTGCGCACCAGTTTTTTGCGGTAGCCCACGAGATAGTAGACCAGCAGATAGAGGAAGTCGGAAAACAAGTAGTGGACCCTCATCGGCAGGAGCGACAAGAGATACAATATGCCATAAATGCAGTTGGCCAGTAAACCTTTCATGTGTGCAAAGATACCATTAAGTGAGGACAAATGCAAATAAAACGAGTTTTTTTGTGCTCTGTAAGTAAAATGTTGTAACTTTGCAAGCAATTCTGGTGTGAAAAAGAAAAAATGCCAGCTGTGTTGTATCCATACACGATATTCAAATAATATAAATAACATGACAAATTTTGACCGTCAATTTCAAAAAAAACATAAGATATTATTTCTGATTAGCCGCTTTCTGGATGGTGGAATTGATACTGTGCTTACAGAATATTTAACTCATCTGTCGGATATTTCCCATTATGAGGTGACGTTAGCTGTTGGGATAGGCATGGGAGAACTGGAAGTTTACAGAAATAAAATTCCAAAGTCAGTGCATATTGTCTATTTCGTGGAAGACGGATACCTGACCAAATATCCCAAACTGCGTGCCTATCATAGGCTGCCGTCCTATAAGAAATTCTTTGACGAGACTTTGCTTAATCCAGTCCGCAGGCAAATGATTAAGCGAAGGCTGAATAAACTTGCTGCAGGCTATGACGTAGTGATTGACTTCGACTGCTGTTTTTATACTTATTTGAAGGATATAAAAACACGCAAATTAGTCTGGTATCATTTCAGTTTTGAGCAGACGATGCGCCAAAATGAACGGCGTATGCGGCGCATAGCGGCGAAATTGGAATACTATGACAAGATAGTAACAATTTCTGAGTCGATGTGCGAAGAGGGAAGACGCATTTTTCCGTGGCTGAAAGACAAGCTAATTGTAATTTATAATCCCAAAAATCAGCAGCACTTGTTGCAGCAGGCGGAAGAAAAACCCGACAACGAACTGATAGAGAAACCGTTCCTGCTGGCCGTGGAGAGACTGGAAGAAAGCCAGAAAGACATCACCACTTTACTAAAAGCCTATAAGCTTTACCGTGAGAAATACGGACATACAGAATCGCTCTATCTGATAGGGAAGGGTAATTCGGAGAGCCAGTTGCGTGAAACCGCGCAGCAGCTTGGCATAGGCGAGCAGGTGTTCTTCCTGGGTTTCATAGCCAACCCATTCCCTTGGATGAAAGCATGCAGGATGTTGGTGCACAGCGCTAGGTTCGAAGGCCTGCCGACGGTGCTGATTGAAGGGTTGATGCTGGACAAGCTCATTGTGGCAAGCGACTGCCCGACAGGTCCCCGGGAGATTCTTGCGGGCGGCAAGGCTGGTATGCTGGTGCCTGCAGGCGATTCGGATGCCTTTGCGCAGGCCATGCATGAGGCAATGACAGACGTCGATCTGCAACAGAAGTTAAAGGAAAACATAAAAGCCCAGCAAGCCGTATTTAGCTTCGAAACGATAGAAAAACAGTTTGCGCAAATTGTTTAGTCACTGTCGGTAGCGTTCTTCTATGAGTTTTGCTACCACCACAAACTGATAGTGGGCATCCAGCAAGGCATGGATGAGCCCCGGCATGCCGTCGAGGAAGCCTTTTTTCATGATGTAGGACTTGAAGAAGCGGAACAGCGGACGGAAAATCAGCGCCGCCAGTCCGTAGTTCTTGTGCCGCCGGCGCGGCAGCTCGTAGTTGGAATAGGTGTCGGTCTTGCGCAGAATGGCGCTCACGGAGTCGTTGGCCAGATGCTCAAAGGCCAGTTCGCGCCGGTTGGCGGGAATACGCACCACGGTGCCGTCGACCTCTGGCGAACAGTGTATCACGGCGGGCCAGTGGGTTTTGTCCTGCCGGAAGAAGCGAAGCACATAGTCGGGATAGGCCGAATGCAGGAAGCGTCCCATGAAGTAGTTCTTGCGCGGGATGGCGATGCCTGCGGGAGCATCTTGGTGGGCGGCCTGACCATAGAGGTAGTTGCGGAGTTCCGGTGTCACCAGTTCGTCGGCGTCAACCACCAGCACCCAGGGGTGAGCGGCCTCGTGGATGGCAAACTCGCGGGCGGGTTCCACAATGGTGTGCCCGGCTTTGGGGAACGTCACCACGCGGCAGCCGTTCTCCTTTGCGATCTGCACCGTGCCGTCCGTGCTCTCCATGTCGCAGACGAGCACCTCGTCGAAGTCCTTCACGGCATCAAGCACCCGCTGCAGGTGCTGCGCTGCATTATAGGTGTTGATGACTACCGATATTTTGTTTGCTTCGTTCATTGAGTGCAAAGATACAAAAATTAGTGAAGAGTGAAGAGTGAAGAATGAAGAATTTTAATAACGCTTGGAAAAAATTCTTCACTCTTAACTCTTCATTCTTCATTTTTATTGTACCTTTAGATAAGATACTTTCGTTCGACAAAGCAAATTATAACAAGTTATATTTGCATTTGTACTCGCTTAATCGTACCTTTCAATAAGATACTTTCGTTCGACAAAGCAAATTATAACAAGTTATATTTGCATTTGTACTCGCTTAATCGTACCTTTGCATCAGAAATTTGAAACCGATGAAAAAGGCACGACTGAAATCATTCCTTACCGACTACCGCACGCTACTGGGGTTGTGGATATTGCTGGGCGTTCTCGCCACCGTGATGAAATACCATAACGACAACAACTTCCTCATCTTCCGCGGCGTATTTTGGCATACGTGGCAGGGCACATCGCTCTATGCCGCCTATCCGCAGGAGTATTTCGACGTCAACCACTACGGACCTTTCTTCTCGGTTATTATCGCCCCCTTTGCCGTCGTTCCCGAATGGCTCGGACTGCTGCTCTGGTGCGTAGGCCTGTCGCTGTTTCTCTATGTCGCCGTGCGCCGTAACCGTTTCACCGACTATCAGCAGCTGTTCATCCTGTGGTTCTGCGCCCACGAACTGCTCACAGCTCTCTATATGCAGCAGTTCAACATAGCCATTGCCGCCATCATCCTGCTCACGTGGTATTGCATCGAGCGCGAACGCGACTTCATGGCGGCCTTCTGGATCATGCTGGGCACCTTCGTCAAGCTCTATGGAATTGTGGGCCTGGCGTTCTTCTTCTTTTCCAGGCATAAGGCCAAGCTCATTGCCGGCCTCGTCTTCTGGGCAGCAATCATGTTTGTGGCACCCATGCTCCTTGCCGGTCCCGACTATGTGATTCAGCAGTATCACGAGTGGTATGTATGTCTCACGGAGAAGAACGGCGAGAACCTGGCATCCATCGCACAGAACATTTCCCTCTTGGGACTTGTACACCGCACCACCGGACTCCAGTTCAGCGACCTCTGGCTCATCGTTCCCGGACTCATTCTTTTCGGCTTGCCCTATCTTCGTTTATCACAGTATAGGCATGAGGCATTCCGCCAGACGTTGCTGGCTTCGGTACTCATGTTTGTCGTGTTGTTCTCCACGGGCAGCGAGTCGAGCGGCTACATCATTGCCCTCGTCGGCGTGGTCATCTGGTACACCGCCTGTCCCTGGCAGCGCACCCGCTGGGACATCTTCCTCATGGTCTTTGTCTTCATCCTGAGCAGTCTGTCGCCCAGCGACCTCTTCCCCGCATTCCTGCGCAAACAGTACGTGCAGCCATACGCACTAAAGGCATTGCCCGTCGTGCTGGTATGGTTCCAGCTGTGCTATGAAATGCTGACAAAGAATTATTCCAAGACTTCCTGAATGTTGTAGAGCGGACGCCCCTTCACCTCGGTGTATATCTTGCCGATGTAAAGGCCCACGATGCCCAGCGCGATAAGGATGAATCCCCCCACGAACCAGATGCTCAGTATGAGCGATGCCCAGCCGCTCACGGCCGTGCCCACAATCAGCGCACGGATTACGTAGATCGCTATCATCAGCGTCACCACCATGAACAGGATGCCCATATACAGAATGATGTATATCGGCTTCACCGAGAACGATGTGATACCGTCCATGGCCAGGTTCAGCATCTTCTTCAGCGTATATTTCGACTGTCCGGCCTCGCGCTCGCTAATCACGTCGTCTACCGTCGTGCTCTTCAGTCCCACCATCGGCACCAGTCCCCTCAAGTACAGGTTGCGCTCATGGTAGCCTGCCAGCATGTCCAGCGCGCGTCGGCTCATCAGTCGGAAGTCGGCATGGTTGAACACGCTTTCCACGCCCATCGACTTCTGCATCTTGTAGAAAGCCTCTGCCGAGAGGCGCTTCATCAGGGGGTCAGCCTTGCGCGACACCTTCACGCCATACACGATGTCGTAGCCAGCGTTGCACTCGTCCACCATTTTCTCCAGCGCTCCCAGGTCGTCCTGCAGGTCAGCATCGATGGTTACCACGGCATCTGCCCATTTCCTTGCGGTCATCATGCCCGCCATGATGGCGTTCTGGTGCCCCACGTTACGGCTCAGGTTGATGCCTTTCACGAAACGGTTCTCCGCGTGCTGCTGCTCAATGATTTCCCATGTGCGGTCTTTCGAGCCGTCGTTCACGAACACCATCATGCTGTCGTTGCTGATTTTCCCTTCAGCAATCATGTGGTTGAAGAGTTGTGTCAGCCTTTCCACCGAGTGTTCCAGCACCTCTTCCTCATTATAACACGGTGACACCGTAGCCAGTTTTATCATAATAAAAAATATTAAAACCCCCTCCAACCTCCCCGAGGGGAGGCTATGCCTGTGGCGGTTTGATTACTATCTACTCCCCTCCCTCACAGGGAGGGGCTGGGGGAGAGTCTTATATTAAAACCCCCACCAACCTCCCCGAGGGGAGGCTACAACAGTATCCACTCCCCTCCCTCACAGGGAGGGGTTGGGGGAGAGTCTTTCTTTCACAAATTCCGTAAACGTCCCAAACGCCTCGCCCCGCTGTTTCAGCATTTTAATCACATGGTCCAGGCGCTGCATGTGCTCCCTTCCGCTGTGGTTCCTGATGATGAACGGCATCTTCAGCTCCGGGTGCTCCTTCAGGTCGTAGAACTCCCACGGATGGAAGTACGTCACGAAGTAACCGTCGTGCTTCAGCGTCCGCCTCACCAGCCATTCATACAGCCATAGCGGCAGGTTGTGCAGCGACAGCCAGAACAGCGGGAACCTCGTCCAGGGCGTCACCGATGCCGGAATCTGCATCACCTCTCCCTTCATGAACCAGGTGCGCGGCGCCGTCAGGTGCATATAGCGTCCCGGAATGAAGGCTGGGTTCAGCGATGAGTTGTACCAATAGCCCGCCGCCGCTATCTCCTCGTCGCTCACGGGGAACATACGGGGTTGGCGGTAGCCTCTCACCTTTGTGCCCGTCACCTCCTCCACGATACGCTTCGATTCCCTGAAGTCCGAGGCCTTCGGTTCCCAGTGGTCCACCCCGTGGCAGGCCACCTCGTGCCCTTCGTCCATGATGCGTTTCATCACCTCCGGCGCATGCGTCGCAAAGTTACCCGTGCAGAAGAACGTCGCCTTCACGTTGTTCTGTTTCAGCACGTCCAGAATCCGGCAGGTGCCCTCTTTCGAGACCTCCATGCCCTCCTTCAGCGTGTCATATTCCACCCCGTGCTCACGGGGTACGTCAAACTCCTCTGTATCAAAACTCAGTAAAATCATATATGAGTGCAAAAGTACTCTTTTTTTTCTTCTTTTCCTGTCAAAAACCGTGAAATAATTAAAAATAATTAGTAACTTCGCAGCCATGAAAGAAATCATCGGATTTGACGCCAAACGCCTCGTCCGCAACACCAGCGGACTCGGCAACTACAGTCGTACCCTTGTCAACGACCTTGCCGCCACCGTTCCCGGCGATTGGTCTCTCCGTCTTTATGCACCCGATGAAGGCCGTGAAGACCTTCGCCGCCAAATAGATCCCCGTCCCAACAACGTTCAATACTCCCTCCCTAAGCAGGGAGGGTTGGGGAGAGTCTCCACCTCCCTCTGGCGCACCCGCGGCATCGTCAGCGACCTTCAGCGCGACCACGTCACCCTCTACCACGGCCTTTCCGGCGAACTCCCCCTGGGCATCCGTAAGAGCGGCATCCCCAGTGTCGTCACCATCCACGACCTCATCTTCCTCCGTCATCCCGAATACTACAAATGGCTCGACCGCAAGATCTACACTTGGAAGTTTCGCCATACTGTCAAAGAAGCCGACCTCATCATCGCCATTTCCGAATGCACCCGTCGTGACATCATCGAGCTCGGTCAGGTTCCTGCCGACAAGATCCGCGTCATCTATCAGTCCTGCAGCACCCTTTTCAAACAGCGCGAAGGCGATGACCACCTCATGAAAGTCAACGCCCGCTACGAGCTCCCTGCCCGCTATCTGGTCAATGTCGGCACCATTGAGCCCCGCAAGAATGTCGCCCTTGCCGTCAAGGCCCTGCCCCTTTTGCCCGACGACCTCCAACTCGTCATCATAGGCCGTCGCACCCCCTATGCCGACGAAGTGCTGCAGGAAGCCCGTCGTCTCGGTGTCAGCCATCGCGTCAAACTCCTTCATAACGTCCCCACCGACGACCTCCCCGCCATTCTTCAGATGGCAGAAGTCAGCGTCTATCCCTCCCGTTACGAAGGCTTTGGCATTCCCATTATCGAAGCCATCCAGAGCGGTCTTCCCGTTGTCGCCTGTACCGGTAGCTGTCTCGAAGAAGCCGGTGGTCCTGACAGCCTCTATGTCTCCCCCGACGATCCATCCGCCATGGCCCAGGCTATCCGCCAGAGTCTCAAGGGAGCCGAAGGCCGTGAAGAGCGCATCCGCCGCAGTCAGACCTATGTCCAGCGTTTCGAAGGCACCGATGTCGCCACCCAAGTCCTTCATCTCTACCAGGAACTCCTGAAATCTAAAACTTAAATCTTAATTGCAGTTCTGCGTCCGTCATCGAAGAGTGGGCAATTTCTTGATAACTTGTACCGATGGAAGATCGGTCGAAATAATTGGTAGTCCCGATTTTTGCTGTCAGTTTCAGATTTTTCAAAAGGGAGACGTGGCCCATCAGCCAATAACGGATGCCCTCTCCATAAAACATAGGAAAATTAAAGCCGTAAAGCATTCCCCGTTCATAAGCATAAAGTCGGGAATCATAATCATCTGTATGAAAATAGGCGATGCTGGCAGACACCTCCAGCCAATGATATTTCACCTGTAATTGCTCAGACAACATCCACCCAAAACTTTTCTCATCAGCAGCACTAAAAGCTAAATCGCCTTGCGTATGGCTGCTCCACACACCTGTGTCGTAAGCCACGGATAGTCTTCCGCGATGCTGCGTTTTCCACTCCAGTGCTGTAGCATCTGCATTATTTTGTTCACGTCGTTTAAGCCGATAGCGCATGCCTATTTTCCATTTTTCTGGTAACCAAGTCATCTGTAGCAGATAATCCCATGTATGGGAAGCTTCTTTTACTTGATAGCGGGGCCAAGGAAAATAACAATAATCTCCATAAGCCATCATTTGGAACTTACGTGAAGGCTGCCAGGTTGCTCCCACATATAATCCGCTCTCATTTTGTATACGTCCGCCCTCACTGAAACTTTGGGAAAAAAGTGAATAATATTTTTTGCTATAGAATCGCTGTATCGCCATCAGTGAAAGTTCGGAGGTGGCTTTCCAACTCAATGTGTTTAAGGTTGCAATGGCACCACAGGAGCCTGTCGCTGTTTCACCGTTTATTGTAAGGTGGGATCCATTATAACCATAGTCCATACTGGCGTTCCAAATATCATTACCACTAGCATAGTAGGTACGATAAAGAGCTGCAGTTGCTGGATGTAATTCTTGGTTCAGATGTGTGAATGTTCCTGTTATCCCAATATGATAACCTTTTTTGAAAAAGTTCAGATGGCCGCCTGCTACCATTTGAGAGGCATTGTTCTTTTTATCCATTTCTGTTTGTGTACGATGATATCCATCAGTTCGGATAGTTTGGATAAAACCACTGTCAGTAAGTGTGGCGTCTATTTTCCGCCATGAAGTAAAAACACTCAGATCAAGTCCTTTCGTTAATTTTATTTTGGCAGCTGCACCTTGTAGGTAGTTTGCCTGCATTGTAGACGAATGAGCACGGATATTGTTTTGATTACGTCCTAATGTAGTCAGCATACCCAATTTTCCTAAAGAAAAGTCTGTGTTCATCACCAGCCCGCAACCGTATCCCAATCTATAACGCCCTAAGGCAAGTGTCTCAACGCGTCCCAGGTTCTGTAATACGGCATAGAATGAGTAGAAATCATAACCAACCTTATTTCTGTTGGCAAAAAACGGTTCACCTGCATCTTGTGCTCCTATAATCCCAATTTTTACTGCGTTACCATAGTTAAAGGTGTATCGCAGATTATGGCGATATGGATATCCAAGATACCCCTCTTTATCGCCTTTTCGTTCATAGAAAGGGACCTTTCCTGTAGCTATGAACGTATGATTACCATATTTGATAATATTCTTCCATTGGGGAAATCCTTGTTCTTTTTCTTCCCCTATGTAGATAAAATGTAGGAGCAGCTGCCGCTTCTCATAGCTTAGACTGCGAATCATTGCCAGTTCCCCCAATGACTTCAATGGAGCATACCGATAAATGTATTCAGAGATTTCTTCCACTTCCTGTTCGGTCAGAAAAGGCAGTTGGAGCAGGTTTTCTCGGGTTGCAGTATTGATATCGATGGGGTGAGCGGCCAATTCACTGAGTATTTCATGGGCAGATGCCCACCCAGTGCCTTCCACATCCTCTATTTCCCCAAGTTGGTCCAGGTAGCGGTTCCAACTTTCTCCATCATCTTGAGCGCTAGCCGTTAGGTAAACGGCCATTAGCAATATTGTAATTAATATTTTCATGTTAGTTTTTGCTTAACAGCACAAAATTAGTAAATAAAACATAATCCTCCAAGATTTTCTGTAGAAATTAAGACAAAAGCAAAAGAAAAGGGCGAAATCTCACGACCTCGCCCTTCATCTCTAATTAACAAACTTATATAATACAATCCATTTAGACATGGTATATATCCAACTGGGATATGCGTTCGTGATGACCTGTGGCGGATCATCGGACACATATTGATTCATCGAAAATGCACGTTGTCAAAAACGTTGCCGCGCTCATAATCCCGTGAGTCACGTAAGTTTCTTGATGAGTGGCAGGTTTCCTGACTTCACCCCCAGAAATGCGCCTTCCCGTCGGTCCTGTGGACGGCAGTGGCGTCGTGCACTTCTGAAAAAGGGGTTTACAGTAGCGGGTACTGTTCCGGACTTGCACCGGATTCCCTTTTATGCCCCTCGCCGAAGACGGGGACATCACCATTCGGTTGCAAAGATACGATTAAGTGAGCAAAATTCCAAATTTTTATTTGAGAATTTTCAGTTTTATTTTGAACGCAGAATTACATAATTATTTAATGGTACACAGAGACACAGAGACACAAAGTTTTTTTTGACGATGACTATGACTATGACGATGACTGGGGACGATGGACGTTTTGAGCCCCTTGATAAGGGGCGGCTCTAAAGCGGGGATTTTTTTATATGTACACAGAGACACAGAGACACAGAGATTTTTTAACGAAAAACGAAAAACGAAGGACGAAAGACGAAAGACGATTTGATTTAACTGTACACAAGACACAAAGACACAGAGTTTTTATTTCGAACACAGAACTTACAAAATTATTTAACGAAAAACGAAAAACGTTTTGAGCCCCTTGATAAGGGGCGGCTCTAAAGCGGGGATATTTTATATGTACACAGAGACACAGAGTTTTTTGACTATGACGATAACGATGACGATAACGATGACAATTATTTTATGGAACACATTTTGAGGCTCTTGAGCGCAAATTTATTTGCTTTCTCTTCGTTCAATCGAAATTTTATGCTAACTTTGTCCACGTCAATTGGTTCTCAATGAGATGAAAATGGGAATCAGGTGGAAATCCTGAGCAGTCCCGCTGCTGTAAGTTCCATTGAATGAAGACAAAAGACCACTGTCGGGTATGGACGGGAAGGTGTCTTCAGGGAACGAGCCAGAAGACCTGCCGTTGACTTACAACTTCACTCGCTTCGTGGAAAGCGTTTGCAGGCATGAGAAGATACTGGAGACATATGATCCTCGCTGTGCCCATCGCATGGATGGGACTACCGGCTGCCGCACAGTCGTCGGATGCTGATACGCTGACGGACCGCACCTACCGACTGGAGGGGGTGACGGTGACGGAGACGCGGAAGGAACGGGTGACGAGAAGTGCGACACCCTTCCATCTGCTGGAACGGGAACAGTTTCAGCGGCTGGGGGTGACGGACGTGGCCGACGCGCTGCATAATATCCCGGGCATCACGCTGAGGGACTACGGGGGCGCGGGCGGCATGAAGACGGTGTCGGTGCGTGGCTACGGGGCCCGGCATACGGGTATCAGCTACGACGGGGTGATGCTGAGCGACTGTCAGAGTGGGGAGATAGATATCTCGCGCTACTCGCTGGACAATGTGAGTGAGCTGGCGCTGACCATCGGCGACAACGATGACATCTTTATTCCGGCACGGCAGGCGACGAATCCGGCGGTGCTCTCCATCCAGACGCTGCGACTGCCTTCGGCGGATACAAAGGGGCATCTGACGGCTCAGATGAAACTGGGCTCGTTCGGACTGGCGAGTCCCTATGTGCGCTATGAACAGAGTGTGACGCCGAAGCTGGCTTTCTCGGTGGAGGGGGAGCATACTTATGCAAAGAATGACTATCCCTTCACGTTGCACAACTACACGCTGGTGACGAAGGAAACTCGTACGCACAGCCGCATGAAACAGGGACACGCGGAAATGAATATGGCCTGGCAGCCTTCGAACCGGATGCTGGTGGGGGGCAAGGCGTATTACTATGACAACGACCGGCAGCTGCCGGGAATGGTAAGGCTCTATACGAATCTGAGCGGTGAGAACCTGAGGGAGCGCAATGCTTTCGTACAGGCTTTCGTGAGGATGCAGCTGACTTCGAAATTCCTGCTGAAGGCCATCGCGAAATATAACTGGGCGGAGTCGGTGTATACGGATGATCTGTATGCCGGTGGGGTGAATGACGCAAGCTACTGGCAGCGGGAGGCCTATACATCGGCGGCTTTGCTCTACGTGGCCAATGAGAAATGGTCCTTTGACTACTCGGGTGACTATGCATTCAACAACCTGAACGGCAGTTCATGGCGGACGCTGGTGGGAAAGCCTTACCGCCTCACGGTGCTGCAGTCGGCAACGGCGCGCTACCGCATCCCAAGACTGACGGTGCTGGGGAGACTGCTCTATTCACTCTACCTGAATGAGTCGAAAAGGGGTGAGAGTGCCCGCAACATGAGAAGGCTGTCGCCCTCGTTGTCGCTGTCGTACAAGCTGGTGTCGGATGAGGAGCTCTACGTGAGGGCGTCGTACAAGAATATCTTCCGTTCACCGACGTTTAATGAGAGTTACTACTATCACTACGGAAGTACGGATCTGGCTCCGGAAGTGACGGATCAGTTTAACGTTGGACTGACGTGGGCTTCTTTTACGAAGGACGAAATACGAAGGACGAAGGACGAAGGACGAGAATCGACGATGACTATGACGATGACGATGACTGGGGACGAAGGGCGAAATACGATGGACGAGGGTCGAAGGACGATGACTGAGGACGATGGACGAAAGGCGATGGGCGAAGGCACTCAGGTTAGGGTGACGCTGGATGCCTATTATAATAGATTGAAGGACATGATTGTGTCGGTGCCTTACAATATGTTTGTGTGGTCGTGCGTTAATGTAGGAAAGGTGAGGATTCTGGGAGTGGACGGCACGCTGAACTTGTCGCATCATCTGAACGCAAAGCACCTGGTGATCCTGACGGGGAATTTCAGCTACCAGCGGGCACAGAACCGCACAAATCCGCATTCGCCGAACTACAACAAGCAGATAGCCTATATGCCTGAGTATTCATGGGCGGCGGCTGTAAGCTATGAGAATCCGTGGGTGAACCTCTCTGTGCACGGCCATGGCATTTCTTCCAGATGGCCGAACAACGACCACTATGCGGGAACCCTGATCAAGGGCTACAAGGAATTCGGAGTGACGGCCTACCGCGCCTTCAGTTGGGGACGACACCGGATGGAGGGGCGTGTGGACGTGAAGAACCTGCTGGACGAACAGTATGAGCTGGTGGGACACTACCCGATGCCCGGAAGAAGTTGGCAAATATCAATATTATATAAAATCTAAAACCAAAATGAAAATGAAAAATTATCTTTTGAGCATGGCTGTGATGCTGATGGGCGCCAGCCTGCTGACATCGTGCCTGAGTGATGATGATGACGACAAGCAGGAGCCCGTTCCTGTGCTTGTCAGCAACGGTGCCTATGTGGTCTGTGGCGGTAATATGAGCAAAAACATCGACGGCAGTCTGACTTACTATGACTACAAGACGAAAACTGCCAGCCAGAAGGTGTTTGCAGCCAACAACGGACGCGGTCTGGGAATGACTGCCAATGACGCTATGGTGTATGGCAGCAAGATGTACATCGTGGTGGATGGTGAGAACACGGTGGAAGTGGTGGATGCCAAGACGCTGAAGAGCATCAAGCAGATCAAGACAACCGAACTGATGGGTGTGGATAAGGGTGTGCATCCCCGCCATATCACTTGTTATAACGGTATGATCTACGTTTCCACCTATGGTGCCTCGCAGAGTGTCTATGGTGAGGACTGGTCGGTGACGACATCGGGTAACGGCTATGTGGCTGCCATCGACACGTTGAACTTCTCGCTGAAGAATACCTACACCGTGGGTTCCTTCCCCGAAGGTCTGACGGTCTATAACGACGTGCTCTATGTGTGTAACTCAGACTACAGCGCCTGCACGAAGGCCAGCATCTCGATGATTGACCTTACTACGAATAAGGTGGAGGAGTACAAGGACGAGAAAATCGTGAACCCGACGATGATTGCCGTAGCGGGAATCGGTATCTATGTGCTGGATATGGGTAACTATGCCGACAAAGCCTCAGGGGTGTTCATGATTAACGGCTATGGCAATTGCACCCGTCTGTTTGACGCCAGTTTCGTGGCTTTCATGGGGTCTTATATCTATGCTGTGAATGCTCCTTATGGCGCTACGACTCAAGACTATATCCGCTATAATATTCAAGACGGATCGAGAGTGCCTTTCACCAGCGACGGAGTGTATAGTCCAAACACCATTGGTGTGGATCCGATCAGCGGTCATGTGTTTGTGGGTTCTTACAGAAAGAACGCGGATACGGGCTATCCCGACTACAGCGGCAATGCCTATGTGGCAGAATATGACCTGAATGGTTCGAAGGTGAAGGAGTTTGACTGTGGCGTAGGTCCCAATGCGATTGTCTTCAATGCGGGTATTGAGTACGTGAAGTATTAAGAATAGTCTTTTTAGTAAGAATGAAGAAGGGACTATGGTTGACGCTCATCGTGATGGCCTGTCTTGTGGCATGCAAGAGAGGCCGCACGACTGCGGACCCTACCGTCGGTGACACGCTGCGGCTGAAATACGCAGAGAAGCTGACCATCGTGAAGCATGACGGCTTTACGGAGGTGATGCTGGCGGATCCCTGGAATCAGGGGAAGATGCTCTGCCGCTACCTGCTGGTGGAACGGGGAAAGAGACCCCCAAAGCAGATAGAGGGAACGGTGGTGAAAGTGCCGCTGCAGCATTCGGTGGTTGCCACGAGCGTGCATTGCGGACTGCTCCTGCAGTTAGGCAGGAGTGAGGCCATCGCCGGCGTCTGTGATCTGCAATACATCAATCTGCCCTGGATTCAGATGGAATGTAACCGTGGCCGGGTGGCGGACTGCGGCAGTGGGCTGCGGCCTACCATCGAGAAAATCATAGAGATAGAACCGGATGCCCTCTTCCTCTCACCTTTCCAGAACAGTGGCGGCTACGGCAAGCTGGAGACGCTGAAGATTCCCATCATCGAGATGGCGGACTATATGGAGAGTTCGGCACTGGGACGTGCGGAATGGATGAAGTTCTACGGTATGCTCTTCGGGGCTGAGCACGAGGCCGACAGTCTTTTTACAACCGTGGAAAAGAACTATCTGGCGCTGGAAAAGAAAGTTTCTGATTTCAAGGCGCAGACTTCAGGTGTCAGCCATAAGGCTTCTCCAAAAATCCTGATGGACAAACAGACAGGAGGTGTGTGGTATGTGCCGGGAGGAAGGAGCTCCGTCGGACGTCTGTTGGCCGATGCGGGACTGGACTACCCCTGGCAGGATGATGAGCACAGCGGTTCACTGGCCCTGTCTTTTGAAAGTGTACTGGAAAAAGGCGCGTCGAGCGATATCTGGATGTTCCGTTACAATGCACCTCAGGCCTTCACAACAAAGGAACTGCTTTCGGAGAAAGCCGGCTACAATCAGTTCAAGGCTTTCCGCGAAGGGAATCTGTATGGCTGCAACACCTTCACCTCCACCTTCTATGAAGACACGCCCTTCCATCCCGACCTGCTGCTTCGTGATTTCATTACCATAGCCTATCCGGAATTGGGTTTGGGAGAGCCGGTATACTTTATAAAGGTAAAAAATTTAAAAAGTAAAGAAGGTTGAATTTTGAATTACGATGTGTCGCCTTTGGCGAGGAAGAAGTAAGATTTACTTCGTACTTCGTAACTCGTAATTCTAATTATCCAAACGCCCAGATATGCGCCGCTTTACGATAGGAATGACGCTGCTGATTGTGATTCTTTTTGCAATCAGTCTGGTTGTTGGTGCTGTTGACATTCCCGTGAAGGAAGTGGTGAACATACTGTTGGGGGGAAAGAGTGAGCATGCTTCCTGGGATTTCATCGTAAAGGAAAGCAGACTGCCACAAGCCATCACCGCCGTTTTCTGCGGAGCTTCGCTGGCTGTCAGTGGTCTGATGCTGCAGACTGCCTTTCGCAATCCTTTGGCAGACCCTGGCATTTTCGGTATCAACAGCGGTGCCTCCTTGGGCGTAGCATTGGTCATGCTGCTGATGGGTGGCAGTATTACGGCAGGTGCTTTCTCACTCACTGGATTTCTGGCTACCTTGGCTGCAGCCTTCGTGGGAGCGATGGCCGTGATGGCGCTGATTCTTATTTTTGCCACCATGGTGCGCAACAGCGTGATGTTGCTGATTATCGGAATCATGATAGGCTATATCTCCACGTCAGCCATATCGCTGCTCAACTTCTTTGCCACGGAAGAAGGTGTGCAGTCGTATATGGTGTGGGGACTGGGTAATTTCGGGGGTGTTTCCATGGAGCAGATGCCAGCCTTTATCATCATCAGTATACTCGGACTGGCAGCCTCGCTCATGCTTATCAAACCCCTCAATGCCCTGTTGCTTGGAGAAAGATATGCCGAGAACCTGGGCATTAATACGCAGCGGGTGAGAAACTGGCTGCTGGTGATTACGGGTGTGCTGACGGCGATTACCACTGCTTTCTGTGGTCCTATTGCCTTTATCGGTCTGGCCGTTCCCCATATCGCCCGGATGCTGCTGGGAACTGAAAATCATCAGTCGCTGATGCCCGCCACCATTCTAACGGGAGCAGCAACAGCCTTGGTGTGTAGTATTATCAGTGTTCTTCCGGGTGACCACGGCATCATTCCGCTAAATGCCGTGACCCCCATCATCGGGGCTCCAGTGATTATCTACGTGATTTTGAAACAGCGGAAGAACCAGTAGAAAGTCGTTCCTGTAATCAGTCCCGCAATGGCATCGATGGCATAATGGGCCTGGATGTAAACCGTGGCGAAGCACATCAGCACATAGAACGGAAGGAGGAAAAGGAAAAGTTTTTTAGAACGGGCTTGCCAAGCCAGCCACATCAAAATCGTGGTGATACCGACATGGGAGGATGGGAAGGCTGCCGTGGGACGTTCGCCCGCATCATGGGCTGCCACCACCATCTGATAGAAGAAGCCATCCTTCCATCCCGGTGTGGGCAGATAATCCTGATGGTAGTAGAAATAGTCGCCCACACTGGGGAACACGCCCTTGGCAATCTCTTCCACACCCACCGCCTTGTAATAGAACATAGGACCCGTGACGGGAAGGATGATGAAAATGACATAATACGTGATGAACGATGCCATGAGGATGAAGACGCACTCCTGCAACTGTTTGTAGCGGCAAAAGGCATAATAGAAACACACGACGGCTATCAACGGGTAATAGGAAGCATAGCCAAGGTCCATCAGTTCGGAGAAAACAGGGTGGGGGAAATATTGCGAAAACAACAGCGCAGGCTGACAACCGAAGATCTGTTGTTCCAAAGAGGCAAAGAAGGGGTCGAAATTGGGCAGTATGCGATTAATTTCATAAGTGTCGGGATACCACCACGACAAGAATGCCATCTGTATCACAATGCGGATAATCATGATCAAACGGCAGGGAATCATGCGGTAAACACCCCACATGAGAAGGGTGGTGACGAGAATGTGGATGCGGCCCCAGATCATCGCGTGCGGGTTCATGACCTTTGTATAGCACAGGAAGATGATGAGGAAAGTGAGCAGCATATATGCCAATACCACCCATTCCATAGCCAGCAGCCCCTTCTTGGGCTTCTTCTCTATTGCCAGTAATTCTTTCAGAAACTTTATCATAAACGATGACCTTATAAAGGGTTAAGCGCTGCTACGCAGCTGTTTAAGCGCCCTGCGGGCTGTTTAAGCGCCACTTTCGTGGCTGTTTAAAAGACTATGACTATGACAATGACGATGACTATGACTATGACTCTTACAGCCACCCATGCTCCTTATACCATTGAATGGTGAGATGCACACCTTCTTCTAACTGATACTTCGGAGAAAAACCTAACTCACGGCGGGCAGGTTCAATGTCACAACGCCAGTTACGCTGTTTCATGATGTTGTACTTATCGTTGTTGAGGGCGGTGATTTTGCCCGTGATCCGTCCTACATACTCACCGCAGAAGGTGATGATGCGCAGGAGCCAGATGGGTGCCGTGATACGAATCCACCATGGATGGCCCAGTTCCTTACGGATGAGGTCACTAAACGTAGAGGAACGGTACACCTCGCCGTCGCTGAGGAAATAAGCACGTCCGGGCTTTCCCTTCTCAATAGCGAGGAAAATAGCCTGAACCACATCGAGGACATAAACGAAGGTGATGTCCTGCGGTTTGTAGCCCACGGCGAAATCGGTATGCGCCTTGATGCTCTTTGCCATCATGTAATAGTCACGTTCTCGCGGACCATAAACACCGGTAGGACGGAGAATGACTGTCGGGAGTTGAGAGTTGAGAGTTGAGAGTTGAGAGTTGAGAGTTGAGCATTGAGCGGTTAAGAATTTCTCGGCCTCCAGTTTGCTCTTACCATATTCCGTATTAGGTTTCGGCTCATCGGTTTCCAGAATCTCCGTATAGGGCTGCTGTTCACGTATGGGACCAAAGACACTAAGGGAACTCAGATAAACAAATTTTTTCAACGGCATCTTCAGTCGGAGCAGGGCATTGACAAGATGCTTGGTGCCCTCTGTGTTGATGCGGCGGAAATCCTCTTTATGAATACTCTTCGTGACACCTGCCGCATGAACCACATAGTCGAAATGCAGCGGCTTCATCTTTTCCACAAGGTCCTCTTCCGACGAGAGATTCACTTCCAGAAAATGGATACGCTTATCGGTGAGCCACTGCCGCGAACTGCTTTTGCGAAGGGCCACCCAAACATTCATTTCACGCTTAAGTGCTTCATCCACGATGAAACCGCCAATGAAGCCTGTAGCTCCTGTAATCAGTATGTTGTTCATTTCGTGCGCAAAATTAATAAATTTTGGTCAAAAAAGTGTCTTCTAACATTATTTAAAACCGCAAAGCCCGCTTTTCTGACTTTTTTTCTTTATTTTTGTAGTTGGATTTTCATGCAACGGAGAGCTGAGTTCGTAAACTGAAACTTTAAAACAATACAACTATGGCAAAAGGAAAAAACAGGGGCAAGCGTCTGAACAAACGGCAGCTTACAGAAATGTTGCAAACCTTCTTTACGCAACATCCCAATGAAACCTATACTTTCAAACAGATTTTCAAGAATCTCAACATTGAGCAGCATCCCGTGAAGATGCTGGCTATGGACATTCTCGAGGATATGACGTGGGATGATTTTCTGCAGAAGGTTTCGGATAATCAATACCGCCTGAATCTGCAGGGACAGGTCACCGAGGGTACTTTTATCCGGAAGCCCAACGGCAAGAACTCGTTTATTCCCGATGGTTCCGACAAACCTATCTTCGTGGCAGAGCGTAACTCCATGTTCGCACTTAATGGTGATCGTGTCAGAGTGACGATGATGGCACGCCGCCAGAATCATATCAAGGAGGCAATGGTCACCGAAATCCTGAAACGTGCTCACGACCAGTTTGTGGGCATACTCAAGGTGGAGAAGAATTATGCTTTCCTCATTTCCGATTCCAAGATGTTCGTACATGATATTTTCATTCCTAAGCGGAAACTGAAGAATGGAAAGACCGGCGACAAAGCTGTAGTGAAGATAACCGAATGGCCTTCGAAGGACTCCAAGAATATCGTGGGAGAAGTGGTGGATATCCTGGGGCAGACAGGTGAGAACAATACGGAAATGCATGCCATTTTGGCTCAGTATGGTCTGCCCTATAAATATCCGAAGAATGTGGAGGATGCCGCAAACAAGATAAATCCTGGCATAACTCCCGATGAGATAGCACGCCGTGAGGATTTCCGCGATGTCTGCACCTTTACCATCGACCCGAAAGATGCCAAGGACTTTGACGATGCCTTGTCGGTGAGGGAGTTGAAGAAAGGTCTTTGGGAAGTGGGTGTGCATATTGCCGATGTCAGCCACTACGTCAAGGAAGGCTCCGTCATTGACAAGGAAGCCGTGAAGCGTGCCACCAGCGTCTATCTTGTTGACCGTACCATCCCCATGCTTCCCGAACGTCTCTGTAACTTTATCTGTTCTTTGCGCCCCGATGAGGAAAAACTCTGTTACAGCGTGATTTTCCAGATTGACCATGATGCCAATATAAAAGACTGGCATTTGGCACATACGGTCATCAAGAGTAACCGTCGCTTTGCCTATGAAGAGGTGCAGGAGATTCTGGAGAGAAATGGTGTGAAAGACGGAACAGGCGAAGCCGCTCCTCATAAGAAAGAATATGTGGGAGAATTGGCAAAGGAACTCATTGTCCTTGATGCCTTGGCCAAACAATTGCGAAAGAAACGTTTCCAGAATGGTGCCGTGAAATTCGACCGTGAGGAACTGCATTTCGATGTCGACGAAAAAGGCAAGCCCATACGCTGTTATTATAAGAAATCGAAAGATGCCAACAAACTCATTGAGGAGTTTATGCTGTTGGCCAACCGTACGGTGGCAGAATCAATTGGTAAGGTGAAGAAAGGTCAGAAAGCCAAGACCTTGCCTTACCGTATTCACGACCAGCCCGATCCCACAAAACTCGAGAACTTGCGACAGTTTGTTGCCAGATTTGGGTATAAGGTAAAGACGGCAGGCACCAAAGGAGCCGTTTCGAAGTCGCTCAACAAACTGATGGACGACTGCAACGGGCGTCGCGAGCAGAATGTCATTGAAATGGTGGCCCTGCGGGCTATGATGAAGGCCAAATACAGTACGCACAACATCGGGCACTATGGCCTGGCTTTCGACTACTACACCCATTTCACCTCACCCATCCGCCGTTATCCCGATATGATGGTGCACCGTTTGCTCACACGCTATCAGGAAGGCGGACGTTCTGCCAACCGCGACCATTACGAAGAACTCTGTGAGCATTCTTCGGATATGGAACAGCTTGCACAGCAGGCAGAGCGCGAGAGTATCAAGTACAAGATGGTGGAGTTTATGAGTGATAAGATTGGTGAGGAGTTTGATGCTCACATCTCTGGCATTACCAGTTACGGCATTTATGCCGAAATCGACGAGAACCACTGTGAAGGTATGATACCGATGCATGACCTTGATGATGATTACTATGAGTTTGATGAGAAAAACTATCTGCTTGTGGGTCGTCGTCATCATCACAAATTTCAGCTCGGTGACCCCATCCGTATCAAGGTGGCGAATGCCAACATCGAGCGCCGCCAGCTTGATTTCACCCTCGCAGATTAACTCCTTACTTTTAACGCCTAACTTTTAACTTCTCTATGAATATAGCACTTACTTTCTCTGGCGGTGGCTATCGGGCTGCCGCCTTCCACTTAGGCACACTTTCCCTGCTTCATCATGTGAAGACGGAAACAGGAACACTCCTCGAACATGTAGAAGTGCTCTCCACCGTGTCTGGAGGAACCCTCACAGGACTGCGCTATATGCAGGCACTGACTAAAGGCGAGGATATCGACGAAATGACGCGCAGCATCTATAAGTTCTTTTTCGATGTGGATATGATGACGATGGCGCTGCAGCAACTGGATGATAAAAATCCGCAGGAAGGGGCTTCTGCCATTCGCACGATGGTTGACATCTATGATGAAAAGTTGTTTGGCCATGCAACTTTTGCCGATTTCATCGATAAAATGGGCGATTTGCCCGTGAAGCATTATTCTGCGAATGCCACCGATTTTGATTCGGGCATTCCCTTCCGTTTCCAGGCCTCGGAGAAAATCGGAAACTATCAAGGCTTCTTCGGAAATGTTGACCATCGCTTATCTCTTGCCACCGCTTCCAAAGTGACGTTGGGTGAGGCTATGGCCTGTTCATCGTGCTTCCCAGGAGGCTTTGAGCCGTTGGCTTTTCCTGACGACTTTGCTTTGGCAAATACCGAGGATGGTAAGAAGATGAAAGAAAAATACGGAAGTTTCGGCATTATGGATGGCGGTTGCGTGGACAATCAGGGCATCGAAGCCATATTGCTGGTTGAAGAACGGATGCGCAAGAAGGAAAAAGCACGCAAGGACAAGGCCATCGATCTTGTGCTGATTTCCGATGTGACGTCTCCCTATATGAAAGGTTATAAGCCCTTTACGGGTTCACTGCCCCGTTTCATTCGCAAACTTACCCTGAAGCGCATCGGCAACTGGTTGTGGCTGTTTAGCGGTCTGTTTGCCGTTGCCTTGATAGTTGCCCTGTTATATCATCTCTTCTTGCCGTCAGTCATTTCAGGCGTGTTGTTTGCCGTCGTTGGCACCCTGACCGTTCTTTTCCATTGGGGAAAGAAAGAACTGGCCAAAGTTCTGAACGGCACATTTGTGAAGCATGCCGTCCCTGATCTGATGAATCTCTCCTTAGGCAATATTGCGACCATGGTGGCCAACCGTGCCACGTCGCTGGTTATTCTGATTACCAGCGTTTTCATGAAGCACATCCGCAGGAAGGAATATGCCAGTATTTATGTAGACCCCGGATGGGCCAATCGCAGCATCACCAACGCTATCTACGAACTCCGCCCGGACGAATTGTGGGAGAGTCGTTTGAAAAACAAATCGCTGCCCGACTTTCTGAAGCCTTCAGCCCAGATGCAGCAGGTGAGTGCCAAGGCCACGGGAATGGCCCTCAGCCTTTGGTTCACCGAAAAAGATAAAGCCGACAATATGCCGAAAGCGATCATAGCCACCGGACAGTTTACCACTTGCTTTAATTTGCTTGACTATCTCGACAAATTGAAAGCGAGCAGTTGGAACGTCTCCGAGCGCATAGAAGAACTGAAAGCCTGTGAGACGCAGCTGCGGGAGATGTGGGAGAAATTCCGCGAAAATCCGTACTGGTTGGTCGATTCCGTGATAGACTGATTGCCGGAAAACGGCCACGCCCACAACCTTTGAGTTGAAGTGATAGAGACTGCCGAAAACGTTTGGTCGGATTCTTGTGTCTGTGCGATGGTGAATAGGGATATAGCTTAGGGATATGGTTCTGTATTTATATTCAATCTGATATACGCACACAGCTTTCAAATTGGATTTTATAATCACAAGAATGGTTTCAATGTGTAAGAAAATACAATAAAATCATTGTTTTATGTCAAATTTCGCTCAGTCTATGCACTTTTTATAGTGAAAAGTGAAGATTTATACGAAAATATTTGGGCGTTTCAATAATAATAACGACCTTTGCAGCCATAATTTTGAGAACAAGATATTATGGCAGAAAAATTGGACATTAAGGAATTGGACCAGGTGGTGGTCCGCTTCTCAGGTGACTCCGGCGATGGTATGCAGTTGGCCGGTAACATCTTTTCTACGGTGTCTGCTACCGTAGGTAATGGTATTTCAACATTTCCAGACTATCCCGCTGACATCCGTGCGCCGCAAGGATCACTGACGGGCGTCTCTGGCTTCCAGGTGCATATTGGTGCTGGTAAGGTTTACACACCTGGTGATAAGGCCGATGTGCTGGTGGCCATGAATGCGGCTGCGCTGAAGACTCAATTGAAATATGCAAAGCCACAGGCTACGATTATCATAGATACAGACTCTTTCGGTCCCAACGACCTGAAGAAGGCTGCCTTTCAGACGGAAGATTACCTCGGTGAAATGGGCGTTGATCCTGACCGCGTGATCCAGTGTCCGCTCACAAAGATGGTAAAGGATGCGCTTGCCGATTCTGGGATGGACAATAAGGCTATCCTGAAATGCCGCAATATGTTTGCCCTCGGACTTGTCTGCTGGCTCTTCGACCGTGATCTGAATATTGCCTTCAATTTCCTGAAGGAAAAATTTGCCAAGAAGCCTGCTATTGCAGAGGCTAATATCAAGGTGATTCAGGCTGGTTACGACTACGGTCATAACACCCATTCCTCGGCAATGAATGTATATCGCATTGAGTCGAAGGAAAAGGAGCCTGGCCGCTATATGGACATCACAGGTAATAAGGCTACCGCTTACGGTTTCATCGCCGCTGCAGAGAAAGCCGGACTGAAACTCTATCTCGGTTCTTATCCTATCACTCCCGCCACTGACGTTCTTCACGAGCTTTCGAAACATAAGTCGCTGGGTGTGACTACCGTGCAGTGTGAGGACGAAATCTCAGGAGCAGCCAGTGCTTTGGGTGCTTCCTTTGCTGGAGCTTTAGGTGTTACTTCTACTTCCGGCCCCGGTATCTGTCTGAAGAGTGAGGCTATGAACCTTGCTGTGATTATGGAGCTGCCGCTGGTTGTACTCGACGTGCAGCGCGGTGGTCCTGCGACAGGTCTTCCTACTAAATCTGAACAGACCGATCTTCTGCAGGTTCTCTTTGGTCGTAATGGTGAAAGCCCTATGCCAGTGCTGGCAGCTACCAGTCCCACTGACTGTTTTGATGCTGCTTATCAGGCTTGTAAGATAGCTTTGGAACACATGACGCCAGTTGTTTTGCTTACCGACGCTTACTGTGCAAATGGTTCAGGCGCCTTCAAACTTCCAGATCTCACCAAGATGGATCCCATCAATCCTCCTTATGTTCCTGAGGAACTGAAGGGAAAGTGGACACCTTATATGCGCGCTGAGAACGGAACCCGCTATTGGGCTGTTCCGGGGCGTGAAGGATTCGAGCATATTCTTGGCGGACTGGAGAAGGATTCCGAAACGGGTGCTATCTCCACCAATCCTGAGAACCATGACTTGATGACTCGTCTGCGCCAGCAGAAGATAGCTAATATTGAGGTACCTGATCTCGAAGTGGACGGTGATGTGGAGGATGCCGATTTGCTCATCGTGGGCTTCGGTTCTACTTATGGACATCTGCGTTCTACTATGGATGAGCTTCGTGCGAAGGGTTACAAGGTGGCTCAGACCCACTTCAAGTACCTGAACCCACTGCCTAAGAACACCGCTGAAGTGCTTTCTAAATATAATAAGGTGGTGGTAGCTGAGCAGAATATGGGTCAGCTTGCTGCCTATCTGCGCATGAAAGTTGACAACTTCGTACCTTATAAATTCAATCAGGTGAAGGGTCAGCCGTTTATTGTAGAGGAATTAGTCAACGCATTCGAAGAAATTTTAAAGAAGTAAAAGTTATGAGCTACACAGCAAATGATTATAAGAAAGGACAACCTCGTTGGTGTCCGGGTTGCGGTGACCATTTCTTCTTGGCATCGCTTCATAAGGCCATGGCCGAGATAGGCGTGGCTCCTAAAGATATCGCGGTGATTTCAGGTATCGGCTGCAGCAGCCGTCTGCCTCACTATATGGCTACTTATGGCATGAATACCATTCACGGTCGTGCCGCTTCTATTGCTACTGGTACGAAGGTGGCAAATCCCAACCTCACCGTTTGGCAGGTTTCTGGTGACGGAGACGGTTTGGCTATTGGCGGAAACCATTTCATCCATGCCAATCGTCGTAACATCAACCTCAATATGATTCTTCTGAATAACCGCATCTACGGTCTGACGAAGGGTCAGTACAGTCCCACCAGTCCCCGTGGATTTGTCTCTAAGTCAAGTCCTTACGGAACTGTTGAGGATCCGTTCCGTCCTGCCGAACTCTGTTTCGGTGCCCGTGGACATTTCTTCGCGCGTGCCGTGGCCACCGATGCCAAAGGAACGGTGGAAATTCTGAAGGCTGCGTATGGACACAAAGGAACCGCTGTCTGCGAGATTCTGCAGAACTGCGTCATTTTTAATAACGGTTGTCACGATGCCGTTTACAATGCACAGGGCCGTAAGGAAAATGCTATCTACGTGGAGCATGGCAAACCGCTGATTTTTGGTCCTAACAATGAGTTCGGACTGATGCAGGAAGGTTTCGGTCTGAAGGTTGTAAAGATAGGTGAGAATGGTATCACAGAGAAAGACATTCTCGTGCATGATGCCCACTGTGAAGACAACACCCTGCAGCTGAAGCTCGCCTTGATGGGCAATAATGATGGCTTCCCCGTCGCCCTTGGTGTGATTCGTGATGTGGATGCGCCCACTTACGAGGAGAGTGTCAGTGCCCAGATTGAAGAAGTCAAGGCTCAAAAGAAGTATCACAACTTTGCCGAGCTTCTCGAAACCAATGATATTTGGGAGGTAAAGTAAAAGGAGACCCTCTAAATCCCCCTTAGAAGGGGGACTTGTTGATAACAAAAGCCACCCGAAAAGGTGGCTTTTTATTTGTTGTGAATTAGAAAGTCCCCCTTCTAAGGGGGATTTAGAGGGTCTTCTTTTTTATAATTTCTCCCCATAGCAAAGGTCACCGGCATCGCCGAAACCGGGAACGATATATTTATGCTCGTTCATTCCGGGGTCGATGGCGGCAGTCCAGAGCGTAGTCGTTTCAGGATTAACAGCCTCCTTCACCACTTCAATACCTTCTGGAGTGGAAATGACGGCTGCGATATGGATGGCTTTGGGCGTGCCATGCTTCAGCAAGGCCTCGTAGGCGGCAGCCATACTTCCGCCCGTGGCCAGCATCGGATCGACAATGATAAGTGTCTTGCCTTCAACCGACGGTGCTGCCATATATTCAGTATGGATGCCCACTTCCGTATGTTCGCGGTTAGTGTACATACGATAGGCGCTGACAAATCCGTTTTCTGCATGGTCAAACACATGGAGGAATCCCTCATGGAAAGGAAGTCCGGCCCGCATCACGGTAGCAATCACCACTTTGTCTTTAGGCAGCGCCAGG
>Ga0256404_1003302_pt1 | contig 33247 bp, 23 predicted proteins | sample RumenRJG_01DNA_FD_185990 | JGI IMG/M metagenome (GOLD analysis project Ga0256404, IMG submission 185990) | Bovine rumen microbial communities from Lethbridge, Alberta, Canada - RJG_01 | ecosystem: Host-associated > Mammals > Digestive system > Stomach > Rumen | place: Canada: Alberta | collected...
CGCCGTCTTTCACCACCAGATACTTGTAGCTGTCGCTGGCAATGGCGGCTACACACTCCAGGTCGTCGCCCGTGAGCTTGTAGGGCGTGACGCCGTCGGCCGCCTCCTGGCTCAAGCCGGCCAGGGTGGTTTCCTTGGTCACCCCCTTCTCGATGGTGAAGGTGGTGGCTTCGGTCATCTCGCTGCTCAACGGCAAGTAGCAGGTGTTGTTGGCGATATAGGTCAAGGTGCCCGTCGCAGTGCCGCCGGCCAGCACATCGGTGTTCACATTCTTGAAGGCAAGCTCGTCGTTGCTCAACACCAGCATCGTCTGGCTGTCAAACTTGGTGCGGTACTCGTCCTCGGTCTTATTCTCATCCTTGAGCCAAATCTCGCCCTTGAGCAGGTTGTCGCCATCGATGGCGGCAGGCTTCTCCACCAGGGGCAGCAGCCGGTTTTCGACGGGCTTGGTGCTATTGCACTCCAGCACGACGGGGGTGCTCGACGGCACCTCGCCCGACTTGATCTCGCTGAGCACCACCTTGTGGGCCGTCTCGTCGACGCTGCTCACCACATAGGCTTTCACCCCGTCGAGACAGCGATAGGGAAACTTGGTGTACATCGTGGTGTAGTACTTGCCGGACTCGTCTTTGGTTTTCGGCGACGGCATGGCACCGAAGCAGAAGTCCTTGCTGAGCTCGGTGATGGGCGTTACCACCCAGTGATAGGAAGCATCATCCTCGTTGGCACCGTTCCAAAGACTGGGATGATTCACCGTGCCCAGGTGCTCCTCCTGAGTTCGCGAATCGCTGTAGTCGACCATATAGACATCACGAAAACCTAACGATCCTTTTATGTACCAATGATCACCTTGATTTGTAAAATCAAAAGTCTGTTTCGCAATAACTTTACTTTCAGCACCTTGAGCCTCGAGATTGGCATCTGTAAGACCACCAGCTCCATCGGGGCTTCCCGTCAACTTCAGCACAAAGGCGGGCGACGAGCGCATGATGTCGCTGCCATCCTCGAGCAGCATGATGGAGTTCTTGAGATAACGGTTGTCGGTGCTCACCGTTTTGTCAGAAATGCCCATCAAGCCCAGGCTGCGCTTGAATTTTACATTGTGCACATAGCAGTAGATGCCTGTGGTAGATACATCTGTTTTCTCATAATTGGCAATGTAGGTGCCCTTGTTGGCCTCGGTCACCGTGAAGGTGTAGGGACTGTCTTTCACCACGGTGCCGCTCGGTGTTGTCCAGCCCGTGAATCGACCAGCAAACATATCGGCTGTGGCTGTAAGGGTCACTTGGTCGCCCACTGCATTGGATGGTTTATCGATCGAAGCCCCGCCCAGCAACTCATCGGCCGATTCAACTACCACAGCACCTGCTTTGGCAAAGTGGGCGGTAAAAGTGTACGCTTTTGGATTATTCGCAACTTTTTCTGAGCTGGATAAAACACCTGTGCTCTGTATCTTGTTGGTCCCTTGCACCGACCCATCGGCCTTGGTCCAGTTCACAAGCACATAGCCCTCGTTAGGCTTGGCATAGAGCCAAAACTCCTTGGAGGCAGCCTGCTGTGATGAATTCTTCTTATCAGTAGCTGAAGCTTCGGTCTTCCACTTTTCATCGCCATCGGCAGGAGCAGCCTCCTTGGTGCTGGCCACATAGACCTTGCCGGCACCTGTGGGCTGGGCCGTGGCTGTCACCTTGTAGTAGTAGCTATCGCCGCCGCCTGCCCACGACGGGAGCACAAAGGCAACGATGCAACAAAGCAAACAAAAGATTTTCTTTATCATCTAAATATAGTTTTTTTAAAATTAATAATCACACTTACATAACAGAAAAACAACTCAATGTGCTCTGCCTCAATTTCCCAGCCAAGGAGCAACAGCCGTTTTTCCAAACGGCAAAAATAATAAAAAAATAAATTCCATCGCCATTGGCCGCCCATTAAGTTTCCAAAAACTACCATAATCCATAACGAGCGCCCAGGTATACCAAGCCCCCCAAAAAAGCGGGCGGCACAGCTACAGGCAGGCAGTGGAGGAGTAAACCACTGAAATCGCCGTCAATCTACAGCATGAGGTGTTCAAAAAATTGCCACATCACGATGGCGGCGGTGTTGGCGATGTTGAGGCTGTGCTTGGTGCCGCGCTGGGGCAGCTCGATGCAGCAGTCGCTGGCATCGACCACCTGCTGGCTCACGCCCTTGACCTCGTTGCCCAACACGATGGCATACTTGCGGCCGCGCTCCATGTTGTAGCGCTCAAGGCTCACGCTGCCGTGCACCTGCTCGATGGTGCATATCGTGTAGCCCTCGCTGCGCAGCTGCTGCACGGCCTCGAGGGCGGTGGCATAGTGCTGCCACTCGACGCTGCACTCGGCGCCCAGGGCGGTCTTGTGTATCTCGGGCATGGGCGGCACGGCCGTGATGCCGCACAGGGCGATGCGCTCGACGACAAAGGCGTCGGCCGTGCGAAACACGCTGCCCACGTTCATCTCGCTGCGCACGTCGTCGAGCACGACCACCACGGGCATCTTGGGGGCTTGCTTGAACTGGGCGGCCGTGATGCGGTGCAAGTCGAGCATGCTTTTCTTTTTCATAACAACGATAATAATAATAATGCGGTTGGGTTGGGATGATCTCGACGGCTGGCATCACGACATGCCCTTGAGCATGCTCATGATGTTGCTGTTCTTGTTGCGGTTGTTGAGCAGCTGCTCTATCTCGAGTATCTCGTCGCCGGCCTGCAGGCGCTGGGCCAGGGGCAGCAGCGAGTTGAGCAGCTGCTCGGCGGCGGCACGGCGGTTCACCAGGCGCAGCAGGGCCTTGGCCAGGCCTATCGACAGGGTGAGCTCCTTGTGTCCCATCACGGGGCTTATCTTCTTCTGGTAGCGCAGGGCCTTGGTGTAGAATTTCACCGCGTTGCGGGCGTTGCCCATCTGCAGCATGAGGTCGCCCTCGTGGCGCAGCGAGTCGACCAGGTTGGCCAGGGCCATGCGCACCTTCTGCGAGTCTTTGTCGGCCAGCATGGCGGTGTAGAGCTCGGTGGTGGTCTGGTAGTGGGCAAACACGTTCATCTGCTTGATGCGCGACTTGAAGATGGTGGTCGAGGCCTCGACGGCATAGACCAGCATGGGCGAGAAGCGCGCGTTGTTGCGTTTCACCAGGCGCTCAAAGAGCTTCTGGCACTTGGTGAGCTCCTTCACGGCGCGGGCGTTGTCGTCGGTCATGTAGTGCACATAGGCCAGGTTGTAGAGCAGCGAGGCCACGATGGCCAGAAAGTCCTCGCCGCGCTTGGCCGTGACGTCGACCAGCACGTTGAGGGCATTCTCGGCGCTGCCCAGGGCCAGCATGTAGTCGTTGCTGTCGATGAAGAGCGACATGCGGGCCAGCCACAGCCAGGCATGGTGCAGCAGCGGGAAGCCGGCAATGCTGTCGTCGAAGACCATGGCATCGATGGCCATAGCGGCATCGTGCTGCCGCTCGTGCTGCATCAAGTACTTCACGTGCCACAGGCGCAGGTCGATGGCTGTCGCCGTGTCGAGGTCCTGCAAGGGGGGCAGCTCGCCAGTTTTCCCGACCTGGGCCGTGAGAGCCGTGAGGTCGGTTTTGAGCGTGGGGAAGGATTCTTCAATCAACAGCTTTTTCATCGTGCTATCTGAATTATGTTTATATTCTATAAAAAACAAAAATGAGTATCGTCGCTACATCACTTGGCCATGTTTTTCTCGCGCTCGTCGGCCCGCGAGGCGTAGGCGGCCACCCGCGAGGCAGCATAGCCGGGCGGGAGGCAATTGTCGGGCGCCGAGGCGCACTGGGCGGCAAAGTCCTGGGCCGAGGCCAACACTGCGGCGGCCACCTGGGGCTCGAGCTCGAGCAGCTGGTCGCGGCGCAGGCCGCGGCACATGAGCTCATAGATGATGCCGGCCGTGAAACCGGCCTGCCAGCCCAGCAGGTTGCTTGTGGCAGGGGTGGCGGCGGCATACTCGCGGCGCTGCTTGCCGGCAAACATGGTCACGCTCAAGTCGGGATTGATGTGCAGATAGGTGGGGCAGTAAAACTCAATGTGGTTGCGATAGGCCTCGGCGGCGCTCTCGCCCGGGAAGATGTTGTTGATGTCGCGCTCGTGGGCAATCACGATGTCGCTTATCTCGAGGTTCTCGAGTATGGCTGTCATGACCCTCGTGATGCGGAAGTTGATGCCGTGCTGAAACCCGGGCAGGTACACGATGAGGGCCTTGCGCTCGCGGGCATACTGCACCAGCTCGAACAGGTGCTCGCGCTGCGGGCTGTCGATGGCATAGAGCGAGCCGAAGAGCACGATGTCGTTCTCGTCGATGCGCGGCCACACCACGTCGAAGCGGTCGACCGGATACCGGCCGTAGTTCACTATCTTGTCGTCATGCCCGTTCTCGCCCTTGAAGATAGCCGCCAGAGCGGTGGCACCGTCGGTAAAGCGGTCGACCGACTGGGTCGAAACCTGGTGGCGCTGCAAGAAGTCGACAATGATGTCGCCCACGCTGTCGGTGCCGCACTCGCTGCACATCGCTACTGGCAGCTGCAGCATGCCCAGCGTGGCCGCGGCATTGGCGATGCGACCGCCCACCATGGCCTTTACCGGTGTGTTTCCCTTGAAAACCGTGTCGAGTACCGATTCCCCTATTGCAATTATTTTGCGCATATATAGTCTTTGAAAAAACTCTTTTTCTTTACTTGCTGCCAGCTGCACACCCCTGGCGGCTCTTCACCCCCAGGTAGCCGCCGTGGTGCCGCTTGGCATACTCCTCGCGGGTGAAGCCTGTGGCCAGCATGGTGTTGACGACCAGCACATCGCCCATCACTGTCATCATGGTGGTCGATGTGGTGGGCGTGAGGCCCAGCGGGCACACCTCGGGGGCGCCCCCCGTGTGCAGGCACACGTCGCTGTGCTGTGCCAGCTCGCTGCCCTTGTTGCCGGTGATGACGATGATAGGCAGTTGTGGATACAGGTTCTTGGCCAGTGTCACCAGCGCCACAATCTCGTTGGTCTTGCCCGAGTTGGAGAGCAAGAGCATCACGTCGTTGGGCTGCAGAATGCCCAAGTCGCCATGCTGGGCCTCGCTGGGGTGAAGAAACACGGCCGGAATGCCGGTTGAGCAGAATGTGGTGGCAATGTTCTCGGCAATCTGGCCGCACTTGCCCATGCCCGATGTCACGAGCTTGCCGCCGCGGTTGTGCGACTGCACGATCATTTCTACAGCTTGGGCATAACCGTCGGTCACTGGTATTTGGGCTATGGCACGGCTCTCGGCATCGAGTATCTCTCTCATCTTCTGTTTCACGTCTGTCATCGTATACTATCTATCTATGTGTGCGGGTGTATTATCAACATGCAAAGTTAATGAATTGGGCACAATTTTAAAATAGCACAACTCCTATTTTTTTCGCATCCATTTTTCATGTGTTTCATGAGTGCAACGGCGGCCCCGAAAAGGGCCAAGCAACTTGCAGGCCTTTACAATAGTGAAAACTTTCCAATTCTTTCCAATTTTCAAAACATTGGAAAGAATTTTTGTCACTTGGCAGCCACGGTCAAGCTCACTTTGTCCTCGACATAGCAGCCCATGATGCCGGTGCCGCCCTGCACGTTGGTGTACACGGCCTGTGGCTCGGCCACCCCCAGGTCGATCATGGCGTTGCCCATCGATGTGCTGCCCGAGATAAACAGGTTGGACAGCATGTAGCGGTAGTAGGACTGCGAGATGGCATAGAGCTGGAACTTGCGGGGCAGGCTGGGCCACGTGAATGCAGCCGAGTTGGCATCGACCACCTCCTGCACCACGAGCGTGTGGTGCTGGCCGTCGATGCCCTCGTCGGTGAACGGCAACCCATAGGGTGAATAAGGCTCCCACTGGGGCTGGTACTTGCTCACCACATTGGCAAGCTGCTGAAACACATATTCCTGCTTGAAGCGCCTTTCGCCCATGAAGGGCTCTTCCAGCCGGCTGGGCGGCCCGAACTGGAAGAAATAGTAGTTGGGCTCACCGGCTGGGTCGGTGAAGCTGATGTAGTAGGTGATGAGCTTGTCGTTGTCGTTGTACACGTGCACGGGGCTCTGCACCAGGTAGCGCACACTGTCGATGCGACAACGGCGCGGCACGGTGTCGGTCACGGTCACGGTGCGGCCCTTGTAGGCAACTTGAATATCGATCACATCGCCCTCTTGCGGGCGCACCGGGGCAAAATAGAGGTGGCGGTCGGCCTTGTAGGTCATTACACCGCAGGGCTTGCCGCCCACCGTGAGCTGTGGGGCGAGGCTGTCGACATAGCTGCGCTCCAGGTGCTTGTCGGAGAAGAAATAGGTGGCCGTGGCCATCAGGGCCACGCTGGAGTCGGGACACTCGACGGCATTGAGCGTGAGCACGTCGCGGCCGGGGTCGTCGCGATACTTGTCGAGGTCCATCTCGCGGTAGCACGAGGTGCTCGCGAGCATGATGGCTGCAAGAGCCAGGCAATTGAACAGGCGTTGCTTAGAACTCATAAGTGTAGGATACCGACGGCATGATGGGGATGATGCTCACAGCCTTGAAGGCACGGTGCCAGTCACTGGCCGAGGTGAAGAGCACTCCGTTGTCGTCGTCTTTTTTAATGGTGATTGCATTTTGACGCCAATAGGCGTTGTAGAGCGAGAAATTCCACATCGACATGTGCCCGTTGCGACGCTTGTGCTTGAGCGTCATGCCCAGGTTGAGGCGGTGGAAAGCCGGCAGGCGGTAGTTGTTGCGCGAGGCGTAGTAGTCAACGCCAGTCTCCTCGACGAAGGGCGGTATGGTGTGGGGGGCGTCGGGAAAGAGCGAGCCGTAGATGTCGTAGTTGTAGACCGAGAGGGTGATGCGGTTACCCGTCATGTAGGTCCACGAGGCCGAAAAATCTATTTTCTCGCTTCGATGATAGGTGAGTGTGAGGTCGATCTTGTGGCGGTTGTCAAACTTGGCAGGGAAACGCCGGCCCTTGTTGAGTCGGTCAAACTTGCGGTAGTTCCACATCAAGCCGTAGCCCAGTGTGCCCTCCACCTTGCCCAGCCTGTGAAAGGCGCTCACGTCGAGGCCGTAGCACCACCCCCTGCCCAGAGTGGTTTTCTCGCGCCAGATCAGGGAGGTGTTGAACACCGACACTCCCTCACGATACTCCACAAGGTTCCACAATCGCTTGTACCACAGCTCTACCGAGGCCGATGTGCCATGAGCCATGTTGCAAAACACGCCGGCCGAGAGCTGGCGGCACTTGAGCGGCGGGGCTACGGCAATGGTGGGCAGCCACAAGTCGGTGGGCAGGTTCACATAGTTGGTCGACACCTGCTGCACTGCCTGGTGCATGACCGTGTAGCTGCACTTGAGGCTCACCTCGCGGGCCAGCATCACCCGGGCGGCAAGACGCGGCTCAAAGGCCAGGCGGTGCCTCCCCTTCTGCACCATCCACTTGGTGACACGGCCGCCCAAGTTGAGCTTCACCACGGGACCCAGATCGATGTTGTTGTCGGCATAGAGGCTCACCTCGCCCACATTCACAATCTCGTTGGCCCCTTGCTGGCCCTCGATGGGCTGGCTGCCTTGCCGGGCCTTGTGGGTGATGCGCTCGGGCATGAAGCGGTGATGAGTGCCCGTGAGGCCAGCCTCGAGCGTGTAGAACGGCGCCACGGGCACATAGGCCATGAGCATGCCCATGAAGTCGGCCACGGTGTTGCGCGTGCCATATAAATTAAAAGCGTAGGTGCCGGCGTTGGCAAGGTCGCTCTGTGCCTCATGTCGCTGGTCGTAGTGCGAGCTGTAGCGCGTGAAGGCTCCGAGCGCTGTCAAGTGCAACGTGCCCAGCGTGAGGTGGGCATTGAGAGCCGTACCCACGTTGCCCCACGAGAGGCTGCTTGTCGACTGGTCGTAGTAGTGCAGCATGCCCTCGGTATTGTCGGGCACCAGCTTGCCGTCGACCCACGTGTAGCCCAGGTTGGGCGCGTCGAAGTCTTTCTCTCCCAGCTTGAAGCGGTCGTGCCCGTAGTAGCCCACCAGCGACATGCGCAACGCTGCCGAGGCTTTCCAGTCGATGCGGGCATTGGCATCGGCAAAGGCATAGTAGCCTATCTTCTTCTCGCCGTCTTTTTTCTTGCTGGCGTTGATTATGGCCAGCACAGGAATGGTGAAAAGGTCGATGAGCGACCGCCTCACTCCCACCACCACGGCAAGGCGGTCTTTGACGACGGGCGTGGTGAGGCACACGTTGCCCGTGAGCAAGCCCACAGTGAAGCTGCCGGCAGTCTTCTCAAAGTCGGGCCGCTTCATCTTGATATCGACCACACTCGACACAAAGCCCCCATAGCGTGCAGGATAGGCAGCCTTGTAAAAGTCGATGTTGTCGACAGTGGCAGCATTGAAGGCCGAGAACACTCCGCCCAGGTGCCCCACGTGATAAAGGGGCAAACCCTGGTAGAGAAACACATTCTGGTCGCCCTCGCCACCGTGCACATAGAGGCCCGAAAAACCCTCCACGCCCTGCGACACACCTGGAAGCGTGTGTAAGGCCTTGACCACGTCGCCCTCGCCGAAGAGGCTGGGCAGGTGCAATATCGTCTCGCCCGAGAGGTTGACATGGCCCATGTCGGTGCTCTGCACGTTGCGGCCGGTCATGCCCGACACGATCACCTCGGGCAGCTTCAGGCTGTCGACGTGCTGCTGGCCCCAGGCGCACACGGCAACAAGAAGCGTGCTGCCCCAGGTGAGCAGCACGCGCAATCGCGATACTATTGTCATGATATCGCTTTTCTTTTTTATTTCTGTGTGGTGAAATCGATCACGAGACCTTGCTTGCTGTAGTGGGCAAGCGGATCGCCTGTGAACACGCCCTTATAGCTGTATTTCACACCATTGAGGGTGGTGTCGCCCGCAAAGCTCTGCAAGTCGTGCATCTCGGTCGACAAGGTGGTGGTGGCGCTGGCTGTGGGGAAGCCCGAAATCGTGACATCGGTGTCATAGATGAGGTGCTTCACGTCACCCTCCTGCTGGGTGCGCTTGAGCTGCGACTTCACGCTGGCCTGCTTCACGCTGGCCACGGCCTGGCCGTCGAGCGTGACTGTGAGGCGGCTGCCGCTGTAGGTCCAGTCGCGCGTGCTGCCGCTATGTGCGGGCTCTTCATTGCCCTTGTTGTCGTCGTCACATGATGCCAGAGTAAAAAGGCTAACTGCCAGTAAAACAAATAAATACTTGAAATTTCTCATTGCTTCGATTGTAATTTTTTTTACCTTAATAGAATTGAGTGGTGCAAAAATACATCGAAGCGCTGCCATTCCGTTTTTTTTTAATTTATTTAACAATTTTAATATTTATTCCTGGCTGGCCAGGAATTGCACCAGGCGTGCCACGGCACGGCCGCGGTGGCTCATTGCATTTTTCTCCTGCGGCTGCATTTGGGCAAAGGTGAGGCCACGGCCCTCGACGGGAGCAAAGATGCTGTCGTAGCCAAAGCCGCCCGTGCCGTGCCGCTCGGTGAGGATGTGGCCCTCGACCTTACCCTCAAAGATGTGCAGCTGCTGGCCTTGCAGCAGCGCCACTGCTGTGCGAAATCTGGCCGTGCGCCGCTCGGGCGGCACGCCCTGGAGCTTGGCGAGCACCTTGTCGATGTTGGCCTCGCTGTCGTGACCCGGGCCGGCATAGCGGGCGCTGTACACCCCCGGCTCGCCGCCCAGGGCATCGATCTCGAGGCCGGTGTCGTCGCTGAAGCAGTCGTAACCGTAGTGCTGCTTCACATAGCGGGCCTTCATCTCGGCATTGCCCTCGATGGTTGAGGCCGTCTCGGGGATGTCGTCGTGGCACCCTATCTGGGCCAGACTCAAGATGTTGAACTTGTGGCCCACTATCTCGCGCAACTCCTGGAGCTTGTGCTCGTTGTTGGTGGCAAATACTATCTCTCTCATTGCTGTAATGTGTTATATATTCTATCTTTATAAAATGAAGAACACGGAAGATGGCGCACCTTGGGGTTGAGCACCACTGCCTCCGTGTTTTTCTTTATTTTTAGTTTATGACAGAAGCTGCCGTCATATCACCACGTTCACAATCTTTCCGGGCACCACAATCACCTTTTTGGGCGTCTTGCCGGCCACCCACTTCTCGGCGCCCGGGTTGGCCAGGGCTATGCGCTGCACCTCATCCTTGCCGGTGCCCGTGGGCACCTCGATGTTGTAGCGCGGCTTGCCGTTGAAGAGCACGGTATATTTCACCTGGCTCTCCTTGAGGTACTCCTCGTTCCACTTGGGCCAGCGGGCGTCGCACACGCTGCCCTCGTGACCCAGCACGTGCCACAACTCCTCGCCCATGTGGGGGGCAAAGGGCGAGAGCACCACCACCAGGTCGTCGTAGATGGCCTTGCTGCGGCACTTCATGGTGTAGAGCTCGTTGATGCATATCATGAAGGCGGCCACGCTGGTGTTGTAGCTCAGCACCTCGATGTCGGTCGTCACCTTCTTGATGAGCTTGTGCAGCGACTTCAGGGCCTGGGCGCTGGGCTTCTCGCTGGTGAGGCGCAGCTTGTCGCCGTCGAAGACGAGGTTCCACAGCTTCTTCAAGAAGCGGTTCACGCCGTCGATGCCGTTGGTGTCCCAGGGCTTGCTGGCCTCGACTGGGCCCAGGAACATCTCGTAGAGGCGCAGCGTGTCGGCTCCGTAGCGGTCTACAATGTCGTCGGGGTTGACCACGTTGAACATCGACTTCGACATCTTCTCGATGGCCCACCCACACAGGTAGCGCCCGTTCTCGAGAATAAACTGGGCATGGGCAAACTCGGGGCGCCAGGCCTTGAACTTGTCGAGGTCGAGCACGTCGTTGCTCACGATGTTGACATCGACGTGGATGGGTGTCACGTCGTACTGGTCCTTGAGGTTGTAGCTCACAAAGGTGTTGGTGTCCTTGATGCGGTACACAAAGTTGGAGCGGCCCTGTATCATGCCCTGGTTGAAGAGCTTCTTGAAGGGCTCGGGCTCGCACACATAGCCGTAGTCGTAGAGAAACTTGTTCCAGAAGCGGCTGTAGATGAGGTGACCGGTAGCGTGCTCGGTGCCGCCCACATAGAGGTCGACCTGGCGCCAGTACTCGTCGGCCTGCTTGCCCACCAGGGCCTGGTCGTTGTGCGGGTCCATGTAGCGCAGGTAGTAGGCACTCGAGCCGGCAAAGCCCGGCATGGTGTTGAGCTCGAGCGGACGGCCGTTGCTGGCCACCCAGTGCTTGGCGCGGCCCAGCGGGGGCTCGCCGTCCTCGGTGGGCAGGAACTTGTCGACCTCGGGCAGCTGCAGCGGCAGCTCGCTCTCGTCGAGGGGCTGCGGCTGGCCGTCTTCGTCGTAGTAGATGGGGAATGGCTCGCCCCAGTAGCGCTGGCGGCTGAAGATGGCGTCGCGCAGGCGGTAGTTCACCTTCACGTGCCCTATGCCGGCCTGGGCTATATATTGCTTGGTCTTGGCAATGGCCTCTTTCACCTGCAGGCCGTTGAGCTGCAGGCGCTCGTTGCTCGAGTTGATCATGATGCCCTCCTTGGCGTCGAAGCTCTCCTTGCTCACGTCGGCACCCTCGATGAGCGGGATGATGGGCAGGTTGAACTTGCGGGCAAAGGCATAGTCGCGGCTGTCGTGGGCCGGCACTGCCATGATGGCGCCGGTGCCGTAGCCTGCCAGCACATAGTCGCTGATGTAGATGGGTATGTTGTCGCCCGTGACGGGGTTGACGGCATAGGAGCCGCTGAACACACCACTCACCTTCTTGTCGATCAAGCGCTCGCGCTCGGTCTTGTGCTTCACCTCGTCGATGTAGCTGTCCACGGCCTGGCGCTGCCCGGGGGTGGTGACCAGGTCTACATACTCGCTCTCGGGAGCCAGCACCATGAAGGTGACACCAAATATGGTGTCGGCCCGCGTGGTGAAGATGGTCATCTCCACGTCGCTGCCAGCCACCTTAAATTTCATCTCGGCACCCTCGCTGTAGCCTATCCAGTTGCGCTGGGTCTCCTTGATCGAGTCGCTCCAGTCGAGCGTGTCGAGGTCGCGCAGCAGGCGGCCGGCATAGGCCGACACGCGCAGGCACCACTGGTTCATCACCTTCTGCACCACAGGGTAGCCGCCACGCAGCGACACCCCCTCGCTCACCTCGTCGTTGGCCAGCACTGTGCCCAGCTGGGGGCACCAGTTCACCATGGTCTTGCCGCGGTAGGCGATGCGATAGTTCATGAGCACCTCCTCTTTCTTCACCTTGGAGAAGGCCTGCCACTGCTCGGCCGTGAATTGGGCGTCGTCGCCGGCGGCACTGGTGGCCGCGTTGCAGCCCTGGCTGCCGTGCTGCTCAAAGTGGGCCACCAGCTCCTCGATGGGGCGGGCCTTGTCGAGGGCGGTGTTGTAGTAGCTCTTAAACATCTTGAGGAAGGCCCACTGCGTCCACTTGTAGTACTTGGGGTCGCAGGTGCGCACCTCGCGGCTCCAGTCGAAGCTGAACCCTATCTTGTCGAGCTGCTCGCGGTAGCGGTTGATGTTTTTCACCGTGGTCACCTCGGGGTGCTGCCCCGTCTGTATGGCATATTGCTCGGCCGGCAGCCCGTAGGCATCATAGCCCATGGGGTGAAGCACGTTGTAGCCCTGCAGTCGCTTGTAGCGGGCATAGATGTCGCTGGCTATATAGCCCAGCGGGTGGCCCACATGCAAGCCGGCCCCGCTGGGGTAGGGAAACATGTCGAGCACGTAGTATTTGGGTTTGCTCTCATCGATGTCCACTTGATAGGTGTGGTGGTCGCGCCAGTATTGCTGCCACTTCTGTTCGATTGCGTGAAAATTGTAATCCATATCTCTTCTTTATATCTTTTATTTCGCTCTATGTGTGCCTTGCATTGCCCCTCCCGCGGCATCCCTTGGCTCGCCGGGGTTGTGAACAATCATCAATTATAATTTTATTTATTTTTTATAGAAAGAATTCATTCTATAATGTTGCTGTATATGGCTTGTTGATAGCGGTGATAACTTTTGGGCCATTTTCTTGCTTTTTAAGTTGTTTTACTCCCGCAACTTTATATAAACAGGCTATGCACAAGCTTTGTTGCTGATTTTTACGGAGTTCTGTACCTTATCAACAGGCTGTTAACAACGTGCAAATTTAATAAATTCTTGGCTTATGACCTATTAAAAACTGATGAAAACCATGTTGATTGTGGGTTTTTAAATAAATGCTAACTTTTTTGGAGATAGCGCCGGCATTGATTAAGCCGGCGCGTTTTTCAAAAGTCAAGTTTTAGGGGCCATAAATTGTGTAAAACTTATCACCGGCTTCTCTACAAGTTATTCACAAGTTGTGGATAAATGTTGTTGAAAAGCGGTAAGTGGCCATCAATCAGCAACATGGAGGTTGTTGAAATAGGGGAGGGGGAAAAAATGCTACAGGTCGCGGCCCTCGTAGTCGCGTATGGCCTGGCGCCAGTATTGCGGTATGGTGGCGGGCTGCTGGGTCTTGGGATCGAGGTAGACCATCACGGTCGAGCACACACACTTGACTTGGTGATCGTCGGTGTTGACGAGGCGGTGCACCAGGGTGAGGCTTTTGTCGCCCAGGCGGATGGTCTGGGTCTCGACGGCCACGTTCTCAAAGTAGCGTGTGGGCGAGTAGAAGTCGATGTTCATGTTGGCAATGACCACGGTCACGTCTTCCCAGTGCATGTTGTTGCCGCGCACTTTCTTGAAGTAGTCCATCTTGGCGGTGTCGAAGAAGTTGAAATAGATCGAGTTGTTGATGTGTCCCTGCATGTCGTAGTCGGTGTAGCGTATCTGCACCGGCGTTGTGCACAGGAAGGGGGTGTTGACCACGATGCGGTTTTTATTGTTCTTGTTGTTGGCTTTTTCTTGCATGACCATGTAGATTTAGTGATGATTGAGACTGTGATGAGGTGTGTTGCCTATTTAAAGACGATGTCGGTGATGACCTCCCCGCCCAGGAAGTCGTTGAGCTGCTTGATGAGGGCGGTGCGCGACATCATGAGCTGCTGCCGCAGCGGGGCGCTGGAGATGACCACGGTCATGACGCCATTTTTCACTGTGCGGCTCACGGTGTACTTGTTGATGCCCGGGCCCACCACGTCGGGCCACAGGGCCATGGCGCGGTGCTCGTCGAGGCGGGTGCTCAAGCGCTCTTGGCGCAGCACCTCGTTGATGATCTCGCCCACGCTCTTGGCCTCTACGCGTTTCATGGTTGGGCACCTCCTTCCACTATGGGCTTGCAGGCACCGTGGTCGACGGCGATCATCATGTAGTCGTCGCTCAGGCGGTTGATGATCTCGTCGAGGTGGGTGCGGTTGGTGTCGGTGATGAAGATTTGCCCGAAGCGCTTGTCGCTCACGGCGTCGATGATGCTCTCGACGCGGCTGGCGTCGAGCTTGTCGAAGATGTCGTCGAGCAGCAGCAGGGGGGTGATGCCGGTGTTGTGCTTCAAGAAGTCGTATTGGGCCAGGCGCAGGGCGATGGTGTAGGTCTTGCACTGGCCCTGGCTGCCGGTCTTGCGCATCGAGTGGCCGTCGAGCAGTAGCTCGATGTCGTCGCGGTGCACGCCGCGGGTGGTGTAGCCCATGATGTAGTCGCGCTCGCGGTTGGCACCGAGCACCTGCTGCATGGTGGCCTCGGCCAGGTGGCTCTTGTAGATGATTTCTACCTGCTCGCGCCCGCCGGCTATGGCCTGGTAGTAGCGCATGAAGACGGGGCCAAACTGCGCGATCCACTGCTCGCGGGCGCTGTGAATGACGGCCGCTGCCTGGCACAGCTGTGCCTCGACGGTCTCATAGAGCAGCGGGTCGCGATACTCGTTCTTGATCATGGCGTTGCGCTGCTCGAGGGCCTTGGTGTAGCGTATGAGGGCGTCGAGATACACCGCATCGCCCTGCGAGATGATGTGGTTCATGAGGCGGCGGCGCTCCTCGCCGGCACCGCGTATCAGGTCCCAGTCGAGTGGCGAGACCATGACCAGGGGCAGCAGCCCTATGTGCTGGCTCAGGCGCTTGTACTCCTTGTCGCCGCGTTTCACGCGCTTGCGCTTGCCGCGCTGCATCGAGAGGGTGATGTGCTCGGCCACGTCGCGTCGCGTGTACTGGCCCTGGAGCATCATGTACTGGGCCTCGTGGTTGATCACGCTGGAATCGGCCTGGTTGGTGCAGCTCTTGCAGAAGCTCAAGAAGTAGATGGCGTCGAGCACGTTGGTCTTGCCCATGCCGTTGTTGCCGATGAGGCAGTTCACCTTGGGCGAGAATTGGAGCTCGACGTCGCCTATGTTCTTGTAGTTCAATATCGATATTTTCTCGAGTATCATGCAGGTGCAAAGTTACAAAAAAGTGCTTTAGATTGGAAATTGAAAAAAAAAGGAGATCACGGCAGGGCCGAAATCTCCTCATTTTGTTGTGATGCAGGTGTCGAGATCGCCGGGCCTGGGGCTAAATGGGCGAGACGATGAGGCTCTGGCAGTTGCTGCGCTCGATCTCGCGCAGCGACACGTTGGGGTTGCGGTAGCGGGCCTTGGGATTGACGTCGCCCGCGACGGGGGTGATGGCCAGCTGGGGGCAGTTTTGTGCGCAGGCCAGGCACCGCTCGCAGGGTCCCTGGGCCACGGCCACGTCGTCGACCACCTTGTAGTCGCCTCGGGGGCACACTTGCACGCAGATGCCGCACCCGATGCAGGCCTCGGTGATTTCAAACATGGTCTGGGCTGTGGCCTCGGGCTTGCCGTGGGGCTTCTTGCCCTGGTCTTTGCCCTTGGACGGCTCGGGGGTGGGCGGCTCCACAATGTAGTGCTTGCTCTTGTCGATGTCTTTTTTAATGGCGGCAATGGCAGCGTCGACATTGAGGCTGCCGCTTTGCTTGATGTTTTGTGCCATGTCGCACTTGTAGAGGCGGTTGTCGACCATGTGCACGCCGTTGAGGTAGTCGACCTTGACCTTGCCCTCGAGCACCTTCAGCAAGTTGGCCGGGTCTTTGGGCTTGAGGTTGTGCCCATAGGTGATGAGGGCAAAGAAATAGTTGCACTTGAGCCGGGCCTTGGCCAGGAAGTATTGCACGATTTGGGGTACAGGGCCGTATTTTGGATAGACCAGTCCTATCTCGTCGGCCTCATAGTTGTAGCGCTTGTCGCGCAGGGCAGCGGGGATGCTCACGATGTTGTCGCCAGCCAGTGACTTGGCCACATAGAGGCTGTTGCCGGTGCCGGTGAAGTAGAGCACGATGCGGTTGTTTTTTTTCTTGCCTGGCCCGTGGGCGGTGCAGCTCTCGAGCATGGCCGAGGTGCCGCCTGCAGCCAGGGCCGCGGTGGTGAGGCCCAGCAACTTGAGTGCCGAGCGTCGGGTGATGATGTTATTGTTGCGGGTGTTGCTCATGCTGGATTTTGTTTTAGCGATTCTACATAGCGCCCTATGCGGTGCAACTCTTGCGGTATCTTGATGCGCTGCGGGCAGTGAGGCACACACTGGCCACACCCTATGCAGTGGTCGGCCTGGCGCAGCTTGGGCACGCTGCGGTCGTAGCCTATGAGGAAGGCGCGGCGGGCGGCGGCATAGGTGTCGGTCTGCTTGCTCATGGGCACCTGGTTGGCGCTCAAGCACTTGTTGTAGTGCACAAAGATGGCTGGAATGTCGACGCCGTAGGGGCAGGGCATGCAATACTTGCAGTCGTTGCAGGGCACGGTCTTGTAGTTCACAATCTGCTTGGCGATGTCCTCTTCGAGATAGGTCATTTCGGCCTGGCTCAGGGGCTTGAGCGGGCAGTAGGTGAGCAGGTTGTCTTTCAGGTGCTCCATATAGGTCATGCCGCTCAGGGCGGTGAGCACATTGGGCTTGGAGCCGGCGTAGCGGAAGGCCCAGCTGGCCACCGAGTGCTCGGGGTCGCGGCGCTTGAGTTCGGCCACGATTTTGTCGGGCAGGTTGCTCAGGCGGCCGCCCAGCAGGGGTTCCATCACCACAGCCGGGATGTGGCGCTTCTCGAGCTCGGCGTAGAGATAGGAGGCATTGGTGTTGACCTCGTTGATCTCGTGGGCGTGGTTCCAGTCGAGGTAGTTGAGCTCGATTTGCACAAAGTCCCAGCGGTACTTGTCGTGCATCGAGAGCAGGTAGTCAAATACCTTGATGTCGCCGTGATAGGAGAAGCCCAGGTTCTTGATGGTGCCCTTGTCGCGCTGCTTGAGCAGGTAGTCGAGCAGGCCGTTGTCGATGAAGCGGGCCATGAGGCTGGCCATGCCGTTGGCGCCCATGCCCACGGCGTGGAGCAGGTAGTAGTCGATGTAGTCGACCTTGAGGTACTTGAGCGAGTCGTGAAACATCTTCACCGAGTTGTCGAAGTCGAAGTCCTGGAAGTTGCTCATCTTGGTGGCCACATAGTAGTCGCTGCGCTTGTGCTTGGACAGGGCCTGGCCCAGGGCGGCCTCGCTCTTGCCCTGGCAGTAGGCTGGCGAGGTGTCGAAGTAGTTCACACCGTGCTCGATGGCATAGTCCACCTCTTGCTGCACCATCTTCTGGTCGATGATGCCGGTGCCACTCTGGCGCTCGCCAGGGTGCGAGTTGAGGGTGGGCAGGCGCATCATGCCGTAGCCCAGCAGCGACACCTTTTGGCCCGTCTTGGGATTGATGCGGTAGGTCATTTTGCCCTTTGGGGGCTCGTTGCCGCCGTCGTCGCCACCACCCGAGGCGCAGCTCACGATGGCGGGCACAGCCGTGGCTGCGCCCGTGAGGCCCAAGCCCTTGAGAAAGGTGCGGCGGCTGAATATTTTGCTCTTTTTATTGTTGTCGTTGGTTTCCATTGTTCCAATTCTTTTTTTTTTGCGTGAGTGTGAAAATTGCCGGTTGCGGCAAGTGTGTGGAGTGTACTAAATGATGCGATGCACGGGGTGCCCCTCGACATAGATGGCCGAGTTGGGCCTGGCCGGGCACACATACTCGCACATGCCGCACCCTATGCATTTCTCGACGTTGACGGCCGGAATGAGGTCGCTCAGGTCGTCGGCCGGGTCGATGGGCACCATCTGTATGGCGCCGGCCGGGCAGTGGCGGGCGCAGTTGCCGCACTGCACGTGGTCGGTCACCACCACGCAGTACTTCTTGCGCCACACGGCGTGGCCTATCTGGATAGAGCTTTTCTCGTCGGCCGTGATGGGCTTGATGGCGCCGGCCGGGCACACCTGCGAGCAGTGGGTGCACTCGGGGCGGCAGGCGCCGCGGTCGTAGCTCATGACGGGCTGCATGAAGTGCATGGGGTCGCTCGAGGGGCGCAGCACGCCGTTGGGGCACTGGGCCACACACAGCTGGCAGCCCACACAGTGCTGGCTCATGTTGCTGGCACTCATCGAGCCTGGAGGCGTGAGCGGCGTGGAGCGGCCGGGGTCTTTCTTGGGCTCGAGCACGGCCAGGCCGCCGTCTACCTTCTTCTTGGCTGTGGCCATGGCCACGTCGGCAGCCACCAGGGCTGTGCCCAGCAGCACGGCACGGCGTGTCGGGCTCGCGGCCTTGCCGCTGGCTTCGGGCTTGGCCTTGCGCTTGGGGTGGCCGTAGTGCAGGGCGTCGAAGTGGCAGTGGTCGAGACACACGCCGCAGGTCACGCAGCGGCTGTAGTCGACCTTGTAGTTCTTGAAGTCGATGCAGGCCGATTTGCAATTCTTGCTGCACAGCGAACACTTCTTGCACTTGTCCTGGTCAAAATACACCTTGAACCACGAGAAGCGCGCCAGCAGGCTCAGCACGGTGCCCACCGGGCATATCGTGTTGCACCAGGTGCGGCCGCCACGCCAGGCCAGCACGGCCACAACCACGATGATTGCCGTGCTTGCGATAAAGGGGGCCGCGCCCTTGAGCCACACATCGGCGCTGTAGAACATGTAGCTGTCGGCCTTGGCGGCCACCCAGGCCATAGCGTTGTTGCCCCACATGTAGAGCGGCTGCAGCAGCGAGTTGACAAAGCGGCCATAGGTGCCGTAGGGGGCCAGCAGGGCCACGATGGTGCCCAGGCCGGCAAGCGAGCCTGCGATGTAGACGGCGAGCAGCGGGTAGCGCAGCCATCTCTTTTCCTTGCTGTAGAAGAAGCGGTTTTTCTTCTTGCGCCCGTGCAGCCACGACACGATGTCCTGAAACACGCCCAGCGGGCATATTACCGAGCAGTAGATGCGCCCGAAGATGAGCGTGAGCACGACAAGCCCGATGATGACACCGGCATTGAGCGCCAGCACGGCCGGCAGAAACTGGACCTTGGCCATCCATCCCAGCCAGTGATGCGTGGCTCCTGTAAAGTCGAGAAGCAGCAATGTGATGAGTGTGAAGAACACCGCTGCCAGTATTACTCTGATTTTACGTAGCATGTGAATACAGTTATAAATAAATGGTTAATACCTTTATACCTATTAATAAGAAGATGTTTGCCTCAAAATTACGAGAAAATTTTCAAAATTAGAACTTTTATGGCCAAAATGAAATGTTTTTTTCGGCTGGGCAGGGTTTTTCCCCAACACGACATGAGGCGAAGGGCTTGGCACAGGCAGGCGTGTGCCCAAGAAGCTCTTGAAATGCGGCTCGAGAACACTATTTTTGGTTATTTTGCATGGCCAATTCTTTATCTTTTCGTTTTTATTTTCTAACTTTGTACTCAACAAGCACATGAGAGCATGTGCAATGACAGCGCAAGCTATGCATAACTCGAAGCCAATGACAGCTTTGTTTCTTTTTGAGAAGAAGATGAAGACTCGTCTTCAAGGTGCACAATAGTCACACAGTTGTGGCTGTCGTGTGGAGCTCTCTCATGGCTTGTATTGAATTGGAGCAAGCAAACAAATCAAATAATAGTTTTTTTTTATCACAGATTTATGGAATTGCAGCGTCGTGACGATGCTGCAATTTTTTTTGGGGCCGGTTGCATTCGGCACCACGCCCTCGCAATACCAAGGGCTCACTGGGCCGAGTTGCCTGGCGTGCGACAAGAAAACGGCCGCCAGCGCAATTGTTGTGCTGGCGGCCTGCTTGTGTTGAGGATGGTAGTTAAATTTGTAGCTCTTTCACTTTGTCGTGCTGGCGGCCTTGTCGCGCTCGCGTATTTCCACACGGCGTATCTTGCCGCTTATGGTCTTGGGCAGCTCCTCGACAAACTCAATGACGCGCGGGTACTTGTAGGGGGCGGTAGTGTGCTTCACAAAGTCTTGTATGTCCTTGACCAGGGCAGGCACCTGCTTGCCGCGGTACTCGTGGTTGAAGTCGACACCGCCGGGCTGCCCCACCCACCGTGCCACACACTCCTTGGAGAGCACGATGGTGGCCTTGACGGCCATGCCGCGCACCTCGTCGGGGACACCGGTCACGGCACACTCCACCACGGCCTCGTGCTTCATGAGCGCGTTTTCGACCTCGAAGGGGCCTATGCGGTAGCCCGACGACTTGATCACATCGTCTTTGCGGCCCACAAACCAGTAGTAGCCGTCCTCGTCGCGCCAGGCGATGTCGCCAGTGTGGTAAATGCCGTTGTTGAAGTGCTCGCGGGTGAGCTCGGGGTCGCGGTAGTAGTACTTGAACAGGCCCACCGGCTTGTGGCCCTGGGGCACGTGTATCACGATCTCGCCCTGCTCGCCGTCCTCGGCACGGCGGCCGTCGGGCGTGAGCAAGTCGATGTCGTAGCCCGGATTGGCCTTGCCCATCGATCCTGGCCGCGGCTCCACCCAGGGGTAGGTGCCCACGGTGGCGGTTGTCTCGGTCTGCCCGAAGGCCTCGTGCAGCTTGATGCCCGTGAGCTGGTACCACTTGTCGAAGACCGACGGGTTGAGTGCCTCGCCGGCGTTGGTGCAATACTTGAGCGAGCTCAAGTCGTAGCGCTTCACGTCCTCGCGTATGAGGAAGCGGTACACCGTGGGCGGAGCGCAGAATGAGGTGATGTGATAGCGGTGTATCATCTCAAGCACGTCGACGGGCTTGAACTTGTCGAAGTCGTAGACAAACACGTTGCAGCCCACTATCCACTGCCCGTAGTACTTGCCCCACACGGCTTTGCCCCAGCCCGTGTCGGCCAGGGTGAAGTGCAGCGAGTGCTCGTCGAGGTTGTGCCAGTACTTGGCCGTGATGATGTGCCCCAGCGGGTAGAGAAAGTCGTGGGCCACCATCTTGGGCTCGCCGCTGGTGCCGCTGGTGAAGTACATGAGCGAGGTGTCGTCGTTGGTGTTGACGTGCTCGGGGCGGTGGAAGGCGGGCGCCTCGTCGAGGCCCTTGTCGAAGTCGTACCAGCCTTGCGGCACGCGGGGGCCGGTAGAGATGTACACCTTGACCGACGGGCACTGGGGCTGGGCCGCTACGATGTGGTCGATGACCACGTCGTCGCCCACGGCCACGATGGCCTTGATGGTGGCGGCGTTGCAGCGATACACGATGTCGCCAGGCGTGAGCAGGTGGGTAGCCGGTATGGCCACTGCGCCCAGCTTGTGCAGGGCGGTGATGGCCCACCACCACTGGTAGCGGCGTTTCATGATGAGCATCACCATGTCGCCGTGCCCTATGCCCAGTTGCTGGAAGAAGCTGGCGGCCTGGTCGCTGTAGTGCTTGACGTCGGCAAAGGTGAACTGGTGCTCGAGGCCCTTGTCGTTGGTCCACAGCAGGGCTTTCTTGTGGGGCTCGATGCGCGCCCACTCGTCGACCACGTCGTAGGCGAAGTTGAAATTCTCGGGAACCTTGATGTGAAAATTCTGCATGAAGTCCTCGTAGGAATCAAAGTCTATCTTGTCTAAAAATTTCTCTATCATAATCAATCTTGGTCATTTAGTCGTTGCTGTTTTCCCCTGTGTGTAGTGTGTGTGTGCGCGCTCGCTCGGCAGGCAGGGTGTGTTTTGCTTTTATGTGTGGGTGGGTGTGTGTGGCGGCGCCGCTCACTGGGCGATGATGGCCAGGAACTGTGCCGGCTTGCCGTCGAGGGCGTGCATGTAGTGGGGCATCTGGGCGTTGAAGGTGATGCTGTCGCCGGCACTCATCGCAATAGCACGGCTGCCTATGTGCAGCTCTACGCGGCCGCTCACCACATAGTTGAACTCCTGGCCGGCGTGGGTGTTGGGCCGTGCCTGGTCGTTGCTGGCTGGGTCGATCGTGACCATGAAGGGGTGCATGATGCGGTCGGCAAAGCCCTCGGCCAGCGACTCGTAGCTGTAGGCCCGCGAGCGCTCAACGCGGGCGCCGGTGCCAGCACGGGTCACATAGTAGGACCGCATCTTGGGGCTGCTGCCAAACAGGAGTTCGGGCACTTGCACGCCGTAGCGCTGGGCCAGGTTTTGCACAAAACTGATGGGAATGTCAAAATTCCCGCTCTCGTAGTTCAAGTAGGTCTGCTCGTCGATGCCGGTGGCTTCGGCCACTTGTGCGGTGGTGAGCTCGAGGGCGTCGCGCAATCCGCGCAACCTGCTGGCAACCTGCTGTATATTTTCTCTGTCGCTCATTGTGATTATTAATTTTTCAGGCAAAAATAATTAAGAAGCAACACCTGGTTTTAATTTTAGTTTAAAAAATGGTTAAAATATCACACAAGCACAACGGGTGTGCAAGTTGTTGCACACCCGTTGCGAAATTGTGTAGACGCAGTGGGCCTCCTGTGGGGGCATTGCCTGCCGGGGGAGGCATCAATAGTGGAAGCTGCTGCCGCCCAGAAACTCGCGCAGCAGGCTGGTGGTGGGGATGTCTTTCTCGCCCAGCGGCTCAAAGTAGCTCAAGAAGCGCAGCAGGCGGTGGGCCTCGTCATACTCGGGCACGTTGACCGGCACCTGGCGCAAGATGGGCTCGGCATAGTTCTTCATCACGGCCAGCTCAAAGAGCAGCGAGGAGTTGAACATGGCGTCGGCATTCTCCTGGAAGGGGAATATCCACTTCTCCTCGCCGCGGCGCACGCTGGGCCAGCGGGCTATGGTGTCCTGGGCGCTGGCGCCGCGGTACTTGTAGTCGCGCACGATGCGGCGCAGCAGGCGGTTGTCGGTGGTGGGTATCCAGTTGTGGTCGTCGATGTTGAGTGTGGTCAGGGCCGAGACGTAGACGCGGAATTTCTGCTCCTCGGGGATGAGCTTGGTGAGCTCGGGGTTGAGGCCGTGTATGCCCTCCATGAGCAGGATGTTGTCTTTCTCGAGCTTCATCACGTTGCCCTCGCGGTACTCGCGGTGGCCGGTCTCAAAGTTGTAGGTGGGCATTTTCACCTCTTTGCCGGCGATGAGGTCGGTGATATCCTGGTTGAACTGGTCGAGGTCGAGCGCATAGAGACTCTCGTAGTCGTAGTCGCCGCTCTCGTCGCGAGGCGTGCGCGAGCGGTCGACAAAGTAGTTGTCGAGGCTGATGACTTTGGGCTTGATATAATTGGTGATCAACTGGATGGCCAGTCGCTTTGACGAGGTGGTCTTGCCGCTCGACGAGGGTCCGGCGATGAGCACCACGCGTGCGCCGCCCTTCTTGAAGCGGCGGGCGATGTCGTCGGCAATCTTTGAGAACATCTTGGCGTGCAGGGCCTCGGCCACGTTGATGAGGTTGCCGGCCTGCTTGGTGCGTATGGCCTCGTTGAGCTCGCCCACGTCGGCCACGTTGATCACGCAGTTGAAGGCCTCGTAGTCTTCAAAGGCCTTGAACAGTTTCTTCTGGTCGACCATCTTGGCTGGCTGCTCGGGATGGGCCTTGTCAATGCCCAGCAGCAGCATGCCGCGGTTGTAGGGCACCAGGTCGAAGGTCTTGATGTAGCCCGTGCTCGGTGCCAGCGGGCCATAGTAGCTGTCGATCACGTTGTCGAGCTTGTAGTACACGGTGTAGAGGTCTTTGGAGCCGGTGAGCAGCCGCACCTTGTCGTGCAGCCCTTGCTTCTTGAACATCTCTACCACGTCGCTGGTGAGGCGCTCCTGGCGCTTGAAGGTGAGGTTGGCCTCAACGATCTCGTGCATGCGCTTCTTGAGGGCTTTGACGGTGTCGGCACCTATGGGCGTGTGCTCGTGCTTGAAGTTGCAGTACATGCCGCCGCTCACGGTGTGCTCGATGATGAGCCGCTTGCCGGGATACAAGTCGGCGATGGCCTTGTAGAGTATCATGCACAGCGAGCGGGTGTAGACGCGCTGCCCGCTGGCCGACTGCATGTCGAGAAACTCGACCTGGCGGTTGTTGTAGATGGGAAAGCGCAGGTCCTCGGTGCGGTTGTTGACGCGGGCGCATATGGGCTCGAAGCCCAGGCGGTGCTTGATGGTGTCATACACCTCTTGCAGCGTGTCGCCGCCCGAGACGGGGATATATTCTTTGGTATTGGTGCAGTATATGCTCAGTTCGTTGTTCATGATGAAGTTGTGTTTTGCGTTTTGCAATGGGTAAAGTTAGTAAAATATGTGCAATCGGCGCTGCTATTGGCATCAATTTTCACACTTTTTGCGTCATTAAGGAAACCATTGAGTAAACCGGCGGCCGTGCGGGCGGGTAAAATGCAAGCCACTTTGCCTGCGATTCAACTTTTTTTCTTACTTTAGCAAAATCAAACGTACATGTGACACATAAGAATAATAATATAATAACGACTACAAGATGAAAAAAGCACTTCTACTACTCGCGCTGCTGTGCACGGTTGCCGTCTTCACGGCCTGCGACGACGAGGATCCGGCCGATTACCTCACTATCGACGACACCGATATCCATGCCATCATTGTCAAGGGCGACTCGCTGGTGAGCACCAGCCAGGCCCTGATGAGCGCCAAGCTGGAAAAGAGCGACAACGACCTGGAAATCCACGTCAAGCAGTTCACCTTCAGCGGCGAGACGGGCACCACCGACTTTGACCTCGACGACTTCACGGTGTCGAATGCCACCTATCACTCCTACGACTTCTACCTGGCCTCGGACCGGGCCGGGGGCCACGTGCTCACCAACATCTCGGGCCACGTCGACACCGAGACCCAGAGCATGACGCTGCGCTTCACGGTCGACGGCACCTGTGCCGTCATGGCCCAGACGCAGTATTTCTACTCCACGATAAGCAACAAGCTGGCCTCCTACAACGCCGTGAGTGAGCCCTACTACGGCTTCAGCTTCACCAATGTGGGGCTGGGCAACACCTGGAGCACTGCCACAGTGGCCCACAACGTGACCCTGGGCGGCACCAGCTACAAGGCCGTGACCCTTACCCCCGACGGCGGCGACTACAGCGTCACGGCCTCGGGCCGCGGCTTCACCGTGAAGGCTGCGCGCGCCCGTGCCACGGTGCCGAGCAGCAGTTTCAACGGCACGGTTACCCAGCTCGACGAGACCGTCGACCTGGCTGCCAAGACCTTCAGCCTGAGCTTTGTGCTCGACGGCACGCCCTATAGCGCGACCGGCTCGCTCAATATATAGTGTAGATGCATCATGAACGAGGCTGCCGCCTCAGCGTCTCAGTTGCCGGCACTGGCAGGCCGCTGGGCGGCGCGCTCCTTGAGCGAGATCTGGCGGTAGCGCGACGGCGTCATGCCCACCAGGCGCTTGAAGACGGTGATGAAATTGTTCATCGAGTTGTAGCCCACCGAGTTGGCTATGGCTGCAATCGTATAGCACCCATAGTTTTCCTCGTCGCTCAAGCGGCGGCACACTTCTTGAATGCGATTCTCGTTGAGCAAGGTCTTGAAGCTCTTGCCCGACGACTCGTTGAGGATGGCCGACACATATTTTGTGTTGGAATCGACTATCTTGGCCAGCTTGTTGAGGTTGAACGTGGGGTCGACAATCACGTCGGGATTCACGATTGCCGCGTTGATGCGCTCCAGCAACCGCGCGGCCTGCTCTTGCGACAGGGGCAGCTCGGTGTCCTCGGTGGGCTGTGCACCGCTGGCCGGCGGCGTGGCCGTGCGCTCGTGCCTGTTGTGGGCGATGAGCGCTTCGTTTTTGCGCACAAGCACCCTTTGTGCCAGCTGCAATTGCCGGTAGAGGTTGAGAATGACAAAGAGCACGACAAGCACGATGACGATGCCGGCCACCAGCAGCCATATCCAGCTCTTGAGCGATGAGATGTGCTCGTCGACAAGCTCGTTTTCATAGTCGAGCAGGCGGGCCTTGGCTTGGTTGAACTTGGCTTGGTTGAACAGGGAGTCTTGCAGGTTGATGTATTCGTTTTGGTAGGCTATGACGCTGTCGGTCATGTGATAGCGCTTGAACACACTGGCCAGCGCCTTGTAGGCCTGGGCCGACTCTTCCACATTGTTGTCGCGATTGGCAATGGCCACCGATGTCCTGAAACAGGCCAGGGCCGAGTCGGTGCGCCCCAGGCTGCTATAGGCGTTGCCCATTTCATACCACAGGGCGGGCGAAGCGGGCTGGCGGGTCTTGACGGCCACGTCGCGGGCTTGATAGAAGTAGCCTATTGCTGCCGCGTGCCGCTTCTTGCGCGAAGCGATGATTCCCGAGCAGAAGTTGACAAAGTAGTCTTTCTGTGGTTGGGGCTTGAAGTCGGTGTTCTTGAGTTGATGCAGGTAGACGGTTGCCTGCCGAGGCTCATTTTTCATGCAATAGGCGTTGGTAAGGTTGATGGCTGTGATTGCCTTCAAGTGGTTGTCGCCGTTGCGTTCGGCCAAGCGGTTGGACTTGGCGAGGTAGAAAACTGCGCTTTCATAGTCTCGAAACTCGGCATAGACCATGCCTATGTTGTTGAGGCACTCGCTATACACCTTGTTGTTGCCGGTTTTCCCAGCCTGCTTGAGCGCACGGGTGTAGTAGCTCAGCGCCTCAGGATATCGGCTTTGGTTGGCCATGGAGTTGCCTTTCTCCTTGAGCGTGGCACACAGGCTGGTGTCTCGAGCTGGAGCGGCAAGTGTGGCAATCATGCAACAGCACGTTGCGGCTACAATCATGAAGAGGCGTTGGCAGCATGTTATCATTGTGGTTGGTCGTTACATTGTGATACAAATATAGGCAGAATTATCTACAATGCCAAGGCAGCGAGTGTGCTACGGCCAGTGCCCGCTTGGCTGGATGCAGCGCTGCCGGGAGTGTTTTTTTTCCTTTTTCTACGAAACAGGAAAAGCCTTGAAGCCTATTGTGGAGCAAGTTGTGCCAGGAATTTTTATATTTGTGACCGCAAACCCAACCATAATTTTTTTTTGTAAACGATCAAAATTCCACTTTAGTTATGATGAAGAAAATTCTATTTTGCATCACAGGCGTGCTCATGGCAGGTGCCATGTGCGCCCAAACTGTGCCAGTGACTGCTGTGAAGAACTTTGAGGCTCAGCACCAGCAGGCAAGTGTGCTCGACCCCGTGCTGGCGCAAAAGGGGGTGACCATGCCCGCGCCGGCCCGCGCCGGCAGCGACGCATCCGACTATGTCACGACTCAGCCCGAGGGCGTGCTCAAGACCTACAGCCGTGCGGGAGAAAAATTGACATCGGTCATGGGTGGTATCGTCAACGGCACCCAGAACGACCAATCTATGAAAATTGTGTTTGCCCCCGACGGCAAAACTGTGTGGTTTGACAAAATCATCTCGGCTACATCGACTACATTTGGCTGGATAAAGGGCGAGAGAGAAGGAAACAAAATCACTGTGAAGGAGGGACAGAAGGCTTGGTACTATAAGCAAGACACCGTCTATACAGCCTACACGGTGACACGCATCGTGCCCAATCCCGATGGATCGGCCGAAAACTACAACAACTACAAGTATGCCCCTGGCGATATCACCTTCTCGATCGACAAGGACAGCGTCATCACACTGCTCCCCGACGAGAATGGCGTGGCAGCCATAGGCCTGACGCGAGATTCCAATGACCCATTTCTCGTGCAATATGGCTACAACGGCAAGTGGCTGGGCTATGGCGACATCAACACCGTGTACACGCCCTATACCGTGAACTTGCCCCAGGGGCCTGATAGCACAGTCGAGCTTGAAGACTACTCGATGACATATTTCAACGAAATAGGCGGTCCTCGTGTGGGGCACATGGTGAAGTGTGCCGTTGTGGACAACAAGATGTATATCCAGGGAGCTTCCCAGTATATTCCCGAGGCTTGGCTTGTGGGCGACATCGATGGCAACAAGGTGACCTTTACCGAGCAGCAGGCTGGCCTCCTCGACTACTACTATACCGATTTCAGAGGTGCCGAGGTTGTGCAGCGAGACTCTGAGTACTACTATTCGCCTATCGAGAAGCTTGTGTTCAACTACGACCCTGAGACCAAGACGCTCACCACCGACAACTGTCTTGTTGTGGGCACCAAGTCGTTTCTCGTGGCAGAGGGATACATGAACGTGGAGTTTGCCCCCTTTGCCGATGTTGCCATGAAGCCTGCCACACCCGTTGTGGGCGAGGCCTACTTAGAGACGATGCAAGGCTGTGTGGTATCAGTCTATGTGCCTTGCCTGGATGTGAAGGGCTCCTTCCTCGACCCCTCCAAGCTCACCTATTCACTCTACGTCGACGGCGCGCTCTACACCTTTGATGCCGACAAGTACTACATTGAGCATTCGGCTACCGAGGTTCCCTATGGTTACAGCGACGGCTACTTCTTCAAGCCACTTAACATGAATCGTTACTCGGTGGAGATATTCAGTAGCAATGCGAGCACCATAGGTGTAAAAAGCATCTACCGCGGCGGTGACACCACCACCGAGTCAGACATGGCCACCTTCACCATTCCCCTCACAGGCGTGAGCGAGGTGAAGACCAGCGATGTCGTTAAGACTCAGTACTATGACCTCACAGGCCGGTGCAGCGACCATCCCGTGCAGGGCGTGAATATCGTGGTGCGCACCCATAGCGACGGCACCACCAGCACTGCCAAGGTGGTGAGGTAAAAAACTATTTCTTTTAAAAAAGTGTATCATGCAATGCAGCCTGCCGGGGCGACCTGGAGCAGGCTGCATTCGTTTTGGGCAAGGGGGGCGATAATGGGCGGCCGCCTGCATGATGCAGCCAGGCCCGGCTGCTGCACTCGTGCGGGGTGCGCGGCCGGGCCTGGCTGGTTGATGGGATGTGCGGCGGCGGGGACTATTTCACCTGCACGCCGGGCTTGACGGGGCCGGTGGGGCCTATGACCACAAGGCGGCCGCCGGCGTCCTCGGCGCTCAGTATCATGCCCTGGCTCTGGATGCCCTTGAAGGTGCGGGGCGGGAAGTTGGCGATGAAGCACACTTGCTTGCCCACCAGGTCTTGCGGCTGGTAGTACTTGGCGATGCCGCTCACGATGGTGCGTCCGCCCAGGCCGTCGTCGATTTTAAACGCCAGCAGCTTGTCGGCCTTTTTCACCTTGCTGCACTCGAGCACGGTGCCCACCCTGATGTCGAGTTTCATGAAGTCGTCGGGGGTGCAGGGGCCGGCGATGGCGCGCGGGGTGAAGTTGGCGATGATGTTTTGCTGCTTTATGCGCTCGAGCTTCTTGAGCTGGGCGTCGATCACGTCGTCGTCGATTTTCTCAAAGAGCAGTTGGGGCTGCTGGGCCACCTGGTGGCCGGGTTGCAGGATGTCGACGCTGCCCAGCACGTTCCAGTCGGTTTCGGGCATGCCCAGCATGTGGCGCAGCTTCTGGCTCGAGAAGGGCAGGAAGGGCTCGAAGGCGATGGCCAGGTTGGCACACACCTGCAGGGCGATGTTCATGATGGTCTCGACGCGGGCCATGTCGGTCTTGGCCAGTTTCCAAGGCTCGGTGTCGGCCAGGTACTTGTTGCCTATGCGGGCCAGGTTCATGGCGTCTTTCAAGGCTTCGCGGAAGTGGAAGTGCTCGATGTTGTCGCCCAGTGTCTCCTTCACGTTCTTAAACTCCTCGATGGTGTGGCGGTCGTAGTCGGTGAGCTCGTGGGCGGCGGGCACCACGCTGTCGAAGTATTTCTTGGTGAGCACCAGGGCGCGGTTCACAAAGTTGCCGTATATGGCCACCAGCTCGCTGTTGTTGCGCTGCTGGAAGTCTTTCCAGGTGAAGTCGTTGTCCTTGGTTTCGGGGGCGTTGGCCGTGAGCACGTAGCGCAGCACGTCTTGCTTGCCGGGAAACTCCTCGAGATACTCGTTGAGCCATATTGCCCAGTTGCGGCTGGTCGATATTTTCTCGCCCTCGAGGTTGAGAAACTCGTTGGCCGGCACGTTTTCGGGCAGCTGGTAGGAGCCTTCGGCCATGAGCATGGCGGGGAAGATGATGCAGTGGAACACGATGTTGTCCTTGCCTATGAAGTGGATGATGCGCGAGTCCTTGCTCTTCCAGTACTTCTGCCAGTCGTTGGGCAGCAGCTCCTTGGTGTTGCTGATGTAGCCTATGGGGGCGTCAAACCACACATAGAGCACCTTGCCCGTCACGCCCTCGATGGGCACGGGGATGCCCCAGTCCAGGTCGCGGGTCACGGCACGGGGCTGCAGGTGCTCGTCGAGCCACGACTTGCACTGGCCGTACACGTTGGGCTTCCACTCCTTGTGGTCCTCGAGTATCCACTTGCGCAGTGCGGGCTCCCACTTGTCGAGCGGCATGTACCAGTGGGTGGTCTCCTTGAGCACTGGCACGTTGCCTGTGATGGCGCTGCGGGGGTTGATCAGGTCGGTGCCGTTGAGGCTCGTGCCGCACGACTCGCACTGGTCGCCATAGGCGTGCTCATAGCCGCAGTGCGGGCAGGTGCCCGTCACGTAGCGGTCGGCCAGAAACTGGTGGGCCTGCTCGTCGTAGAGATGCTTGCTCGTTTTCTTGATAAACTCGCCCTTGTCGTAGAGCGTTTTGAAAAACTCGCTGGCCGTGCGCTCGTGTATCTTGGAGGTCGTGCGCGAGTAGATGTCGAACGAGATGCCCAGGCCCTCAAACGACTTCTTGATGATATTGTGGTAGCGGTCGCATATGTCTTGCGGCGTCACACCTTCTTCCTTGGCCTTGATGGTGATGGGCACGCCGTGCTCGTCGCTGCCGCCTATGAACTTCACGTCCTCGCCCTTGAGGCGCAGGTAGCGCACATAGATGTCGGCCGGCACATAGACGCCGGCCAGGTGACCGATGTGCACCGGGCCGTTGGCATAGGGCAGGGCCGCGGTCACCAGCGTGCGCTTGAATTTCTTCTCTTCCATTGATCGTGTGATATGTTTTTTGTACTATATTGTGTTCTGAGATGCAAAGTTACGGCAACTTGGGTATATCTCAAAATCGATGTGCCTTTTTTTGGCCGCACGGGCCGCACGGGCCTTGCCACCTGGGGGCAACAGCTTCAAAATTCTGAAATTTGGACTTCCTTAATCGAGAGACGGCACTTTTATACATAAGCGTGCATTGGCCCAAAATGCGCACTTTGCATGGTCTGTCGTAAAAAAACTGTGCAAAATGGAAAGTTTTTTAACACAATAGTTTGCAACAATAAATTGTTTTAATATCTTTATCGCCCAAAATGGAAACAGAGCCACGTGTGGCTCGCGAGAGAGTATTTTTTATTTAAACCCAATCATTCAATTCACATCTCACCCTATGCTAAAAAACATCCTTTTTATCGCAACACTGCTGGCCGCCGCCGCTACTGCATGGGCACAATTGCCCCTCGATGCAGCCCGCCGCACCAGCCCCACCGCCAAGCAGATGCCCGTGCGCCCGGCTGGCGACTTGCTCGAGCTCAAGCCAGCCGTCATGGGCGCCCCAGCCACCCAGGGCATCATCACCAGCCAGCCCGAGGGCACGCTCTCGACCAACCTCTACGGCACCTCCAAGGCCTACTACCTGCAATATGGCTACGTCATCAGCGACAAGTCGGACGGCACGGTGGGCCGCATTGTGGTCAACGGCGACAAGATGTATCTCTACCAGCCCTTCAGCCTCTTTCCCAGTGCCACGTGGGTGATGGGCACCATCGAGGGCGACACGGTCACCTTCAAGCCACAGCCCGTGTTCAACTACACGAGCAGCACTGGAGTGAACACGACCTACTACCTGCGCCGCATCAGTTACACCGAGGGCGCGACGGGCTACACGGCGCCCGACGACTCGGCCGATGTGAAGTTTGTCTACAAAGACGGGACGCTGCGCATGGCCACCGACGGTGTCATGGCCATGGTCGACGGCAACAAGAGCTGGAGCGGCTTTGGCGATGCCGAGGTGGAGTTTACCCCAATCGACGACAAGACCGTGAGCCTGCCTGCCGGCCTAAGCCCCAAGCCCTACACCATGTATTACAGCGTGACCGACTCGACGGGCGAAGTGCAGAAGATGGACATCGCCGTCGATGGCGACACCTACTACCTGGGCCACCTCGTGCCCAGCATGGGCCAGAACTGGATAAAGGGTACCCGCCAGGGCAACACCGTCGCCCTCGACCTGCCGCAATACCTGGGTCCCGACACTGTGTACAACTACCACTGCTATGCCTTTGCCGGCAGCATGGCCTATGAGTACTTCGACCTGCTGGGCATGTGGTTGCCCACCCCCAAGCTCTCGTCCTACCCCTACGCGCTCACACTCGACGAGAAAACCGGCACCCTGCGCAGCGACAGCCTGCTCATTCTGAACATGGGCAAGAACCAGGTGTTTTATCTCACCCTGGTCAACCGCCCGGTGTTCAAGCCCTTCAATGCAGGCCCCGGCAAGCCCAAGGCGCCGTTCTTCACCAACTAAATTGGGTCAAAGCAGACCGAAACAAACCTTAAATCAAATCGTGTAAAACGCTGTCCTACAATTAACTCCGCTTAACTAACCTTATTCTTCGCCTATTGCGCGTTTGCCCCGATTAGAGTAATTTTGTACCGCCATTGTACCTCGGGTGGATGAGCAGATGGTTCGTAGGGTGTTCCCTTAAATCACCTTATTTCCCCTTAAATCCGCTTAATTGGTTTCCGTCAGGGACCATCCCCCTAAAAACGGCAGAAATTGACAAAATTACTCGATATGGGCAAGAATCAAACTTCACAAATTCCCAACATCCTTCTGTCCGTGAAGGATGCCTCCGTCGCCATCAGTGTCAGCACTAAGATGGTGCGATTGCTTATTGCCTCCGGCAGACTGAAAGCCGTCAACCTCGGCAAGCGGATGACACGCATCAGCTTCCAGGAACTCACAGACTTTGCCCAAGGGCAAGGTTGTAATGTCGTGCTACCTTCTTCTTCCCTTCCGTTTAATAATAACAAAAGGGAAAAGAAGAAGAGTATAACTACTGCCAAACCGGAGACGGGCTGCATAAATAAGACTGCTAAGTGCCGCATGACACCAGCCAGTGAGAAAGCCCCTGAAGGTGTTACTCACAAAACCCATTATACAATGGCAGAGGTGATGAGCAAGTTCAACATCAAGTATGGTCGCCTTTATGAGATACGTAACC
>Ga0256404_1003303_pt1 | contig 33245 bp, 27 predicted proteins | sample RumenRJG_01DNA_FD_185990 | JGI IMG/M metagenome (GOLD analysis project Ga0256404, IMG submission 185990) | Bovine rumen microbial communities from Lethbridge, Alberta, Canada - RJG_01 | ecosystem: Host-associated > Mammals > Digestive system > Stomach > Rumen | place: Canada: Alberta | collected...
CACTGGTGAGCTGGAGCGCTTCTCGGCCAATGCCGTGGTCATCGCTACGGGTGGATACGGAAATACTTATTTCCTCTCTACCAACGCTATGGGCTGTAACTGTACTGCCGCTGTTCAGTGCTATCGCAAGGGTGCTTACTTTGCTAACCCTTCTTATGTTCAGATTCACCCCACCTGTATCCCTGTTCATGGCGACAAGCAGTCTAAGTTGACGCTGATGTCTGAGTCACTGCGTAACGATGGTCGTATCTGGGTTCCCAAGAAGATTGAGGATGCCAAGGCTCTGCAGGCTGGTACCAAGCAGGGTTGGGAGATTCCTGAGGAAGACCGCGACTACTACCTGGAGCGTCGCTATCCTGCTTTCGGTAACCTTGTGCCTCGTGACGTGGCATCGCGTGCCGCTAAGGAGCGTTGCGACAAGGGCTTCGGTGTCAACAACACCGGCCTTGCTGTGTTCCTCGACTTCTCGGAGTCTATCAATCGTCTCGGCCTCGATGTTATCATGCAGCGTTACGGCAACCTCTTCGAGATGTATGAGGAGATTACCGACGTCTTCCCTGGCGACGTGGCCAACGAAATCAACGGCGTGAAGTACTACAAGCCCATGATGATCTATCCCGCTATCCACTACACCATGGGTGGTATCTGGGTTGACTACGAGCTGCAGACCACCATCCCTGGCCTGTTTGCTATCGGTGAGTGTAACTTCTCTGACCACGGTGCTAACCGTCTGGGTGCTTCGGCGCTGATGCAGGGTCTGGCCGATGGTTACTTCGTACTGCCTTACACCATTCAGAACTATCTGGCTGACCAGGCTGTATGGCCGAAGGTTCCCACAGACCGTCCTGAGTTCGATGAGGCTGAGAAGGGCGTACAGGCCGAGATTGACCGTCTCATGAATATCAAGGGTAAGCGTTCTGTTGACTCTATCCACAAGGAGCTCGGCCACATCATGTGGGAGTACGTTGGTATGGGTCGCACCGCTGAGGGTCTGAAGACTGGTCTGAAGAAGATGCATGAGCTGGAGAAGGAGTTCGATACTAACCTGTTCGTTCCAGGAACGAAGGAAGGTCTGAACGTCGAGCTCGACAAGGCTATTCACCTGCGTGACTTCTTCACCATGGGTCAGCTTGTTGCTTTCGATGCCCTGTCTCGTAACGAGTCCTGCGGTGGTCACTTCCGTGAGGAGTACCAGACCGAGGAAGGCGAGGCAAAACGCGATGATGAGAACTACTTCTATGTAGGCTGCTGGGAGTACAAAGGCAAGGGCAACGAGCCCGAGCTCATCAAGGAACCCCTCGAATATGAAGCAATTAAAGTACAAACCCGTAACTATAAGAATTAACGACTATGGCTAAGAATATTTCTTTTACGATTAAATTTTGGCGTCAGAATGGTCCGAAAGATGCGGGTCACTTTGATACCCACGAAATGCACGACATACCCGATGATACCTCGTTCCTCGAGATGCTCGACATCTTGAACGAAGAGCTCATCAACGAGGGCAAGGAGCCCTTCGTGTTCGACCACGACTGCCGCGAGGGTATCTGCGGTATGTGCTCTCTTTATATTAACGGTACGCCTCACGGCAAGACGGAGCGTGGAGCTACCACCTGTCAGCTTTACATGCGCCGCTTCAACGATGGTGACGTAATCACCGTTGAGCCTTGGCGCTCAGCTGCATTCCCAGTCATCAAGGACTGTATGGTTGACCGCGGTGCCTTCGATAAGATTATTCAGGCTGGCGGTTATACCACCATCCGCACTGGTCAGGCTCAGGATGCTAATGCTATCCTGATTCCGAAGGAGGATGCTGACGAGGCAATGGACTGCGCTTCTTGCATCGGCTGTGGCGCTTGCGTCGCCGCTTGTAAGAATGGCTCTGCCATGCTCTTCGTATCCAGCAAGGTTTCTCAACTCGCCCTGCTTCCTCAGGGTCGCGTAGAGGCAGCCCGTCGTGTGAAGAACATGATTGCCAAGATGGACGAACTCGGCTTCGGTAACTGCACCAACACTCGCGCCTGCGAGGCTGTCTGCCCGAAGAACGAGACCATCAGCAACATCGCCCGCCTGAATCGGGAGATGATCAAGGCCAAGATGGCTGACTAATACTCACCCCATCCTCTATTCCTCTCCCCATCAAGGGGAGGGGGCAGGGGTGGGGTCTTTCCTTCTCATCTCCATCGCTCCGACGGTGGCAGGAAACATATTATTATGTAATTGGATCATTTCTTTTGTATTATGAAAAAGTTATTTGTTCTATGTTTTGCATCATTTCTGGTTTTAGGTTTTCTCGCCTGTTCCAGCGATGAAGAGCAAGCCACCGTATATGATTATGATGAATTGCCCGCTTGGCTCGTACCTCAGGCCAAAGAGATGATGGAGTCTTTTAAGAACTTTGAGGGCGACCCGTCTTTACTCTACGGCATCAACCGTACTACAGGAATACATGGTGAGAAGGTATATCATATCTACCGGATTTATGATTCTTGTTGGATGTGTAATCTTTACGATGAGAATGGCAATTCTGTTGATTATACTGATGTTTTCGGAGATATTGATGATTTACGCAGCGAAAACTGGGTTCTAATCTTTCCTAAAGTGAAATGATCTTGTTTCATTGAGGTAACATTTGTACAAGGAAATGGAAACTGTGGGTCATGGGAACAGGCACTTGACCCTTGAATAATAAAGGAATTTCGGGTAGGTTAAATTGCCTGAAGTTTCTTTTTTCTTTAAATCATTTGGTGGTTTCAGAGATTCTTCATATCTTTGTGCCGTTAATTCATATTTTAAATAAGTATTAGCAAATGAAACAGACAAGCGAATACATCGACCTTATAAAGACTCATGCTGACGAACTACGTTCCCAGTTCGGGGTACGAACGCTTCGCCTTTTTGGCTCAGTCTCCCGTGGTGAGCAGCATGAGGGTAGTGATGTAGATGTTTGTGTGGAAATGGAGCCTCGCATCTATCTCGTTGTCCGCCTTCAGAGATACCTTGAGCAATTGTTAGGGTGTCCTGTGGATGTCATTCACATGCACAAGCATATTAATCCGTATCTTTTAAAGGAAATCAATCGGGATGGAATTTACGTCATTAATTAAACGTGAAAAAGTAAAGAATACCTTTGAGCAGATTAACAATGCCGTTAGGGCAAAGATGGAAGACGGTGGTATCTCGTGCGTTCTGAAACTGACCAGCGTACCATCAATATCGAAGAAGAGCGCATACCGCTTGCTCATTTTCTTTTCCAGGTTTGTGTTTCGTACAGGAAACCAATGTAGCCACGCACCTTCAGCTTGTCTCCCTCTAACCAGATGGAGCACTTGTAGTCCTTGCCGTTCTTGGGGTTATAGATGCGGCCACCCTCCCACTTGTCTTTCTTCTTGGTCAGGCCCGAGAGGATGTTAACACCCATCAGTTTCCGGCTGCGCAACTTCTCGTCCTTGTTGTGAATGTCCTTCGTGTCAGGACCCTTTGCCAGCCAGACAATCTTGCCGTTTACTGTGCCGTTCGACTCATAGATTTCCACTTGGGCATCACCGGCTTCGGTGAGCCACTTTCCCTTAATGTCCTGAGCATAGCCCATCCATGTAAACATGGAAAGGGCGAAAATTAAAACAAATTGTTTCATCATCTTATTTTCTTTATGTTTATCTTGTTTTCTTCTCATTACCTTACATGCTTTGGTGCAAAGATACAACATTTTCGGTAGATACTTGCTTAATTTAAGAAAAAGTTGTATTTTTGTAGTGTTAAATCAACAAATCCCATAGAGGTTGACACAACAGAAAAGTATATTTTATGGCATTAAGAGTATTATGTGACCGCATCCTGCAAGAAGGGCGGCTTATGGAAGGCGGCATTCTGAAGGTGGACCGCTTTGTGAATCATCAGATGGACCCCTACCTGATGAAGCAAATAGCTATTGAGTTTATTCGTCGGTTTTCCGACTTGAAGGTGAACAAGATTCTTACCATCGAGGCCTCGGGCATAGCGCCTGCGGTGATGTTAGGCTATCTGATGGAGTTGCCTGTGGTCTATGTGAAGAAGAAGGTGCCCTCTACGATGGAGTATTTCTATCAGGCCAGCGTGCGCTCGTTTACCAAGCAGCGGTCTTATAACGTCATCATCAACAAGGAATACCTGACGGCCGACGACCACGTGCTGTTCATTGACGACTTCCTGGCTTTCGGCAATGCCGGCAAGGGCATCATTGACCTCTGCCGCCAGGCTGGCGCAACGATTGAAGGCATGGGCTTTATTATAGAGAAGGAGTTCCAGCACGGTCGGGAGTTGTTGCAGAAAGAAGGCATCCGCCGCATCGAGTCGCTGGCCATCATTGAGTCGCTCGACGATGGTCAGATAAAGATTAAGGAAGATTAATAAGAATCACTTGCACTCACCGTCACCATAGACGTAGGTGAAGGCACCGCTCTGGTAGTCGAAGATTTCCTCAGGACGGAAGAAGCGGCGCAGCTCGATGGCTGCGTTCTCCACCGAGTCGGAGGCATGTACAATGTTCTGCTGGTTGCTCATGGAGAAGTCACCACGAATAGTGCCGGGAGCAGCCTCACGACCATTGGTGACACCGGCCATAGCACGTACCACTTTGACGGCATCAACACCGCTCAGGGCCAGAGCCACTACAGGCGAAGCCTGCATCGAAGCAGCCAGCGAGGGGAAGAAGGGCTTGTCAGCCAGATGAGCATAGTGCTCACGCAGAATCTCGTCGCTCAGTTGCATCATCTTCATGCCTGAGATGCGCAGTCCGCGACGCTCAAAACGGGTTAATACTTCGCCAATAAGCTGGCGCTGAACACAACTGGGCTTCAGTAATACAAGCGTTGTTTCCATACTAATTCCAATATTGTTTTAGGTTAGACATTAATAGCGTTTATTTATTTCACTTTCCACACGTTTAGCACGATTCCATCGAAGTGCTGCGTCCAGTCAGGCTGGCAGACATAGATGGCGTTGTTGACCCAGGCATAGGGGCTGTCAGCCGGTGCCTCGAACTGTGGAGCCGCCTTGAAGTAGAACTCCGCATTACCCTGAGCGTCCTTGCCGTTGCAGATGATGCCTCGGTTGCGCACGTGGATGTAGGTGCCGTCGTCAGTCTGTATGCTGTAGATGGCTTCCAGCTCCGTGCGGCTGCCGTCGGCACTGGCCAGCTGGTAGTCGGCACCTCCGTTCAGAATGGTTCCGCGTAACCGTGGCCCTTCGAATGTTCCGCCCGTTATGGGTATGACGATGCGCCGTCCGTGGGGTGTCTCACCGACGGAGTATGTCTGGCCGAGTGTTACCTTCAGCTGCATCATAAACTCGAGTTCAGGAGTCGCTGTCGGCACGTTGCCCTGGGCACGTGCAGTAGCCATTGCTGTCAGAAGCACCAAGGCTACCAGGAAAAGTTTTTTTGTCTTATTCATTTCATGTGCAAAGATAGTGCAAACTGAGTGAAATACAAATAAATACACGAAGTTTTTATTTTTATACAAAAAAATGTTATCTTTGCACTCAAAACAATATTATATAATATAAGGAACGTGCGCAAGAGACCTCTGTTGTACCTGTTGCTACTGCTATGCCTGCTGTTGACAGGGTGCCGTCAGCCTGCGATGGTAATGGACGACGAGAATGCCGTATATTACTGGCGTACGGAGTGGCGGCTCGATTCCATCGAGGTGGCATTCCTGCAGCAGTATGACATTCATAAGGTCTATTGCCGTTACTTCGATGTGGTGATGACCGACGACGGCCCCATGCCCAACGCCACCATCACCTTTGGTGAAAACCCGTCACCCGTCACCCAACATCTCATTCCTACCGTCTATATCACCGAAGACTGCATGCACGAGTCCCATCCGGGACTGGCCCGGAAGCTGGTGCGCCGCGTGTTGCAGATGAACGAGACAAACGACATTGAGGGAGTCAGCGAGATACAGATAGACTGCGACTATACCGACCGCAGCCGGGCGACGTATTACGACTTCCTCAGCGAAGTGCGCCGTGAGGCCGAAAGCCAGGGACTGCGCCTTTCCACCACCATTCGCCTGCACCAGCTGTCCATGCCGCCACCACCTGCCGACTACGGCGTGCTCATGCTTTATAACACGGGCAGCCCCCGCAACTTTGTGGAACGCAACCCCGTGCTCGACTTCCGCGATGTGCAGCCCTACCTCAGCCGTCTCGACGACTACGAGCTGCCCTTGGCGGCGGCCTATCCTGTCTTTCTCTGGCAGCGCGAAATCAATGGTGTGCGCATTGAGCACGAGGTGACAGCCGACGAGATTCTGCACGTAAAGAAGGCTGTTGAGCATCAGCGGCCCGAGCTGCGCCATACCATTCTGACTTATCATTTAGACAACGAGAATATTAACCGTTATAACACAGAAACCTATGAAGCGATTTATCATCATTAGCCTCATGGCCATTACCGTGCTGCCCATGATGGGCTGCATCTGGATTGACAACCACAACTCTTACCTCTTCCGCGTCTGCAACGACGAGGATTTCAGTTCCCGCATGGACAAAATCACCATCAACAACTGGAAGGCCTACTTGGGCGTTACCAAAGACTACTGGTGGTTTGATGCCGAGGAAGTCATTAAGTATGCCAGTTCGCACGGCGACAACCTCATGGTCAGTTATGTCAATCACCTGAAGGACTATCTTGACTGTGCACGTCAAGTACGCTACGAGGTGTGGGACTATCCCACCAAGGAAGATATACAGGAGCGCAACCAGAAGCTCGGCGTCATTCGCTCCTATGCCCAGAGCAAGCTGAAGACCAAGCTGCGCAGTCAGCACGCCCTGCTCTTCATGCGCTGTAACATGATCATGGGCCGCCACCAGGAGAACATCACCTTCTGGGAGCAGACCGCCAGCCAGTACATAGAGACCGTCTATAAGGACATGATGCTGAACATCTATGCCGGTGCACTTTATAAGTCAGGCCGACTCGATGAGGCCGGACGCATCTTTGCCCAGCAGGCTGACTGGAACAGCCTGATGACGCAGTACTACAAGAAGCGTTCCTTTGCCGCCATTCGCCATGAGTACCAGCGCGACCCCAACTCCGCCGTGCTGCCCTTCCTGCTGCAGGACTTTGTCAACAACGCCCAGGAGGCCATTGACGGCTCTTCCGAGAACGGAGGTGGCTTCGGCGGCAAGCTCTTCATTCGCGACATCAAGCGCAGCGAGGCAGAGCAGATGTGGCAGTTTGCCGGACAGGTGGTGCGCGACGGCAAGACCAACGACCCCGCCCTCTGGAAGTCGGCACAGGCCTGGTTGGAATACCTCTTCGGCAACAGGCGCCAGGCACTCAGCGACATTACTGAGGCCCTTTCGCTCGACGGCACCCAGCAGTCGAAGGACGTGGCACGCATCATCAGCATCTACATCAAGTCGGACGTGACGCCCGTTAGCAAGAACTTCGAGGCCTGGCTTGCTGACGAGTTCGACTGGCTCAGTGCCGACGGGCGATACTTCGCCAAGGACCGTCTCGTCCACCAGGTGCTGGTGCCGAAGTACCAGCAGGCCGGACGCGAAAGCACCGTGCTCGCCCTTTACCGCTCGGTCAATGCCTATCAGTATGACGACATGATTGACACCATGCGCGTGGAGAAGCTCATCAGCTTCCTGGACTATCCTGCTGCCAACCACAACAGCGCGTTCGACAACTACCTGAAGCGCCAGGCTGTTGCTGACGAGGCGGCGTTGACCGACCTCATCGGCACCAAGTACCTGCGACTCTGCGAGTGGCAGAAGGCCATAGACTGGTTCCAGAAGGTGCCGCAGTTTTTCTACCGCAATGCCAGCTATGGGGTCTATGTCAAGAAGCGCCGTGTCGATGTGGAGCCTTGGGTCAAGCGCCAGTGGCTCAAGGATGCTGACTACGCACAGCAATACACCCTCACCACCAACCCCAAGGCCGACTTCGCACGCCAGATGCAGAAAATGGAAGGCGAGCTCAGCGTGCTCTCCGGTCAGGCGCGCTATCAGCGCTGCTACGACCTGGCCGTCCGCTATGCCCAGGCCCACTACGAGGGTGACTGCTGGTATCTGACGCGTAGGTCGAAGAGTGCCTACATCGGCGAGACTCCCAACGAGGTGGATTTTGCCCAGAAAGCCAACTACTACCTCCGTGAGGCCGAGGCCACCAAGGACCGCAAGCTCAAGGAGCGCGTGCTCTTTGCTGAGTCGTACGTCTATCTGAATCCTGACCGCTGGTTCACCGAGGAGTGGAACGACGCGGCCAACGAGGTAGTGCGCATTCCGCAGCCCAACACCCGGCAGTATAAGGCACTGGCCCGTCTGGCGGAGTTTGAGCGGCAGAACGGTTCCAGCATCAGTCAGTACGTCACCCTCTGCGATGAATACGTAACATTTTGTGCAAAATACAAATAACCGATGATGAAGAGAAACTGCTTAGCCGTATTGGCATTGCTCGTGGCAGTGTGCATGCACGCACAGACTGCAACCCGTGTCGTTGACTCGCTCCTGACCGTCTTTGACAGGCAGCGCAGCGTGCAGACGGCTAACCGTCTTTTCAACATCTTCAATGACGAGGAGCTGAGCGACGAGCAGCTTCATGCCACTACCAATACCCACCCCGACACGCTGAAGCAGCAGGTGTGGTACTGGGCTGCCGAGTATTACCTGGCTCACCAGAACTACGAGCAAAGCGTGGCCTACGGACTGAAGGCGCTGCCCCTTTCCGTGCAGAGCACCGACATAGAGGGCGACTGTCTGACGGCCGTCGCCATCAGCTATTTCCGCATGGGCGACTTCGAGCACGCCATCAGCTATGCCAAGCGTTGCAACGAGCTCGACCAGCGCGTGGGCAACCCTGACAACATCTCGTCGTCGTTCAATCTTATGACGGCCATCTTCGTCAGTGCGCGTCAGTATGATGAGGCCGAGAAGTGCATACTTCGCGGCTTGGACTTCTGCCAGAAGGCCAATAACCCGCAGCGTCGTGCCATCCTCTTGGGCATGGCCTGCGAGGTGTATAACAACAAGGGACAATATGACGTTGCCCTGCCTTACGCTGAGCAGGCATTAGCACTCGAGCAGAAGCTGCAGCGCAAAGAGAAGATTGCCGTGCGCCAGTCGCAGATGGCCGAGTCGCTCATGGGGTTAGACCGTTTCAGCGAGGCCAGGCAGCTGCTGTTGCAGTGCATTCCTGGGCTGCGCCAGAACGGCAACCGCCACTCCTTGGGCATTGCCTGTAACCAGATGGGGCGCCTGCTGCTGCACGACGGCGACAACAGCGGGGCTGCCCTCTACTTCGACGAGGCCCTGCAGATATTCCTCGACCAGAAGGACATCTTCAACGAGAGCCGCAGCCGGCGCGGGCTCTATGAGGCTCTGCGACAGACTGACCCGGAGCAGGCTATGGCGCATAACGACCGTTACAACCAGCTGCGCGACTCCATCTTCGACAACGAGACCGGCATGATGCTCAGCCAGTATTCTGCCCAGTTGGACAATGAGCATCTGCAGGCCGAGAAAGACGAACTGCGAAACCAGCACCGCCGTAACCTCTATCTGGCTTTTGCCGTGGTGGTCATCTTGGCTGTTGCCACTTGGGTCTTCAGCTACAGGCGGCAGCACCGCTATCAGCGACGCATGACGGAGCTGACCGACGAGATAACACGCATACACCAGCAGGTGGCCGACATCAAGCTGGCAGCAGAACCCAAAAAGCCCGATTTCACCGACCAGCAGTTCCTCATTGATGTCATTACCAATGTCAACGAGGCCATGCAGCAAGGTACGTTCAGCGTGGAGAGCATTGCCGGCAAGATGAGCCTCTCGCCCGCTACCTTGCGCCGACGGCTGCAGCAAGTGACGGGCGAGAAGCCCAAGGCCTACTTCACGGCCATACAGATGCAGAAGGCCGTCTCGCTGCTCCAGCAGGGCAGCCTTTCCGTGAATGAAGTGGCCGAAAAGTGCGGTTTCATCGACCCGTCGAGCTTCACCCGCACCTTCAAGCGCATCTACGGCGTGGCTCCTACCCAGTATCAGCCAGCTGAAGCTGCGCAGGAAACCGAGGAACAGCAATCGGAAGAATCTTAAAACAACACAAATTATACATGGATGTATTATACATTGATGTATAATGTGTGTATCTTTGGTGATTTAAATGAGAAATATGGCCGTTTCCTACACCTTCAGCGAACTTTTATACCAAGTTCGCGCATGAATCGTGTATCATTTTCCCGAGATTGCTATAAGTTTTTCCCGAGATTTAAGTTACTTTTTCCCGAGATTCTCACCCACAATCTCGGGAAAAACATATAAGAATCTCGGGAAAAATATATAACAATCTCGGGAAAACTTATAACAAACTATCGGCCAACAAGATAAAAAAGCACGCAGAAGAGCAAGGAAAGCCCCTGCAAAATGGTTGGATTGCCAAGGGCCGCTCTCTCTGCGTTCTCCACCAATCATGCGCAGTCAAAAGACGCGTAGGGAAAAAACTCTTTCTACTCTGCGGCTCTGCGCGAGACAAAACTACATAGAATCTTGAATTATCCATTAATTGCTGCGCGTAGTCATTATATGATTAATTATATGGTAAGTAACTACTCATAATTAGTTTATACAATCCTTTTTTTGACAACGAATTTAACGAATTACACGAATTGCTGCGCGTAGCATTAATTAGTGAAATTCGTTAAATTCGTTGTTTGATAAGATAATTGTGTTTTAAGTCCTGTCGTCCGTTGCTAAAACAACCCCAAAAGCAGACAAAACGCCCCAATTTACGTTTTTTTAACTAAAATCTGGCAATTTCTTACATGCGACCCTGCATTTTGTTAGAAATTGTCAACAACCATTTCAAATAATCTTCGTATCTTTGCACCGACAATCATACTTGACGAAACATATTTATTCATTCATATAAGTTTAACAATTAAAAAATTAAGATTATGAAAAAACTATTTACTTCGTTAATCCTCCTCATGGCGGGAGTGATGGCAACCTATGCAACTGACTATGGTCTAAAGGTTGCTGGTGTAAATGTTACCTCTACTGGTAATGTGAGCGCAGGACAGTCTTCTGGTACCATTAAATGGGACGGTTCGGCGCTGACGTTCACTAACGTTACTATCAGTTCTTCTGATTATGTTATTTATTTCGATGGTGGCAGCAGCTCGTTAACAAAGCTGACGGTCAAGTTCGTAGGTATCAACAGGCTGACGAGTACAAATCATTTCGCTATTCGTAGTAAAAAGGACCTGACACTGGACGGTGAACGCTACACATGCGCGAACTTGATAGTCGAAAGTACCTCATCGGATGATGGTGCCATTTATGTAAGTGGTTCGTCAAAATTGACTATTAAAGATTTGTTCCTGAAAGCAATAGGAAAAAATTATTGCATTACGGGTGACAAGTCATCCACCGAATTGTTAATCATGGAGACTTTCCTTCGTGCTGATTGTGGCTCAAGTTCTAAAGGTGCCATCTGCGACTTCAAGTCATTCGAGAATTACGATGATTCTCGTTTGGTATCCGGCAGTTGGAACAGTGGTAAAGGAGCGGTGGTCAATGACAGTGGAAATCCTTTGCCTTACGTTCAGACTGATGCTCCGTTGGTTGTTGGTGGTTGTATTGTTCCTACAGGTTGGGATGATATGACTCTTGAGCTGAAACCGACAGGTATGACCGATGGAAAAATTACTTTCAATGGAAACACCAACACTTTGACTCTTGATGGTGTAAAGGGTTCTCTTGGCAAAGCATGGAATGAGTTTAATGGTACAACTTTCTATGCTATCTATAACACTAGAGACTACCTTTCCAAGAACTTGAAGATTGTTGTCAAGGGGACCAACGAGTTTGCTGGTAGCAATCGTTATGGTATTCATTCTGACGCGTCATTCAGCATTGAAGGATATAACTCCACCTATTCCAGCAATGTGCTGACAATGAATATGGAATACACTGCAATCCAGGCCCGTGGCGACAACTCAACCTTTACCATCAAGGACGTAACGCTTACTGCCACTTCTTCGAAAGCTGGCTACTATGGCATCCAAGGTTCAAATACAGCTTTGATTGTCAATCAATCCAAGGTAAAGGCAGTCACTCCTACTGATAACACCAGTGCTATAGACAATTTCCGTAGTGCTACACTGACTAATACCGATGTGAAGACGGCATACTGCTGCTTCCGTAACTCTTTAAATGGCTTCGGTACTAAATCTGGTCTTAGCAAGACCGTAGAAATGGAAGTTCCTGACACTAAATACAATGTATGGGTGCTTGGCCATCAGATAACCAGTGTAAATCCCGAAAAGTTTGGTCTTGATGGATATAGTGGATATTTGAAATACTATCCTTCTGAAAAGAAACTGACTTTCGAAGGTGTCAAGCTGAACGCTCCTGAGGGGAATACTAGTGAAGGCGTTAAGGCACAAGATGGTGCTGTTGAAACCATTACATTGACAGGCAGCAATACTGTCACTACAAAAAGCGATGCTTTCGTTCTTTACGGTGACGTCACCATAGAGGGTGATGGTTCACTTACTGCCACATCTACTGAGGAGTCAGGTATCAGCATGACTAAATACGGCAGCAGTTGTACGCTGACGCTGAACGTTAACAATAAAGTGAAGTTCCTTGGAGCCACCCAAGGCATCTGGGGCCACTCAGGATATACCAGCGACCTGGTGTTGAAGAAGGCAGGTGATAATTCTGACTATTATTTCAAGGGAACCAGCCACGGTGCAGTCTATGAAGTTTCCGACCTGAAACTGACTGATATGGACTTCTTTTCAGGCTCTGACGGTACTCCAGGCTGTTATTTCGATGGAGGTTATGTCCGCCAGAACGGTGGTGAGATAGTAAAGGGTAGCAACGTGGTGAACTTCTATAAGCTCGGTAGCTCTGACCGCTACGGCATTAAAGTTGGTGGTGTCGAGGTTACTTATTGCAACCGTTATGGTGTAGGCTCAAAGTACATCACCGCAGGCGGTGGTACGGCTGTGACCTATGACGATGGCAGCAAGACGCTGACGCTGAACGGTGCGACGATAAATACTGAAGGCGGTTCTAATATCAACTGTATTCGTAATGTGAGTGTTGATGGCCTGACCATCAATGTTGCTTCCGACAGCAGGCTCACACCAAAGGTACCAGATTGGGGTGGATTCTTTACCAAGAAGAACACCACCGTCACCGGTGCTGGCAAGCTTACCGTTGACCATAGCAACAAAAGCGACTTTTGCTTCAGCGTTGCCGGCGGTTCACTCACCCTGAAGGATATCAATATGTCTATTGCAGGTGACCTGAAGGGTTACACATCAGGCGGCGACAACTATCTGTATATCGACTTGGCAGCAGGCAAGCGCGTGGAGGTAGCAGGCAGCGTCTATGATTTCACCGACATCACGTTCCGTAACGGCTCGAAGTTGCTGGAGCCTGAGGGAGCTTGGTACGACAATACTAACAAGTTTGTTACTACAGGTAGCGGTAAAGCCACAGGCATCGTCTTTGCCGACAAGGACGCTACCGGCATCGAGGGTGTGCTCATGAACGATGCCGACCTGAAGGTGGAGGGTATCTTCGACGCTCAGGGCCGCCAGGTTGACGAGCTGCAGCCGGGTGTGAACATCATCCGCATGAGCGACGGAACGACCCGCAAGGTCATTAAAAAGTAAAAAGCCTTTATAAAGTTAAAAAGTTAAAAGGTTAAAAAGTTAACATGCTATCATGGGCGCCGTAGGCTTTGCTGCTTACGGCGCCTTTTTTCTTGGTTTTATTTGGCTGTTTCACTCTTTTGTGTTAACTTTGCAGCGGAAATAACTTAATGAGCATTTGCTGCGGCACTTTAACCCTTTGTACCCAAAGTTAAAAACCATAATAAAAAGAGCCTATGAAAAGAACATTACTCCATTTGGCTTGGCTGCTGACCGTGGCGGTGGCAGCACAGGCGCAAGGCCCCAACGGGACAGAGAACTACTACAGCCGTGCTAACGGCAAGCACGGTGAGGAGCTGAAGACAGCCTTCTACGAAATCATAAAGAACCCGTCGGTACTGACGTATAACGACCTGTGGGATGCCTACGCCATCTCCGACGTACACGAAGTAGAGGGCCAGACGCTCATCTGGGACATTTACTCCAACATTACGGCCTACACGCCGGAGAGTCCCCACAAGAACAGCTACGAGGGCAGCGGCCTGAACCGTGAGCACTCGTTTCCGAAGAGCTGGTTCGCCGAGGTGAAACCAGCCTACAGCGACTTGGTGCATGTCATTCCTACTGACGGCTACATCAACAACATGCGCAGTGACCTGCCCTACGGTGAGACGGACGCTCCCTTCAAGGGTTCGAAGATGGAGGCAGGCGTTGATGGTCCTCCTTATTATAGTAAGGTGGGCAAGTGCTCCATTGAAGGCTACTCGAAGAATGTGTTTGAGCCGGCTGATGAGTGGAAGGGCGACCTGGCCCGCATCTATTTCTACATGGCTACCTGTTACGAGTCACTCATGCCTGGCTGGATCAGTCTTAGAAAGACCGACATGCTTGGCGGCAATGCCTATCAGCCTTTTGCCTCGTGGTGCTTCCCTATGCTGTTGCAATGGGCGGCCGACGACCCCGTCAGCGAGAAGGAGCTGTTGCGCAACGAGGCCGTCTGGCGCCTGCAGGGCAACCGTAACCCGTTTGTTGACTACCCGGGACTGGAGGACTACCTGTGGGGCGACCTGTCGGAGGTTGACTTCAGCTACTTGGGCAGTGGTGCCCCTGCCGACTTGGAGCCGGTAGTGGCCACGTCGGGTGACATCAGTCTGAACAAGAGTACCTTTGGCGTTGACTGGACGGGTAACAACCCGAAGAACACCCGCAGCTACTGGGAGCGTTACCCGCTGATGACAGAGCAAAACGGCGTCACCGTGACCTATAATTACGGCATAGAGGGCCAGAACATGTATGCCAACGACTCGCAGATACGTCTGTATAAGTACAACACGCTGACCTTCCGCACTGATGCGAACGAAATGACCAGCATCACGTTCACCGTGGTGAAGAACGACAGCGGAAAGGAGTTCATCCCCTCGACGGGCACTATGGAGGGCAACACCTGGACGGGTAATGCCCACGAGGTACAGTTTACGGTAACCGAGGGTAACGGCAATGTCCAGATTTCGAAGGCCCATGTGGAAGTAGGCGACGCTACCGACATAGAGCTGGTACAGCGTGACCCGCAGAACGGGCAGGAGGCCATTTACGGCATTGATGGCCGTCAGTATGACACGCTGCAGCCCGGTCTGAACATCATCCGCATGAAGAACGGTACGGTGAAGAAAGTGTGGGTGAGACGATGAACGAAGCGACAAGGGAGTTTATTCTTCGACATCGGGAAGACGATGTCAGGCGGCTCGCCCTGAAAGGGGCGGGCCGTGCTGACGTTGATATGCCGTTGGCGCTGCAGCAGATAGCCGGGTGGCAGACCGCCCGTAAGAAACTGCCGACGTGGGCCGCCGTTGACGGCATTCTCTATCCGCCCCACCTGAACATGGAGCAATGCTCCAGCGAGCAGACGGCAAGGTATAAGGCCCGAATAGCAGCAAGGCCCCCCCTAAATCCCCCCGGGGGGGGACTTACCGAGGGTGAGTGGGAACTGGTTGACCTGACGGGCGGCTTTGGCGTTGACTTCTACTTTATGGCCCATGGGGCCAATAGGCCGTCCCTCTACGTAGAGCAGAACCCGGAGCTGTGCGAGATAGCCCGCCATAACTTCCAGGTCCTCGGCCTGGAGTGTTCGGTGGTCTGCGGCACTGCCGCTGACGTGCTGCAGCGCATCGGCCACGCCGCCTGCATCTACTTAGACCCAGCCCGCCGCGACGAGCACGGTGGCCGTACCTACGCACTCGAAGACTGTACCCCCAACGTGCTTGAGCTGTTGCCCCTCTTGTGCCAGAAGGCTGACCGCATCATCATCAAGCTCTCGCCCATGCTCGACTGGCATTGTCTTGATCTTAACGTCAACGATAACGTCAACCTTAACGCTAACGCTAACGTTAACGCTAACGTTAATGCTATCAGCCGCGAAGTCCACATCGTCAGTGTGGGGAACGAGTGTAAGGAGCTGTTGCTGGTGTTGGGCGTGGTAGAGCCTCCCCCAGTCGGGGGAGGTTGGAGTGGGCTTTTCTGCGTGAACGATGACCAGGTATGGCAGGTGCCCCAGCGTAAAGCCTCCCCCAGTTGGGGAAGGTTGGAGGGGGCTCGGAGGTTGGAGGGGGCTCTCTATCTCTACGAGCCGAATGCCAGCATCATGAAGGCCGGTTGCTTCGATGAACTCGCCGATTATTACCAAGTGGGTGAACTCTCGGCCAACTCCCACCTCTTTGTGTCTGACAGGCTCGTCAGCGACTTCCCCGGGCGCAGCTTCCGCATAGAGCGCACCACGTCGCTAAACAAGAAGGAGCTGAAGCAGGCGTTGCAGGACATTGACCGTGCCAACATCAGCGTGAGGAACTTTCCCATGAGCGTGGAAGCACTACGTCAGCGGCTCCGCCTGAAGGACGGCGGTGACGTCTATATCTTTGCCACCACCACAGCCGATGGCAGCCGTCAGCTTTTTATTTGTCGCAAAATAGCAAAATAGCTTAAAAAACCATTAGTTTTTTTGTCGTTCTGCCTATTTTTATTATTTTTGCACGGTATTAAAGCTTTAAACACTTAAACAGATGTCATCAGTAGAAATCAGGAGAGTCACCGACAAGAAGGGTCTGGAGGCTTTCATCCAGTTTCATTACGACTTGTACAGGGGGAACAAGTATGATGCTCCTAACCTGCACAGCGACGAAGTCCACACGCTGAGCAAGGACAAGAATGCCGCTTTTGAGTTCTGTGAAGCCGAGTATTTCCTTGCCTATAAGGACGGAAAGGTGGCGGGCCGCATAGCCGGCATCATCAATAAGCGGGCCAACGAGGCCTGGCAGCGCAAGAGCGTTCGCTTCGGCTGGCTGGACTTTGTGGATGACCTGGAGGTCTCACGGGCGCTGTTTGAGGCCGTTGAAGACTGGGGCCGTTCCAAGGAGATGACGGAGATTATCGGTCCGTTGGGCTTCACCGATATGGACCCCGAGGGCATGCTCATTGAAGGCTTTGAGGAGTTAGGCACCATGGCCACCATCTATAATTACCCCTATTACCCGAAGCACATGGAGCAGTTGGGTGGCTGGGAGAAGGATAACGACTATGTGGAGTACAAGCTCATCGTGCCCAAGGACGGCATGCCCGAGAAGTACAGGAAGGTGTCAGAGCTCGTCATGAAGCGCTACAACCTGCACCCCATGCACCCCAAGCGCAGTCAGGTGCTCGGCAAGGAGCAGTACGGTCGTAAGGTGCTCAACGTGGTGAACAAGTCGTTTGGCAACCTGTATGGCTATTCGCAGATGACGGAGCGGCAGATTGACGAGTACCTGAAGATGTATTTCCCCATGCTCGACATGGACATGCTCTGTCTCATTGAAGACTGGAACACGCCCGACCACGATGTCATAGCCGTTGGCATCAGCATCACCAACATGACGCGTGCCCTGCAGAAATGCCGTAACGGGCGCCTGTGGCCCTTTGGCTGGTGGCACTGTCTGCGCGCCTTGAAGTTCCATAGGGCCGAGTGCCTGGACCTGATGCTCATTGGCGTGCTGCCCGAGTATCAGCAGAAGGGTGTCAATGCGCTGCTGTTCTACGACCTCATCCCCTGGTATCAGAAGTTCGGCTTCAAGTGGGGTGAGACCAATGTGGAAATGGAAACCAACGAGAAAGTACAAAGCCAGTGGCAATACCTGGAACACATCCAACATAAGCGGCGTAGGTGTTATCGTAAGGTGATAGGTGATAGGTGATGGGTGATGGGTGATGGGTGATGGCTAAATGTTTTTAAATCATGGAATTATTTTATTACAGAACATTAGACGTTTATAATAATGCCAAGCAATTGGCAATAGAAACAAGGGAACAATTAAAAAAGTTTCCTGCCGAAGAGAGATATGCTTTAACTGACCAACTTAGAAGAGCCTCAACTTCGATTATGTTCAATATTGCAGAAGGTTTTGGAAGATACTCTAATAAGGAAAGAATCAGATTCTTAGATATTGCTAACGGTTCTGCTATGGAAGTCTCAAGTGAGTTTGAATTAGCTGAGACTTATGGCTATATATCTGCCGAGGAATTGATGCACTTTGACGAACTTATTCTTATTATTGTTCGCCAATTGTCCAAACTTCGTTCTACAATGATGCAAAAATGATTAATTATGGAAGAGCAAACCACTATCACCCAACACCCAACACCCAACACCCAACACCCAACATCCAACACCCAACACCCATCACCCATCACCCCTGATTATACCGACGACAACATCCGGCACTTGTCGGACATGGAGCATGTCAGAACCCGACCAGGCATGTATATTGGTAGGTTGGGCGACGGCTCACTGCCTGAGGACGGCATTTATGTGTTGTTGAAAGAAGTCATTGACAACTCCATTGACGAGTTTAAGATGAAGGCCGGTGACCGTATTGAGATAACCGTTGAAGACAACTTGAGGGTCAGCGTGCGTGACTATGGCCGAGGCATTCCCCAGGGAAAACTCATTGAGGCGGTCAGCGTGCTGAACACCGGCGGTAAGTATGACTCGAAGGCCTTTAAGAAGAGCGTCGGACTGAACGGCGTGGGCGTGAAGGCCGTAAACGCGCTGAGCGCTCATTTCGAGGTACGCTCGTTCCGCGACGGTAAGGTGCGCAAGGCAGCCTTCGAGCAAGGCATCATGAAGTGTGACGTGACCGAAAACACCACCGACGAGAACGGCACGTACATATATTTTGAACCTGACAACACGCTGTTCCAGAACTATCAGTTCCATGACGACATTGTGGAGGTCATGCTGCGCAACTATACCTACCTGAACACCGGTCTTACCATCATGTACAACGGCCGGCGCATCCTTTCGCGCCACGGACTGGAAGACCTGTTGAGCGACCGCATGACCAACGATGCCCTCTATCCCATTATCCACCTGAAGGGCGAGGACATTGAGGTGGCCTTTACGCATGCCAACCAGTATGGTGAGGAATACTATTCGTTCGTCAACGGTCAGCACACCACGCAGGGCGGCACCCACCAGAGTGCCTTTAAGGAACACATAGCCAAGACCATCAAGGAGTTCTTTGGCAAATACGAGTATGGCGACATCCGCACGGGTATTGTGGCAGCTATTGCCATCAATGTGGAGGAGCCGGTCTTCGAGAGTCAGACGAAGATCAAGCTTGGCTCAACGGTGATGGCTCCTGGTGGTGATACCATTAATAAATATGTGGGTGACTTCATCAAGCAGCAAGTGGATAACTACCTGCACATTCATCAGGACGTGGCAGAGGTCATAGAACAAAAGGTGAAGGAGAGCGAACGGGAGCGTAAGGCCATGGCCGGTGTGACCAAGCTGGCCCGCGAGCGTGCCAAGAAGGCCAACCTGCACAACCGCAAGCTGCGCGACTGCCGCATTCACTTCAGCGATTCGAAGAACGAGCGCAAGGAGGAGTCGAGCATCTTCATTACCGAGGGTGACTCAGCCAGCGGAAGCATCACCAAGAGCCGTGATGTGAACACGCAGGCCGTCTTCTCTTTGAGGGGAAAGCCCCTTAACACGTTTGGGCTGACGAAGAAGGTGGTCTATGAGAACGAAGAGTTCAACCTCTTGCAGGCAGCCCTCGACATTGAGGAAGGACTGGACACGCTGCGCTACAACAAGGTCATCGTGGCTACCGATGCCGATGTCGATGGCATGCACATCCGTCTGCTCATCATTACGTTCTTCCTGCAGTTCTTCCCCGACCTCATCAAGAAGGGACATGTCTATGTGTTGCAGACTCCGCTGTTCCGCGTGCGCAACAAACGGACGAAGATAAAGAACAAATCCGTCTTAACCAACACCCAACACCCAACACCCAACACCAAGCAGACGGACTACGTGGTGCGCTACTGCTACAGCGACGAGGAACGCCTGAAGGCCATACAGGAACTGGGACCCGACCCGGAGATTACCCGGTTCAAAGGACTTGGTGAGATATCGCCCGAGGAATTTGCCGGTTTCATCGGTCCCGACATGCGGTTAGAGCAGGTGACGCTGCACAAGACCGACCAGGTGCAGAAGCTGCTGGAGTACTACATGGGCAAGAACACGATGGAGCGCCAGAACTTCATCATTGATAATCTGGTGATTGAGGAAGATCGGCCCGAGGAAGAGGAGTAGGCGAGCACGGTGTGCTAATTGATAATTAATTGATCATGGAAAGAAAGACAAAAAATATCATGAAAGGGAGATGGATGATGCTGATGGTTCTGTCGGCCATCATTTGCCATTTGTCATATAGTCCGGCAGGGGCGCAAATCAGGATGAACCTTGGGCGTAACGCTCCCATGCAGAAGCTGGTGAATGCCGAAATGGCCATCAAGAACATGTATGTGGATAGTGTTGACGAGAACAAACTGGTGGAAGAGGGCATCCGCGGTATGCTGAAAAGCCTTGACCCTCATTCGTCGTATGCCACTAAGGAAGAGGTGAAGGCCATGCAGGAGTCGCTTGTTGGCAACTTTGAAGGCATTGGCGTGGAGTTTAACATCATCGACGATACGCTGCTCGTGATACAGCCCGTCATGGGAGGTCCGTCGGAGAAGGTCGGCATACAGCCTGGAGACCGTATTGTCAGCGTCGATGGCGACCCTATTGCCGGTGTCAAGAAGTCAAAGGAAGAGATTATGCGTCGTCTGCGCGGGCCTAAAGGTACCAAGGTGGTGCTGGGTGTCGTCCGTCAAGGTATCAGTGAACAACTGTCGTTCCGTGTAACACGTGACAAGATTCCTGTTAAGACCGTAGCAGCCAGTTATATGTTGCGGCCTGGTGTCGGCTATATCCGCATCAGCAGTTTCGGTGCTACCACGCACGATGAGTTTGCCAGCAGCATGGACAAGCTGCTGAAGGAAGGCATGAAGAGCTTGGTGCTTGACCTGCAGGAGAACGGAGGCGGCCTGCTGTCGGCAGCCGTTGAGATAGCCAATGAATTCCTGCAGAAGGGTGACCTCATCGTCTATACCGACGGTCGTGACCGCAGTGAGTACCGCGCCAGGGGCAACGGACGTTTTCTGAAGGGACAGGTTATCGTGCTCGTTGACGGTTACTCTGCCTCTGCCTCAGAAATCGTTACAGGAGCCATTCAAGACCAGGACCGTGGTGTCGTGGTGGGACGCCGCACCTTTGGCAAGGGGCTGGTCCAGCGTCAGATCACGCTGCCCGACACGTCGATGATACGGCTCACTATAGCCCACTACTATACACCTGCAGGCCGCTGCATCCAGAAGCCCTACGAGAAAGGCAAGGGCGAGGACTATGCCATGGATATGCAGAACCGCTTATTAAGTGGTGAGCTGACCAATGCCGACAGCATACATTTTGCCGACTCCCTGCGCTACTATACCCTGCGTAAGCATCGCGTGGTATATGGCGGCGGCGGTATCATGCCCGACCATTTCGTCCCCCTGGACACTACGCTCTTCACCCGTTTTCACCGGGCGCTGCAGGCCAAGAGCATTGTGCTGAATGCCAATTTGCGCTATGTCGATGAGCACCGCAGTGAGCTGAAGCAGCGTTTCAACAGTTTTACTGTTTATCAGAAGACCTTTGAGATTCCCCAGTCGCTCATTGACACCATTGTGGCAGAAGGAGAGCGTCAGGACATCAAGCCAAAAGACAATGAGGAGTTAGAACGAACCCTGCCTTACCTGAAACAGCAGCTCAAGGCGTTAGTGGCCCGTGACCTATGGGGCATGGACGAGTACTTTGCTATCATGAACGAGAGTAACCCCATCGTTCGGGAAGCGGTGAAACTGCTGGAGTAAATACTGAAGAAGAAAACAAATAAGGCATTAGCGCAACGCTAATGCCTTATTTTCTGCTGCTTCCATCAGTTCCCGTTCGCCGGGCCCTTTGTCGTTGAGGCCGCAGAGATGCAGGATGCCGTGAATAATGACGCGGTGCAGCTCCTCGTCGTAGTCTTTTTTGAATAGTTCGGCATTAGAGCGAACCGTGTCCAAAGAGATGACGAGGTCACCATTAATCTGGTTGCCCTCATCATAGTCGAAGGTAATGATGTCGGTGTAGTAGTCGTGTCCGAGGTACTCACGGTTCACTTCGAGAATGTGCTCATCGTCGCAAAACAGGTAGCCCACCTCGCCGACCTTCTTGCCGTAGGTGGCTGCAACGCGACGTATCCATGCCGTTGTTTCGCGGCGTTTGATGTTGGGGAAGCGGACATTTTCCGCATGGTATGTTATCATAGGGCTTATAGGGCTTATATGACTTATGGGGCTTATCACCCCTTATTTGGCAGAAAGGCGCTGACATCCTGGCCGAAGTGCTGCAGTTCGCGCACCATGCTGCTGCTGATGCTGGCCAGCTGGGGCTCGGCAAAGAGGAGCAGCGTCTCTATGCCGCCGCTTATCTGGCGGTTGATGTCGGCCTGCTCGCGCTCATATTCAAAGTCTTTGACCGAGCGTACACCTTTTATAATATAATGGGCACCTTCGGCTTTGGCAAAGTCAACGGCCAGTCCGTAGTAGGGCTTCACCTCAATGCGCGGTTCGTCCTGGTAGAGTGCTTTGATGGGCGCCATGCGCTCTTCGGCAGTCGGCATGCCGGGTTTGTTTACTTGGTCGCCCACCACGCCGATGACCAGACGGTCGAAGAGTGGGAGAGCTCTGGTCACGATGGAGTCATGACCCACGGTGAAGGGGTTAAAGCTTCCGACAAATATTCCTGTTCTCATCTATCCAAACAAATTAGGTTCCATGATGTTACCACTATAAGGATTACGCCCGAAATGCTTGTAGGCGAGCTCCGTCACCATGCGGCCTCGGGGGGTGCGCTTAATAAAGCCCTCCATGATGAGGAACGGCTCATAGACCTCCTCCACGGTGCCGGCATCCTCGCCAATAGCTGTGGCAATGGTGGTGATACCCACGGGGCCACCCTTGAACTTGTCAATGATGGTCAGCAGAATCTTGTTGTCTATCTCATCCAGACCGTATTGGTCAATGTTCAGGGCCGTCAGTGACAGCTTCGTGATGTCGATGTTGATGCTGCCGTTGCCCTTCACCTGGGCGAAGTCACGCACACGTCGCAGCAGCGCATTGGCAATACGGGGCGTGCCACGACTGCGGCGGGCAATCTCGATGGCTGCCTCGTCGCTGATGGGAACGGCCAGGATGGCAGCCGAGCGCTTGATAATCTTCTGAAGTGTCTCAGGCTCGTAGTACTGCAGGTGCATGTTGATGCCGAAACGGGCACGGAGCGGGGCCGTCAGCAGACCACTGCGCGTGGTGGCGCCCACCAGCGTAAACGGGTTGAGGTCTATCTGGATGCTACGTGCCGACGGGCCCTTGTCAATCATGATGTCGATGCGGTAGTCCTCCATGGCCGAGTACAGGTACTCTTCCACCACCGGCGACAGACGGTGTATCTCGTCAATGAACAGCACGTCGTTCTTTTCTAACGACGTCAGAATGCCCGCCAGGTCGCCTGGCTTGTCGAGCACAGGGCCACTGGTAATCTTAAAACCCACGCCCAGCTCGTTGGCAATGATGTTCGACAGCGTTGTCTTTCCCAGTCCCGGAGGGCCGTGCAGCAGCGTGTGGTCAAGCGGTTCGCCGCGATATTTCGCAGCTTCTACGAATACTTCGAGGTTTTCTACCACCTTCTTTTGTCCGCTGAAATCGCGGAAACTCAAAGGGCGCAGCGCATTCTCAAAGTCCCGTTCCGAAGCAGAAATCTGCTCTTGTCTGATGTCAAAGTCTTCGTTCATGTGGGCAAAGGTACAAAATAATTGACAATTGGCAGCTGATAATTGATAATTATTTTGTAATTTTGCACGGAAAATCTAAAATTACTTATTACGAATACAGGCATGATGAGCAAGAAGAGACTATGGGCATTGGCCTTATTGCTGGGTGTGATGTGTACAAGCATGCAGGCCCTGAGTGTAGCGAAGAACTGGCAAATCTCGTCGCCAGACGGGAAGTTGAAAGTCAATGTGATGAATTGTGACGCCGACCGGACTACCTGGGAAGTGGCTTATGACGGCGTGACCGTTCTTGCGCCGTCGGAGCTGAACGTCACCATTGACGGTCAGCCGCTGAAGGGCATCAGCAAAAAGGTGAAGGAGGAGGTGGTCAACACCTCGTTTGCTACTCCTTTTTATAAGAAAGCACAGGTGACTGACCACTATCGCCGTATGGTGCTTCGCTTTAAGAATGGTGTTGATGTGGAGTTCCGGGCCTATAATGACGGGGCGGCCTATCGCTTCTTAGTCAATAAAAAGGCTAAACTGGTAGATCAGGAAAAGGCGGAGTTTAACTTTAACCAGGACTATCAGGCGTTTATTCCCTACGTGAACGACAACCGGGGCGGTGAGCGTTACTGCTACTCCTTCGAGAGCTATTATGACGAGGTGCCCCTGAGCCGGATGTATGCCGACTCATTAGCCATTACCCCGTTGGCCGTCTGCGAGCAGAACGGGCTGAAGGCCATTGTGATGGATGCCGGCGTGGAGGACTATCCCGGCATGATGCTCAAGAAGAACGGTCAGCATGGCCTTACGGCGGAGTTTGCGCCTTATCCGAAAACGGCCGTTGTTGGAGGCTACGACCGTCTGAACCTCGTGCCGACGGAGCGCGAGTCGTACATTGCGAAGCTCTGTGGTCCGCGGTCGTTGCCTTGGCGAGCCGTGGTGGTTACCACTCGCGATGCGGACATCCTGAACTGCGACATGGCGCAACGGCTGGCTCCGGCGTGCCGCATCAGTGACACGTCGTGGATCAAGCCCGGCAAGGTGGCTTGGGACTGGTGGAACAACCTGAACCTGACGGGTGTGGATTTCAAGACGGGCATGAATACGCCGACCTATAAATATTACATTGACTTTGCCGCGAAGAACCATTTGGAATACATCATCATTGATGAGGGCTGGAGCGGCAAAGAGTCATTGACGGAACAGCTGAACCCCGACATTGACCTGAAGGAGCTGATTGCGTACGGCAAGGAGCGCGGCGTGGGCATCATCCTGTGGTCCAGCTGGCGTAACCTGATTGGCAATGACACTCAATGCTCAACGCTCCACGCTCAACCCATCTTCCAGCACTATGCCGCGATGGGCATCAAGGGCTTTAAGGTGGATTTCTTCGACCGCGACGACCAGCAGGTTATCAGTTCGGCCTACGAGATTGCCGAGTGTGCCGCCCAGCACCACTTGTTGCTCGACCTGCATGGCCTGAAGCCCTTTGGCATTCAGCGGGCTTATCCTAACGTCGTGAACTTTGAGGGCGTGAAGGGCCTGGAGAACTCCAAGTGGGAGCCACGTGTGGGTGACGGTCCGCTGCATAACCAGCCGCGCTACGACGTGACGGCACCTTATCTGCGTATGCTCTGCGGTCCGATGGACTATACCCCCGGCGCGATGACCAATGCCATGCGTGACAATTTCTTCGGCAACAACGACCACCCCATGAGTCAGGGCACCCGTGTGCACCAGATGGCTATGTACGTTGCCTTCGAGGCTCCGCTGCAGATGCTGGCCGATGCTCCGACCCAGTATAAGCGTAACCAGGAGTGCACCGACTTTATAGCCCGCATTCCCACCACGTTCGACGAGACGGTGGTCATTGACGGACAGCTGGGCGAGTATCTCGTCATTGCCCGCCGCAAGGGAACGACGTGGTACGTGGCCGCCCTGACCGACTGGACACCGCGACAGCTCACCCTGCCGCTGACGTTCCTCGGTTCCGGTGAGCACCGTGCCGTCATCTTCTGCGACGGCATCAATGCAGCGAAGGATGCCACAGACTATCGGCGCAGCGAGGCCACGCTCTCGTCGGCCGACACCTTGACGCTCCAGCTGAGTAGTGGCGGTGGATGGGCAGCCTTGCTCCTTGCACCTTGAGTTGACGTGAAAACGTGAAAATGTGAAAACGTGAAAACGTGAAAATGTGAAAATGTGAAAACGTGAAAATATGAAACAGACAGTATTTCGTTTGCTAAAAGGGCTTCTGCCTTTTTACTTATTTACCTTTTTGCCTTTAACAGGTAGTGCTTCAACCACCCTGCCCATACAGGGAAAAGTGATTCCGGCAGATAACCCCAACATTCAGTATGTGGGCCGTATTTGCTTCGACAACCCCAAGCAGCCACGGTTTACCTTCCCTGGTGTGCAGATTAACGCCCGCTTCACCGGCACGTCGCTGAAGATGCTGTGCAAGCCCCAGAGCGGCTACTTCATGGTGCGTATTGACGAGGCAGAACCGTTCAAGGTGGCCTTCCGCGGTGAGCGCGACTCGGTGGCCACGTTGGCTGTCGCGCTGCCGAAGGGTGAGCACTTGGTACGTGTCATGTACATCATTGAGGGCTACGAGCTGAAACCTGACTTCCGTGGCTTTGTGCTTGACAAGGACGGTGAGCTGCTTGATGCTCCTGCACTGCCCGAACGCCGCATAGAATTCATCGGCAACAGCATTACCTGCGGCTACGGTAACGAGAGCATAGAGAAGACTGACCCCTTCGAGTACGAGACGGAGAACCACTACTATACCTATGCCCAGTTGACTACCCGCAACCTGGAGGCGATGGCTCATGTGGTGGCCCGCAGCGGCATTGGCGTCTATCGCTCGTACGATGGTCCGAAGAAAGGAACGCCGGAAAACGTGATGACCACGGAGTATGAATACACTAACCTGTATGACCGTTCGGAGCGCTGGGACTTCTCGCGCTACCAGCCGCAGGTGGTGTGCATCAACTTAGGGACGAACGACCTTTCCACAAACAACTACGACGTGAAGCTGCTGAAGCAGGCCTACAAGCAGTTCCTCAAGCAGGTGCGCAGTCATAACTCGCAGGCAAAGATTGTCTATCTCTGTGGTTCCATGCTGAACGGAAAGGAACTCGACATTGCCAAGAAGACGCTCAACGAAGTGGTGGAGGAAGCCCACAAGGACGGGGACAAGGAAGTTTATCGCTTCGACTTCACGCCTCAGAATGGCGACCTTTATTACGGAGCCTCGTGGCACCCCTCGCTGTGGCAGCACCAGAAGATGGCTGCTGAGCTGACGGCCTACCTGCGCACGCTGATGCACTGGTTTTAACATGAAACATTAAACACATACAATATGAAACGACAAGTATTGATTTTATCAGTTTTCATTTTCCTTGGCTCCTTCAGCCATGTAGTGGCACAGACGGGCTATCCGATTACCCAAGTGCCGTTCACGTCAGTGAAAGTAACGCCCAACACCTTCTGGGGCGACCGCATCAAGGCTGCCCGCGAGGTGACCATTCCGCTGGCTTTCTCGAAGTGTGAGAGTGAGCACCGTTACAAGAACTTTGAAATGGCAGCCTACACGCTGCAGCACCCGGGACATGCCGGACTGGATACGCCGGAGTGGGACGTCTCGAAGTTCATGGGCTTCTCGTTCGACGATACCGATGTGTATAAGACCATTGAGGGAGCCAGCTACGTGCTGCAGACCTATCCTGACGACAAGTTGAAGGCCTACATCGACTCCGTGCTCGACGTGGTGGGGGCTGCCCAGGAGCCTGACGGCTACCTCTATACCGCCCGTACCATTAACCCTAAGCATCCGCACCAATGGGCTGGCTCGAAGCGCTGGGTGTCGGAAGACTTCCTGAGCCACGAGCTGTACAACCTGGGCCACATGGTGGATGCAGCCTGCGCCCACTATCAGGCTACGGGTTCCGACAAGTTCCTGAACATTGCCAAGCGCTATGCCGACTGTGTCATCCGTGAGGTAGGCCCCAATGCCGGTCAGGCCTGCATCGTGCCCGGTCACCAGATTGCCGAGATGGCACTGGCACGCCTCTCCGTGCTGACGGGTGAGAAGAAATATTTGGATGAGGCTAAGTTCCTGTTAGACTATCGTGGCAAGACGGGCCGTCGTGATATTTATTCGCAGAGCGACAAGCCCGTCATTGAGCAGACTGAGGCATGGGGTCACGCCGTACGTGCCGGTTATATGTATGCCGGAATGGCCGATGTGGCTGCGCTGACGGGTGACTCGTCGTACATCAAGGCCATCGACAAGATTACGGAGAACATTATTTCCCGGAAATATTACATCACAGGCGGTGTCGGGGCACGCCATGAGGGTGAGGCCTTCGGTGCCGACTATGAGCTGCCGAACCTGACGGCCTACAACGAGACGTGCGCCGCCATCTCGATGGTCTATCTCTTCCAGCGCATGTTCCTGCTGCACGGTGATGCCAAGTATATTGACTGCATGGAGCGCACGCTCTATAACGGAGTCATCAGCGGCATGTCCATTGACGGCGGCCGTTTCTTCTATCCCAATCCGTTGAGTGCCGACGGCGAGTACAAGTTCAATGCCGACAATACCAACACGCGCCAGCCGTGGTTCGGCTGTGCCTGCTGCCCCTCCAACCTTTGCCGTTTCATCCCTTCGTTCCCTGGCTACATGTATGCCGTGAAGGACAGCAAGGTGTATGTGAACCTCTTCGCCGGCAACACCGCAACCATACAGGTGGGTGGCAAGGACGTGGAACTGGAGCAGGTGACGAATTATCCGTGGGATGGTGACATTGCTATCCGTGTGCTGAAGAACAAGGCCAAGGCCTTCAGCCTTGCCATCCGCATTCCCGGTTGGCTGAAGGAACCCGTGCCCAGCGACCTTTATGAGTTTGCCAATGAGGCCGACGATGCCCAGTCATGCATGGTGAAGGTCAATGGCGAACTGGCTCATGGCCAGATGGATAAAGGCTACTTAGTCATCAACCGACAATGGAAGAAAGGCGACATAGTAACCATTCACTTTGCTATGCCCGTGCGCACCGTCAAGGCCAACGACCATGTGGCTGCCGACCGTGGACGCTTGGCAGTAGAGCGCGGCCCGCTGGTCTATTGTGCTGAGTCGTTCGACCAGTCGTTCGACCTGTTCAGCTTCGTGCTGAGCGACAAGCCGCAGTTCCAGGTTGAGCCCTTCACGCTCGACACCCCACACATGACGTTCAATGCCATTACTGCGGTCGGACAGTCAGTGAGCCGCATGCCCAGCGGACAGTTAAGCATGAAGGACACGCGCATAAAACTGATTCCCTATTATGCCTGGAACCACCGCGGGGCAGGCAAAATGGACGTTTGGCTGCTCAACGACCTTTCGAAAATAGGTAGATAAAACCTAATAAATCGTAATTTGTAAATCGTAAATCGTAAATTCTTTATACCTTTGCAGCGTTTAAAACGTAAAAGACATGAAGATAGCATTAATCGGTTACGGTAAGATGGGCAAGATGATTGAGCAAATAGCCCTCGACCGTGGTCATGAAATTGTGAGTATCATCGACATTGACAACCAGCAGGACTTCGACAGCCCGGCCTTTGCATCGGCCGATGTGGCCATTGAGTTCACCGCACCGCAGGCAGCCTATGGCAACTACCTGAAGGCATGGGCCAAGGGCGTGAAGGTGGTCAGCGGCTCGACGGGCTGGATGAAGGAACACGGCGACGACGTGCGCAAGGCCTGTACCCCCTCGGAGCTCAACCCTCAGCCCTCCACCCTCTTCTGGGCCTCTAACTTCTCCATCGGCGTCGCCATTTTCTCTGCCGTCAACCGTTACCTGGCAAAGATTATGAATGAGTTTCCCCAGTACGACGTGGAGATGGAGGAGACGCACCATGTACATAAGCTCGACCACCCCAGTGGCACGGCCATTACGCTGGCAGAGGAAATTGTGGAAAACCTTGACCGTAAGACTGGCTGGGCTGAGGATACTACCGACCCTCAGTTGCTGCGCATTGACCACATTCGTCGTGGCGAGGTGCCAGGCATCCATACGGTGCGTTACGACTCGGAGGCCGACCTCATCACTATTACTCACGATGCCCACTCGCGCAAGGGATTTGCACTGGGTGCCGTCTTGGCTGCCGAATATACAGCGCAGCATCAGGGATTACTAACCATTAGTGACATGTTTAAATTTTAAGTCATGCAAGTAAAGAATGAATTGAATATGAAGAAGCAATGGACGAAGTTTATCATTGTCCTCGTGCTTTATCTGCTGTTTCTCTTTTGGGTGAAGTCATGGTGGGGACTGTTGGTGGTGCCCTTCATCTTCGACATCTATATCACGAAGAAAATCAAGTGGCAGTGGTGGCGTGAGTCGGAAGGCCCCGTGCGCTTCGTCATGTCGTGGGTCGATGCACTGGTGTTTGCACTGGTTGCCGTCTATTTCATCAACCTGTTCTTCTTCCAGAACTACGTCATTCCCTCCAGCTCTTTGGAGAAGTCGTTGCTGACGGGCGACTACCTCTTCGTGTCGAAGGTGTCATACGGGCCGCGTATTCCCGAGACACCCCTCACCATGCCCCTGACACAGCACACGCTGCCCGTCATTGAGTGCAAGAGCTACATTGAGTGGCCACACTGGGACTATCGCCGTGTGAAGGGCTTTGGTAAGGTGGAGCTGAACGACATCGTGGTGTTCAACTATCCTTCGGGCGATACGCTCTGCTCTAATCCGGCCTATCAGGCAGACGACTTCTACCGCCTGTGCTACGGACTGGGCTATCAGGCCTATCCTAACCGTCCCAATCCCAACACGCTCACCCCTGAGGAGCGTCTGAAGTTCTATCAGCAGGTCTATCACCTGGGGCGTCAGCAGATAGAGCAGAACCCCGGCATCTATGGCAGCATCATGACTCGTCCTACTGACCGCCGCGAGAATTACGTCAAGCGTTGTGTGGGACTGCCCGGCCAGACGCTCGAAATCAAGAACCGCGTGGTGTATCTGGACGGCAAGCCCAACAAGGAGCCCGACAACGTGCAATACACCTATTGGGTGAAGCCGCAGAGTGCACAGTTCCCTGAGGACTTGATTGAGGAGCTGGGCATCACCAACGAGGAAATCGGCATTCTGCGTGCCACGGGTTACATGCCCATGACGCAGCGTACGGTGGCTGAGCTTTCCAAGCGAAAGGACATCGTGGAGAGCTTAGAGGTGAACACCGAGGCTGACGAGTGGGACATCTATCCGCTGAACGGCAACAAGCACTGGACGCGCGACAACTACGGTCCCGTCTGGATTCCCAACAAGGGCGAGACACTCATGCTGAACCTCGACATCCTGCCCATCTACGAACGCTGCATACGTGCCTACGAGGGCAATAAGCTGGAGGTGAAGAACGGAAAGATCTACATCAACGACAAGCTGACTGACCGATACACGTTTAAGATGGACTACTACTGGATGATGGGTGACAACCGTCACAACTCGGCCGACTCCCGCTACTGGGGCTTCGTGCCTGAAGACCACATCGTGGGCAAGCCCATCTTCATCTGGTGGAGCTCAGACCCCGACCGTGGAGGATTCTCGGGCATACGGTGGAGCCGCCTCTTCCGCTTTGTTGACAATATTAAGTAAGCCCCCCTTCCGTCCCCCCTTGGGGGGAAACTGCTGACCCGTTATGAAAAGCCAAAAGCTAAAACCCTGTCATCAACTGCTGAAATCAATCGCCGCCCTGGCCGTAGCACTTCTTGTAATGCTATTGGTCAGGACGGTGGTCGTGACCGTTTGCAGCGTTGAGGGTGATGCTTGGCAACCTGTGTTCGTGAATGGCGACAGGGTCCTGGTGAACCGTTGGAGCTACGGGTTGCGTGTTGGCGGGTCTGGCATGTTGAGCTATAACCGCTTGTGGCGCAAGCCCGTTATGCGTGGCGACATAGTGGCCGTTAACGACCCCACCGACTCCCTGCTTGCCGTTGACGAGCGTCGAGTGTTGTTCTTACGCTGTAAGCACGTGCCCGGTGATAACGTCAGCCAGGGAGGAAAGACCTATCAAGTGCCCGGCCGCTATTCCTGTGCCGACATGGACTATTACCTCATGGAACCAATATCATCCCCCGAAGGGGGAAAGCCGTTGCGCCAAAAGTCTCCCCACGGGGAGATTTGGAGGGGGCTCGGGGGACTGTCTCTTATTCCCGAAGACCACATCATAGGTCGCGCGTTCCTTATTATATATAGCCATGACCCCAACCAGCCATTATGGAATGGCTGGCGTTCTGACCGCCTCTTTCTTATTCCATGACCCTTCTTACCACCACATACTTCGGCCCCATTGACTGGTACCGGCAGCTCAACCGCAGCGACCGCGTGCTGCTTGAGGCCTGCGAGTCGTACATCAAGCAAACCTACCGCAACCGCTGCATCATTGCCACTGCCAACGGCCCGCAGGCACTCACCGTGCCCGTAGAACACGGCGGCAGCCGACTCATACGTGACATCCGTATCAGCCAGCACGGCTCCTGGCGCCGCCAGCACTGGAACGCCCTGCAGTCAGCCTACAGCGAGAGCCCCTTCTTCGAGTACTACGCTGACGACATCCGTCCCTTCTTCGACCGTGACTACGAGTTCCTTTACGACTTCAACTACAGCATCATGCAGAAGATGTGTGAACTGCTCGACCTCCATCCCGACATAGCCGAAACGACGGAGTGGAAACAGGGGGCAAAGGTCGAAGGTCAAAAGTCGAAGGGGGCTCCCTACTACCAAGTCTTCGCCCATAAGCACGGCTTCCTGCCGAATCTCAGCATCCTCGACCTCCTGTTCAACATGGGCCCCGAGGGCATTTTCTGGCTGTGAAACGATAGAATTCGTAATAAATAATTTCCCTGAAAACTTGGTTTTTTGTTGGAAATGTATTACCTTTGCAAAAGGAAAACAACAACTTGAACTATGCCACGTAAGGCGAGTTCCGTAACGCAATGTTTCCCAGCAAATTAAAGAAGGAGCAGTTTTGAAAGGAATTGAGCGGGCGTTCTATCTACTTTGAGCGGCCGCTCTATCCACTTTGAGCGGGCGCTCTATCTGTTTAGAGCGGCCGCCCTTACCCCGACGATTGCGCCGATCGCTCCCTAAGAGTGGCGCAATCCTCCCCGACGATCGCGCCACTTGCTCCCTTCGATCGCGCCGCTTCTTCTCACCAAGTTTCCCTTAAAAGTGACAATGACGGGCGGTTTTGTGTGCTTTTGTGTTCTTTTTGACGGGAAAAGTCCCCGATAGCCATCCCCACTTTCAAGATAGAAGTGCAATCTTTGGAGGTGGAAGAGGAAGGAGTTTCCGCTAGGGGGAGATGATCCCCGGAG
>Ga0256404_1003304_pt1 | contig 33243 bp, 29 predicted proteins | sample RumenRJG_01DNA_FD_185990 | JGI IMG/M metagenome (GOLD analysis project Ga0256404, IMG submission 185990) | Bovine rumen microbial communities from Lethbridge, Alberta, Canada - RJG_01 | ecosystem: Host-associated > Mammals > Digestive system > Stomach > Rumen | place: Canada: Alberta | collected...
TCTGAGCATTATGAAAGAATGGTTGTTCTTGATAGGTGCCATTGTCTTAGAGACATTTGCTACCACGATGCTGAAGTATTCGGAGCAGTTTACAAAACTTTTGCCAACAATCGGAATGTTAGCAGGTAAGTAAATTCCAATTTATATGACAGTTACCATATAGAAATGTCCATCTGCCATCGACTGTATCGTTGACATTATGGTTGTCAGATATCTTCTTGTCATGTCATGCATTGTCACTTGTATCTCCTGAGGTGGTCAGGAATGCTTCCTGAGGTGGTCAGGTGATATACCTGAGGTGGCCAGATGATATACCTGAGGCTGTCAGGAGCATCTTCTGGCAACGTCATCGGTACAAATGCGCCGCCATAACGTCTTTGCAACCGCTGCGTGAAGTAGAAAATCGGGCGTTGGCACACCATTTTTAGTGCCCAGTGTGAAAGATGTGAAAGATGTGAAAGTAGTTTTATGGAGTCCACGCAAAAAAAAATAAAAAATATAAAGCGTGTAATTTATATTTTTTTATAAAAAGTTCGTATTTCTTCTTTCACATCTTTCACATCTTTCACACCGTCATAGAAACGCCCTGGTACTCAAATAGTTAGAAAAAGAAAGGCTCGGCATAATTGCCGAGCCTTTTATCACTGATTTCAGAATTTATTAATTTCTATTTTTATTAGAAGTTGTAGTAAACTCCGAGAGAAATGTTGTTGCCGTCGAAGTCAACACCCCATACATTTGAGGCATCACCACCCTTTGGCTTGAAGTTCTCGTAACCAACGAAACCAACGTGAGCAACGAAACTGAACTTGTCAACGTTTACTGCTACACCTGGCTTCAGACCGAGTGACCAAGAGTTGCCCATGTCGTTGTAGTGCTTGTAACCGAAGGCACCGTCGATGAAGAAGTTAACAACCTTACCCTTGATTGCGGTGTAACGAACGTAAGGATTAACCTCGAAAGTGTGAGTCATGCCGTCGTCGAAGGTGAGGTTGCTCTGACGCAGAGCGCCCTTGCTCCAACCGAAAGCAACACCGGCAGCCCACTCAGAATCGAAACTATAGCCAATCTCAGGCAGAACGCTATAAACAGTCTCGCTCTTGCTTCCCTCATAACCCGGGTCGTAACTTGCGATACCAACATTACCACCAACGTAAACCTGTGCAGAAGCACTGATAGCCATAACGGCTGCAACGAATGTCATTACAATTTTTTTCATCTTTTTACCCTTTCTTTTAAGTTTGTAAAGTAATTATAATAATTGTATATGTTCCTGAAATCGGGTGCAAAGTTCTATAATTATTTTCAATTAAGCAAACTTTTATCGATTTTTTTGCCCCAAACAGGCAATTTCGGCAAAATAATTGGGAGTTTTGAACAAATTCTGCTAATTTTGCAACTGAATATAAAACACATATAGAATGAAGCCAATATTCATTGCTGGTCCTTGTGTCATTGAGTCGGCCCAACTGCTGGACACGGTGGCACAGAAACTTGTATATATAAATAAGGTATGCGGCACCGACATCATCTTCAAGTCGTCGTTCGACAAGGCCAACCGCACGAGCATACGCTCGTTCAGAGGTCCTGGACTTGAGAAAGGACTGCAGATGCTGGCAGACATAAAGGAGAAGTACGGCTTGCGCATACTCACCGACATTCACGAGAGCCATCAGGCAGAAGCGGCGGGCGAGGTGTGCGACGTACTGCAGATTCCTGCCTTCCTGTGCCGCCAGACCGACCTGCTTGTGGCAGCAGCCAAGACCGGCAAGACCATAAACATAAAGAAAGCACAGTTCCTGAGCGGGCAAGACATGCGCTACCCTGTTGAGAAAGCGCTCGATGCCGGCGCCAAGGAGGTGTGGCTCACCGAGCGCGGCAACACGTTCGGATATAACAATCTGGTGGTTGACTTCCGCAACATACCAGACATGCTCGACATCGTGAACACCGTCATCATGGACTGCACTCACAGCGTTCAGCGACCAGGAGCAGGCGGCGGCAAGACCTCTGGCGACCGTCGTTTCGTGCCCAACATGGCGCTTGCTGCCAAGGCTTTCGGTGCCACGGGCTATTTCTTCGAGGTGCATCCCGACCCAGACAACGGACTCTCTGACGGTCCCAACATGCTCTATCTTGACGACCTGGAAGGTCTGGTGAAAAAACTTATTGACTAAGAGGACATGAGCAATCAAAACGAAAGACTGGCAATGGTGAGACAATACGCCATTCAATGCATAAAAGACGAAAGCAACGCCGTGCTCGACCTGCTCAACCAGATTGACTCTGAGTTCGACCGCGCGGTGGAACTGATACTCAACTGCAAGGGCAAGGTGATAGTCACGGGCGTGGGAAAGAGCGGACACATCGGGGCTAAGATTGCCGCCACCCTATCCAGCACCGGCACGCCCTCGTTCTTCATCAATCCTCTCGACGTGTACCACGGCGACCTTGGAGTGATGACAAGCGAGGATGTGGTGATTGCCATCAGTTACTCCGGACAGACCGACGAGTTGCTGAGGTTCATCCCGATGGTGCTTCACATGCACATCCCAATCATCGGAATGAGCGGCAACGAGAAGAGTCTGCTGGCGAAATACAGCACGGTGCATATCAAGGTGAAGGTGGACAAGGAGGCCTGCCCTCTCAACCTGGCGCCCACAAGCAGTACCACGGCGGCTCTCGTCATGGGCGACGCGCTCGCCATAGCACTGATGGAGGTGAGAAACTTCAAGCCAAGAGACTTCGCACAGTTCCATCCCGGCGGCGAACTGGGCAAGCGACTGCTCACCACAGCGAGGGACGTGATGCGCTCTGACGACCTCCCCGTCATCACCAAGGAGATGCATCTGGGCGAGGCTATCATACTCGTCAGCAAGGGAAAACTGGGACTCGGCGTGTCGCTCGACGACGACAAGAAGATAATAGGACTGATTACCGACGGCGATATACGCCGCGCCATGGAACGGTGGCAGGCCGACTTCGTCAACCACACCGTGGAAGAGATAATGACACGCACGCCGAAATGCGTTCTCGCAGACACCAAAATAACTGAGATACAAAAGATAATGCACAAGAATTTTGTTCATTCTGTGCTCGTTACCGACCAGGAGAAGCATCTGCTGGGCGTTGTTGACCACTATTCGTGCATGATATAAAAGATGTATAGACTGTTTTCACTGTTGGCCGTTTGCCTGTCATGCGTCATAGGTAATGCACAACGTGCCGACTCTCTCATCGTTAACGACCTGCGCAAGAGCGGAATTGTGTTTACGAACGACAATTCCGTAACTCTGCTTATGTCCGGACAAGAGAAGTTCGACGACATGTTCCAGGCTATAAAGGACGCCAAGGAGTCGGTTCATCTGGAGTATTTCAACTTCAGGAACGACTCCATCGCCGACCTCCTGTTCGAGATTCTTGCAAGCAAGGTGAAGGAAGGCGTGGTGGTGAGAGCGCTGTTCGACGGCTTCGGAAACACATCCAACAACCAGCCGCTGAAGAAGAAACATCTTGAAAAGAGGCGTGCCCAAGGCATACAGATATACGAGTTCAAGCCATTGGACTTCCCCTGGCTCGATGACATCTTCGGACGCGACCACCGCAAGATAGTGGTTATCGACGGCAAGATAGCCTACACGGGAGGAATGAACGTTGCCGACTATTACATTAAAGGGACAGATGTGGTGGGCGAATGGCGCGACATGCATTGCCGCATAGAAGGAAGCGCCGTTAACGACTTGCAGGAGATATTCGTAAGGATATGGAAAAAGGTGACCGGCGAGCAAATCAGCGGCGCCAACTATTACAGAGGCGAACATCAGAAGACGCCCGAATATTTCCGCAATCTGAAGCCCGACACTACATCGACGGCAGGAAAGAAAATGGTGGGCATCGTGAACCGCGAGCCGCTAAGGTCGCCTGCCGCAATCAGACTGTTCTACAAGAGTGCCATAGACAATGCACAGGACAGCATAAAACTCATCAACCCTTACTTCACCCTGATACCCTGCATCAGCAAGGCGCTCAAGAATGCCATAAAACGAGGTGTGAAGGTGGAACTGATGATAGCCGCCAACAGCGACATACCACTTACACCCGACTGCAGTTTCCGCAACATGCACAAACTGATGAAGCGCGGTGCCGACGTGTGGATTTACAAGAATGGATTCCACCACACAAAGATAATAATGGTTGACGGACAGGTGTGCACCGTTGGAAGCGCCAACCTCGACGCCAGAAGCCTGCGTAACGACTATGAGGAAAACGCAGTTATCGTTGACCCCTGCACCACTCGCGAACTGAACGACATGTTCGAGCGCGACAAGAAGCACTCATTCAAACTAACAGAGGAGTCATGGGACAAGTGGCGCACCCCCTGGCAGAAGTTCAGAGGATGGTTTGCCCATCTGCTGAGTCCGTTCCTTTAGTGTTCTTCTCCACAATATCGGCCATCAGCATCATGTCAACGGGCTTTATCCCGTTGGCTTCAAGCATCTGCATGTCGTTCTCGAACTCCTTAGAGAGCCAGTCGGACGGCAGTTGTTTCTTTCCCAAAGAGTCTTTGTAGTCGGAGAAATACTGCACGGCATTCCTCACATTGCCCATAAACCACTGGCAGTAGGCAGCATTCAGGAAATCCTCAGGAGCAGTGTTTTCCTGCAACAGGAGTTTCTGGTACAAAGCATCGGCCTGCTCTTTCTTACCCTCGCCCATCAACGCCCATGCCAATGCTCGTGTCGTGTTTGCTGAAGGGTGCTCATAGTCAAGGCGGTAAAGAATATCGCATGCCTCGTGATATCGGGCCAGTTTCATCAACGTGACGCAATAGTTGAGTGCGTAGTTGCTGTTGTCAGGATTCAACTCCTGCAGTCGCTTGTAGCAATTACAAGCCATTTCATAGTCTTTCTTCACCAATGACACACGCCCCAGCATCTTGAGTCCAGCCACATCGTCGTTGAGCAAGCCTTCGTCCCAAGCCTTTTTCAATACGGAATAGGCTGCTTCTGCATCCTTTTTATACTCAAAGAAATACAAAGAGGCAATGTGAACATAGTCCATATCTTGCTCATCTTCCGTCGAACGGATGATTCTCTCGGCTATTGCAGAGAAGCAGTTAGCCATCTGCCGTTTGTGCATAAACCACGCAAGTTCGGGCAGTTTGCGGCTAACCTTGGTGCCACTGAATGTCTTGTTGGTGACAAAAAGGAAGAATCTCTCGTCCGTGAAGGGACTTCTTAGTTCGTTCTTATGGAAATTAAGACGGTAGAATCGGTAGATGTCCTGCAGATACATGCGGCGTATGTAAGCGCCCGAGTTGCGGTCTGCATCAGACACTACGGGTCCCATCTCATATCCACTCTGCATCATCTCGCGCACATTGGCCGGCAGGCGTTCAATGACAGTCTTCATAGTGAGCAGGAATGAGTATTTATCGCTTTCGCAGAAGGGACCGTAATTCAGCATGTTTTTCAAGAATCCAGCCTCGCCCATCTTGCTTAGCGCATCCTGAACGCCCGGATGCTCAATGAAGAAAGGCCAGAACCAGTTGGCCATATCGTTGAAGAACGTGAACCGCTTCATCTGCGAGAAGCCTCCGAAATAGATGTCCGAGCCCTCTTTCTGCATCTTCTCCATGCGGTTCATGGTGCTTTCCAGTTTCTCCATGCGCTCATCGTCGGCATTGGGATTGAGGATATCCTCCATCGGGTCGTCTTCCTTCTCGGTGATTCCAAACCTTGTGATGTTCAGGTTTTGGTTTTTCATCAGTTCCGGGATGATGTCCTTCTGTATTGTCTGATTGTCCTTGTCGGCATTCAGGCAGAACATCACCTGCTTCTGCATGTCTGCCAACTCGCGTGCAACGCTCTCGTCGTCGCACAAAGACGTTATTTCATCGTGAGTCTTGTCGCTCATTGCTGATGCGAACACCCATCCCACAAGCGCTCGCTGGCGTATTTTCATGTCTGTTGCATCACGATACACACCTGCAAGTGTCAGCATCTTCTGCTCGTCAGTATGGTTCAGGGTGGATATGGTGATTGCGCTTACCATCAGTTGTGCGTCGAAAGAGTCGATGGTAGGCGACGTGAGGAGTTCCGTCATCTGGCCTCTCATGCTCTCGTTCCATTGTGGCGACACAATAATTCTATGGAAGAAAGCAGACATCTGACCGACATGACGGGCATAGATTTCGGTTGTCTTAGCCGTTAGTTCCTCGTCAGAAAGCAGTCCGAGCATGGCCTGTTCGCTTACGAAGCCCTCAAGTTCAGCCCTCAGTTGGTCTATCTCGAGCGGTATGTCGCCGCCCTTCCTTTTTGCTTCTTGATAGAAGGGTGACGCCAGAGTCTTGTTGTAGAGCATTATGTTGCGCACACATCTCTCGAGCCTTGTACTTATTCTCATGTGTATCTTCTCGCGATCGGGGTCGATGATGCCCCTTCCCAGATAGTCCATCATCAGTTCATAGTCGCTGATGAGACTCTCCAGTTCGTCGCGCCACATACCTATGCTATGGTTTGACGCATAGTCCCGCATGTTGCATATTGCCACATACACATGTCCGTTGGCAATCTCCTTCAATGTCCTGTACAAGGTATCTTGCTCCATCACTTTCTTTCTTGTTATCTTTTCGTGTGCATGAACGTTTATCTCAGCCAACTGTTGGCCCTCGTGATGTCCTTCTCCCGAGGTCTTGCGGCATGCTCAAACTTCACCTTCGGCAATGAGCGCACAGTCCTGTCGTCCACATCCATGTATTTCTTTATTATTCCCGCATAACTTACAATGCCATAGCGGTTTATCGAGTCGCATGCCTGGTTGTACGCTTTAACAAATGCGTCTATCTGCGACCGCCTACGGGAGTCGTTCATTGCCTTGTCTGTGAAGACTATCGCACCCATTCTGAGGTCTTTGTTCTTTGCATCCATAATGACGGGATTGCCTGCAAGACGGGCAACTGTTGCCTGCGGCTCGGGCAGCAGCACGGCATCCATCTCGTTGTTGAGAAGCATCTTCAGTCTTATTTGCGGATTGTTCACCTGCACGCGGAACACCACTTCCGACTTAAGCCGCGAACTGTCCACCGCCATATCTGCCAACATAGCCGTTGCCGAGAACCTGCTCACGGCTATCATTTTGTCTGTCAGTTGCTTGAGTTCTTTGATACGCGCCTTCTTGTTGGTGATGAACTGCCACGAGAGAGGTGTCGAGGCAACATAGGTGAGCGCCAAGCCCTGACGTTTCATACGCTCTGCCCTTACGATGTCGGTCACCGAACCTTGTATCTTACCTCTCCTGAGAGCATCGTCTGCCGCGATGTGCGACTCCACGTCCCTAAACCTCACGTCTGCCTGGGCTGTGTCTATCCACTCACGTTCCTTAATTATAAACATGGGGAGACAGTCGATGGTGGGCAGCACGCCCACTTTCAGGGCCAAGGAGTCTTTCCTTTGATGCATGGCGCGCTCGCGAGCCGACTGCTCCTTCGCCTCCTCATAACTCTGTCCGCACCCCGCAAGGAGCACCACAGAAAGCATCACAAGAACTATTTTCTTCATAGTGAAAAGTCAAAAAAGGGCAGCCCCTCATCCACTAAGTCTTCGGAGTCACCCTTCGCTCATTATAATTATTAGCGATAATAGCCGCTTTAAGTGGTGCAAAAGTAACGAATTATTTTGTAACAAGAAAAAATATTAGTAATTTTGTTGCGTTTTTAATAATCCATCATCTATCCGCTCGACCCGAAGGGGCGCTTTCAAAGCGAAGCGGAGAAAGAGCAAACACCCATCATACTGAATATATGGCAAAAGACAAGATAGCATACGTGTGCTCGAATTGCGGCCAGGAGTCGGCAAAATGGATTGGCAAATGCCCCTCCTGCGGACAATGGAACACGTTCAAGGAGATAAGGATAAGCAACGATACGGGTCAGATGGCGGCACGCTCGGCTGCATCGAACGTGCGAAACGGCAGGACTGGCGAGAAGAATAAGCCACTGCACCTGCACGAGATATCGTCGAAGGACGTGCCGAGAATAGACATGCACGACGAAGAACTGAACCGCGTGCTGGGCGGAGGTCTGGTGCAGGGAAGCATTGTGCTGCTGGGAGGAGAGCCCGGAATAGGCAAGAGCACGCTCACCTTGCAGACTATACTCAACCTCGAAGACAAACGTGTGCTTTATGTCAGCGGCGAGGAAAGCGCTCAACAACTGAAGATGAGGGCTGAGAGATTGTTGAATGTGGAGCGCGGAGTGATGAGTGGAAACGTCCAAGACACGACCCACACCCATCACCCATCACCCAACACCCAACAACCATCACCCAACACCATAAATGATAATCTGCTGATTCTGACCGAGACATCGCTCGAGAGCATATTCAACCACATCAAGGACGTGCAGCCTGAACTGGTGATTATCGACTCCATACAGACCATTGCGACAGAGGATGTCGATTCTTCACCGGGAAGTATCACCCAAGTGCGCGAATGTGCAGCCGCCCTGCTGCGCTTTGCCAAGTCGAGCGGTGTGCCGGTGATACTCATCGGACACATAAATAAGGAGGGAACGCTGGCAGGACCAAAGATACTGGAGCATATCGTTGACACGGTGATACAGTTCGAGGGCGACCAACACTACATGTACCGCATTCTGCGCTCAATAAAGAACCGCTTCGGCAGCACTTCCGAACTCGGAATCTACGAGATGCAACAAAACGGACTGAGACAGGTGAACAATCCATCGGAACTGCTGCTCACCCAAGACCACGAAGGGCTATCGGGCATCGCCATAAGTTCGGCCATTGAGGGTGTCAGACCGTTCCTCGTGGAGACGCAAGCCCTTGTATCGACGGCAGCATACGGTACTCCGCAGCGCTCGGCCACAGGATTCGACCAGCGAAGGCTCAACATGCTGTTGGCGGTGCTTGAGAAACGAGTGGGATTTAAACTCGTTCAGAAAGACGTCTTCCTCAACATAGCGGGCGGACTGCGTGTTACCGACCTTGCCACCGACCTCTCTGTAATTGCCGCCGTGCTCTCGTCCAACGTCGATACGCCGATAGAGAGCGGATGGTGTATGGCTGGCGAGGTGGGACTCAGCGGCGAGGTGCGCCCCATCAACCGCATAGAGCAACGCATTGCTGAAGCAGAGAAACTGGGATTCACAGACATCATATTCCCCAAATACAACATGCAGGGAATGGCACATCGCGACTTTAAGATACGCCTGCACCCCGTTCGCAAGGTGGAGGAAGCCCTGCGGCTGCTCTTCGGATAAACAAAGAGACACCCCAGAACACTTTTTTGCTGACATATCATAACGGGCGAACACGGAGGTTCGCCCCTACAATGCGAAGCAACAACAAATTATGTGAAACCTATTTGGGCGAACACGGAGGTCCGCCCCTACAATGCGAAACAACAACAAATTATGTGAAACCTATTTGGGCGAACACGGAGGTCCGCCCCTACAATGCAAGGCAATGAAATAATAGATTATGCGCAACATGTAGGGGCTAACCTCCGTGTTAGCCCGCAATAATAAAATTACCACTTGTATCTCCTGACCACCTCACTTATGCTTCCTGACCTCCTCATTTATGCTTCCTGACCGAGTGATTAGACCCTAATCACTCCCTCACTTGTGCTTCCTGACAACCTCACTTATACTTCCAGACAACCTCACCTGCACTTTCTGATATTCAACATCCCTCCCTTTGGGAGGGCTTGGGTGGGCTTTTTTTGAGAGTATTGGGTGGGCTTTCCCTTTACGATGTCCTTATCTTCAGCCTAACCCACAACCAACGGGGAATAAGACGCCAAAAGAATGTGAGCATTCGATAGCGCCAGTCTATGACACACCTGCCCTTTTGCCGGTAAACAGCACGCACTATCTGGCGCGCCACATCATCCGAGCGCAACAGCATAGGATAGTTGTGCCCGTCGCCAAGCAGCGCCGTATCTACAAAACCTGGCTGAATGTCGGTAAAACGGATGTTCAGGCTACGCATGTTAGCCTGCTGCTGGAGCGCCTCAATATAGTGTGCCTGAAACGACTTGGTAGCACTATACGAGGGAGCGGCACCAAGTCCCTTGGTGGAAGCGATGGAAGTGATGGCCGCTATTTGCCCTCCCTGATGCTCAGACATATAATTATAGATGGTGTCTATCATCTGGGTGAAGCCCTTTACGTTGGTCTCTACCGTTCGCATCTCCACATCCTTGTCGAGCATCATGTTCTGCTTGCCGATGCCGGAGGAATAGAAGAACAGCCCTACTCCACCCAACTCGTCTATCAACTGTAACAAACGCCGAGGCGCATCGTCGGAAGTGACGTCAATACAAGCCACCGTCACACGTTCAGGAAACTCGCTTCTCAACTGCTCGAGCAAGTCTGTGCGACGCGCAGCAACACCGAGATGCCAACCGTCGGCAAGCAACAGACGGGCCACATCCTTGCCAATGCCCGACGAAGCGCCAATAACTATCGCTCTTTTCATAATGTTGCAAAAGTACCCAAAATAAGTGACATAATTGCAATAAATGACCTTAAAATTTGCTTATTATAAAAAATATCCCTACTTTTGCAAATTAGAAATCATATAATTTATCATTTTAAATCATGAAAGACTTTCTTAAATACACTGCCGCCACTATCGTTGGCCTTCTGATATTCACAATCATCATCGCAGCATTCGGAATGATGAGTATCGTGGGAATGATAGCCTCGGGCAGTTCTTCAGCACCAATCGCAGACAATTCGGTAATGGTTCTCTCGCTCAGCGGCACGCTCGAGGAGCGCTCGGAGACAGACATAATGTCGTCGTTCATGGGTGGAAACACATCATCGACAGGTCTCGACGACATGCTGAACGCCATTAAAAAAGCCAAGGAAAACGACAACATAAAAGGTATATATATCGAGGCAGGCGCATTCTCTGCCGACTCTTACGCTTCTCTGCAGGCCATTCGCAAGGCTCTGCTCGACTTCAAGAAGAGCGGAAAGTGGATTGTGTCGTACGGAGACACATACACACAGGGTACATATTATCTCGCATCGGTAGCAGACAAAGTGCTGATGAACCCACAGGGTGCGATTGAATGGCACGGATTAGCATCGCAACAGATGTTGCTGAAAGACCTTCTGGCCAAGTTTGGCATAAAAGTACAGTTGGCGAAAGTAGGTTCCTACAAGAGCGCGCCAGAGATGTTCACCGCCGACCAGATAAGCGAGCCTAACCGTGAGCAGATTACTGCATACATCAACGGCATCTGGGAGAATGTCGTGAAGGGTGTTTCTGAAAGCAGAAAGATAAGCGTTGAGCAACTCAATCAGTATGCCGATAGCCTCGTTATGTTTGACCAGCCGCAGAACTTCGTCAAGAATAAGATGGTGGACAAACTGGTTTATACCGACGAGGTGAAGGATGTGGTGAAGGAAATGCTGAAGATTGGCAAGGACGACAACATCAACAAGGTGAGCCTGAGCGACATGGCCAACGTGAAAGGCAGCAGAAACGAGGGTGAGGCAATCGCCGTTTACTATGCTTACGGCGATGTGGTTGACGGCGCTACCGGCGCACTGAGCCAAGGCCACACTATCGATGCGCAGAAAGTGTGCAAAGACCTGGAACAACTGATGAACGACGATGACGTCAAGGCCGTTGTGCTCCGAATAAACACAGGAGGCGGCTCGGCTTACGCATCAGAGCAGATATGGCACTCTATGAAGCAACTCAAGGCAAAGAAGCCGGTAGTGGTGTCGATGGGAGGAATGGCTGCTTCGGGCGGATATTACATCAGTTGCATCGGTAACTACATTTACGCCGAGCCCACAACACTCACTGGCTCCATCGGCATCTTCGGCATGTTCCCCGACGCGAGCCAACTGCTGACAGAGAAACTGGGCGTGAAGTTCGAAGAGATAAAGACCAACAAGTTCTCTACATTTGGCTCCATGAGCCGTCCTTTCAACGAAGAGGAGATGTCATACCTTAACAAGTATATTCAAAGAGGTTATGAACTATTCCGCTCGCGCGTGGCAGAGGGCCGCAAGATGAGTGTTGAAGAGGTGGAGAAGATTGCCCAGGGACATGTATGGCTGGGACAAGACGCATTGAAGATAAAACTCGTTGACGCTCTCGGTGGTCTTGACGACGCCATCAAGAAGGCAGCCGAACTGGCTAAACTCGACAAATATCACAGCGTGGCATACCCAGAGCCTGAGGGATGGGAGACACAACTGATGAAACAGTTCAACGACAACAACTACATAGAAGCACAGGCACGACTCGTGTTGGGCGAATACTATGAGCCGTTCATGCTGCTTCGCACAATGGACCAGCAGAACGCTATTCAGGCAAGACTGCCGTTCTACCTGAAAGTGAAGTAATAACACTTTAGCGGCGTACCCCGTGTATGTCCGTTCATTTATATAATAACGACGCTCAGAGATGGAAGGCGACTTTATAAAGATAAACGAGTGGCTGCTGCCGTTTAGTTGGCTCTACGGCATAGTCGTAAGACTGAGGAATCAACTCTTCGACATCGGGATGTTGAAGAGCCGCAGTTTTGACGTCCCTGTCATCTCCGTCGGAAACATCACCGTGGGCGGATCGGGCAAGACTCCGCACGTGGAGTATCTCGTGAAACTGCTCAAGGACAAGACAAAAGTGGCTGTTCTGAGCCGCGGATATAAGCGAAAGAGCAAGGGATTTGTGCTGGCGAAGAAAGACACTCCGATGAGTGAGATTGGCGACGAGCCGTTCCAGATAAAGAAGAAGTTCCCCAACATTTATGTAGCGGTGGATAAAGACAGGTGTCACGGCATAGACAAACTTACCGACAACAACGTTGCAAAGGACACAGACGTCATTCTTCTTGACGATGCCTATCAACACCGATACGTCAAGCCTGGAATAAACATTCTGCTCGTTGACTATCATAGACTGATAATATACGACAAACTGCTGCCTGCGGGCAGACTGCGCGAGCCAAAAGAGGGCAAAAGCAGAGCCGACATAGTTATCGTAACTAAATGCCCGTCGGACATGAAGCCGATGGAGTTCCGCGTGCTTATCAAGGCAATGAACCTCAGACCATATCAGAACCTGTACTTCACAACCCTGAAATATGGCAATCTGAAACCGCTCTATTGTGGCGACGACATGAAACTGGACAGCCTGACGAAGCAGCATAACGTGCTCCTGCTCACGGGCATTGCATCGCCCAACCAGATGATTCTCGACCTGAAGCCATACACAGAGAACATTCTGCCAATGACATTCAGCGACCATCATCAGTTCACGCAGAAAGACATTAGAAGGCTGAACGAGCAGTTTGCCGAAATGCCCGAGCCCAAACTAATCATCACAACGGAAAAGGACGCTACACGACTGTTCGGTATGGAGGGACTAAGCGACGATGTCAGACACAACATCTTCGCCCTGCCAGTAGAGGTACAGTTCATGTTAGACCAACAAGATATGTTCAACCAAAAAATCATAGACTATGTACGAAAAAATTCAAGAAACAGCATCCTGGCTAAAGCAAAGGATGACCACAAGTCCAAAGACAGCAATAGTACTGGGAACGGGACTAGGACAATTAGCTTCAGAAATAACTGACACGTACGAATTTCCATACAGCGAAATTCCCAACATGCCAGTCTCTACGGTAGAGGGACATAGCGGAAAACTTATCTTCGGAAAACTCGGAGGCAAGGATATCATGGCGATGCAAGGCCGATTCCACTTCTATGAGGGATACAACATGAAGGAAGTGACATTCCCTGTGCGCGTGATGTACGAGTTAGGAATAAAGACTCTCTTCGTAAGCAACGCCGCCGGAGGAATGAACCCGAAGTTCAAAATCGGCGACCTTATGATTATCGACGACCACATCAACTTCTTCCCCGAGCATCCTCTGCACGGAAAGAACTTCCCTACAGGACCTCGTTTCCCCGACATGCACGAGACCTACGACCACGAACTGATTGCTCTGGCAGACAAGATTGCCGAGGAAAAGGGCATCAGAGTGGTTCATGGAGTATATATCGGTGTGCAGGGTCCAACCTTTGAGACTCCCGCTGAATACAGGATGTATCATCTTTTCGGAGGAGACGCAGTAGGAATGAGCACCGTTCCAGAGGTTATCGTCGCACACCATTGCGGCATAAAGACCTTCGGAATAAGCATCATCACCGACCTTGGAGGATTCGACGATCCTGTAGAAGTATCGCACGAGGAGGTTCAGGTGGCTGCCAATGCCGCACAACCCGTCATGACCGAGATTATGAGGGAGATGATTAAACGGTCATAACACCCCCGAACCCCTTCATCAACTTACTTCTAAACTCCTTAACTCCATTACTCCTTTTATATGGACATTTCAAAGATTGGAGAGTTCGGACTAATCGAACGTCTCACAAAGGACATCAAACCACAGCAGTCGTCCACACTGAAAAGTGTGGGCGACGATTGTGCTGTGCTCTCCTACCCCAATACCCGAGTGCTCACAACAACAGACATGCTGATGGAAGGCGTGCATTTCGACCTCACATATACCGACCTCCGCAACCTCGGATACAAGTCGGCAATGGTCAACATCAGCGACATATTCGCCATGAACGGCACACCTCGCCAGATTCTCGTTAGTCTGGCAGTAAGCAAGCGTTTCTCGGTGGAAGACATAGAGACATTCTACGAGGGATTGCGCGCTGCTTGCAACAAGTGGAACGTTGACATCGTGGGAGGCGACACCACTTCATCCCTGACAGGTCTTGCCATAAGCATCACATGCATCGGCGATGCCCGTGAGGAAGATATAGTATATCGTAACGGAGCAAAAGACACCGATCTCGTATGCGTCAGCGGTGACCTGGGAGCCGCTTACATGGGATTGCAACTCCTGGAGAGAGAGAAGAGCGTATATTACCAGCAGGTGGAAGAACTGAACAAGAAAATCAAGGAGGCTAAAGCCGACGGAACATTCGAGGCAAAACGTGCTACACTCAGTGCTCAACGCTCATCGCTCAACGATTTCCAGCCCGACTTCGCCGGCAAGGAGTATCTGCTGCAGCGCCAACTCAAGGCAGAGGCTCGTGGAGACATCATAGAGAAACTTCGTGAAGCAGGCATCAGACCCACCTCAATGATGGACATCAGCGACGGTCTGTCGTCAGAACTTCACCACATCTGCAAACAATCGGGCGTGGGTTGCCGCATCTTCGAGAAGAACATACCAATAGACTATCAGACAGCGGTGATGGCTGAAGAACTGAACATGAACGTAACGACGTGCGCCCTGAACGGAGGAGAAGATTACGAACTGCTCTTCACCGTGCCAATAGGCGACCACGAGAAGATAAAAGACATGGAGGATGTTCATCTGATAGGCCACATCACTCGTCCAGAACTTGGCTTGATGCTCGTAAGCAGAGACAACCAGGAGTTTGAACTGAAAGCACAAGGATGGAATCACATGAACAATGAATAACTAAAAAACGCATGCCGAACTAACAATCGACATGCGTTTCATTTTCTCTCAAAGTCTTCATAACATACTATTACCTTCCTCTTCCCATCCTGTTCTTGAACATCTGCCGATGGAAACGGTTTTGTGCCCTGATAACATCAAACACCTTGCTAGCGGGTAGAATCTTCAAGAAGCGGTTATGATACTGCTGCTGCAGTTCTTTTATATGTATTTCCAGTTCGTCACGTTTCTTAACGGCATCGGCACAGCCCTTTTCTGTAGCAGGCTTAACCCTACTTATAGTTGACATCTGGTCGAACAAAGCCCTCTCCTTGCGCAGCATTTCATCAAAGACAGGGAAAAATTCGGAAGCCTCCTGCGGTGTGAGACATGCCTCTCTTGTGATGAACTGCTCCATATCAGCCTTGAAACGCGCTGGGTCAAAGCCTCTTCTGCCATGATGATGCTGAGCGCTGATCGTCATGGAAGATACTAATAGAATGAATAATATAATAAGGTGTCGTTTCATATTACGCTTTAGTTAATTACTCTCCGGCAAGATATGCATAGAAATCCTCGTTGTCCATCATAACATAATCTACCGCTTTGTCGATGTTGTATTCATCGCTATGTGTAACAGCAGACACATTGTTGACAGGCAGAGGCGTTTCTGCATTGTTGTTATGATATATAAGATACCCGCCAGCCATAACTCCGAAGAAAGCGGCGGCAGCCACATAGGGGCGCAACCGTTTCCACAAAGGAATCTCTTTGGCTACTGTCTTCGTTGAAGTCTCCACCTCTGGCAGTCTGTCCATCACACGTTTTTCTATGTTCTCGAAATATCCTTCGGGAACTTTGAATGGATTTTCCTTGCCAAAAGTAGTCTTCAGGAAATCTACTTCATTCATATCTATTTGTTTTTTAGTCATTTGACGAAATATCTGAACGATGGTTTAATACATATTGAGATATTTTTTTAACAGCGATATGATATGATGCTTTCAGCGCACCTTCAGATGTTCCGAGCACGCTGCTCATGTCGCTATATTTCATTTCATCATAATACCTCAACGTGAAGACCGTGCGTTGCACTTCAGGCAGTGTGGCTATGGCCTCCTGAAGCAATGCGGCGGCAGAGTCACCATCGAAATAATCGTCGGCAGTTAGTTTGTTTGCAACCGATATATCAGCATCGGCGCTTATCTTGTTCTTGTTGCGTCGCAAATGGTCGAGCGACTCATTCACGGCTATACGGTACAACCATGTGGATATTTGTGACGTTCCGTGAAAGTCGTCGAGCGCAGCCCATGCTTTCATAAACGTGTTCTGAAGCACGTCGTCGGCATCGTCGTGAGTGATGACGATACGTCTGATGTGCCAATATAAGCGTTCGCTATATTGTCTCACCACAGCAGCAAAAGCATTCCTTCTGGTGTTTGGGTCGGCAAGTTGTGAAATCAGTATGGCGTCTTCTTTGCTCATGGTTAAGATTTATCTGCGTTTGGCATAGGGTTTCAGTTGTTCTATGATACGCTTATCGTAACCATAAACATCAGGATAAGACACCAGATTGCCGCTATTGTCAGGATAGAGTGTATAATAAGAAAGGAAGACAGGAACATGTGGCACCACGCTCACCTCCTTCACCAGGCTGTCCTTGGCAACAGAAGATGGTACTGGATTGCCCTCGCTGTCTTTCTTCACCGTATAAGTCATAGAATATTTTATCTTCTTCGCCAGTTCCTCGTCTTTATCTTTCAGCAGGAACACAGCCAGTTCGAACGGTTTCTCAACCCTGACGCAGCCATGTGAGACAGCGCGGTTGGTGCTCTGGAAATGCCAAGGTGACGAAGTGTGGTGCAAATAGACAGAGAAGTTGTTTTGAAACCTGAACACTATCCTGCCAAGAGAGTTGCCCGGACCACCGTTCTGCACAATGCGCTGCTTGCCGCTCAATATTCGCTCTCGCGAAGCACTGCTTGCCGGCAACTTACCTTTATTGACATCGTATATGAACATGTTGTTGCGATTCATGTAGCCAATGCTTCCCGCAATACCTTTGGCTATCGAGAACGGAACATTCCAGTTAGGATTGAGTTCCATACGCACAATCTCGCTTGTGAGCAGAGGTGTCTTAGTCTTCACCGCACCGCAGCAAATGCGCATAGGAAGCACCTCTTTGCCATCTACTGCCCATAACATGAATGCAGGAATATTAACGAAGATGTACTTCTTGTAGTTGTCCTCTATCATCTTCTCGTTCCATCGGCATCGCTCCATGTTGCACAATGTGGTGAACCACTCCGACTCGGAGAGTTTCCCACTGTTGAGTCGAGCCTGCAACTGTTTGTACAACTTGCGCTTTGGCTGTATCTCGTTGAGGAACTTGCCGAGGTCACCATTACCCGCAATATGTAGCGCCTTGTTATAGAAAGAGTCTGTGGCGTGCTCCATCTTGATGTCGAACTGGTGCTTATAGAGCATCCGTGCGGTGTCACTATTGTTCTCCGGCTCGCGGTTGAGTATCAACGAAGGGTTAACGAAACCGAAGTTTTGCCCTGAAGAATAGCGCATGAAGGCACGCGAGAGGTTATACTCCAGCCGTGCGAGCACCTTGCTTGCGTTGTCAGAAGCGTCGTCAAAACTGAGGTTTCTCACCTTTTCGAGGTCTTCCTCTATCTGATCTACGCGGAACAGTTCTTTCTTGAAGCCCATTTCCCCAACCTTGGAAATGAACGAGAGCAACGTGTCGGCACGCGAGTCGATGCCGTGACGGTCAATCCAAACGAGCGGTTTGTCGGCCTTGTAATAGTCGCATACATATTTAATAGCAGCCGATGAAGACGTTTCGCTCTTTATCAACTGCTTTATCTGCCCTCGTATGGTCTCCGAACTCAACTCATACTTAGACGATTTCATGCCAGAAAGCGCCTCGAGCGTGATGTCTTGATATGCCTCTTTCCCTCCATCGGTGCATGAAAGCAAGGCAAACAGCACGATGAAGAGAGCGACCAACTGTTTATACAAAGCCCTCGTTTAGTTTAATTTAGTTTTACCGTATTACTTGATAGAAATCTTTCTTACCGTCTTTCCTACCTTCACGATGTAGCAACCCTTGCCGAGGTTAAGATCATAGTGGCGGTCGTTGCCTTCCACCTTGATGCTTTTAACCATCACACCAGCCACATTGTAAATCTGCAGTGTCTGTCCGTTGGCACCTGTAACGTGCAACTCAGACCCTTGCACAGAGATTGTAACAGCCTGATAATCATTGTCGATTATCTCTATTGCCGTCTCTGCACGACTTATAGATGGCATTCCGAAGAACATCATCATAGCCATTGAAACAAGTAATATTTTCCTTATCATACGCGCGTCATCTTGATTAATCGATGCAAATATAGTATTTTTTTCGATAACTTGCAAACTTTTTGCAAAATTAAATGTCAAAAACATTATTTTCATCAGTAAGATAGGTCTCTTTGAACACTGTCCGTGCCTCTTCAAGCAGCACTTTCTCGTCTTGATAGCGCGAACTGTAGTGTCCCAAAAGCAGCCTTTTCACCCCCGCATCTCGTGCTACCATTGCCGCCTGACGCGCCGTGCTGTGCCAGTAGGTCTCTGCCCTGCTCAGGTTATCCTCGCCGTATGTGCTTTCATGATACAGCAAATCGACGTTCTTCAAACGCTCGTGTAGCGTCGGAATATAGCGTGTGTCGGAGCAGTAGGCATAAGAGCGAGGCGGGTCAGGAGGCGTAACCAGTTGACTGTTAGGCACCACCGTGCCGTCTTCCCGTATCCAGTCGGCACCCATTTTGATGTTGTTTATCTGGCTTAGCGGTATCTCCAGATAGTCAATCATGTCGCGACGAATGTGCGGAAGCGTAGTTTTTTCACGGAACAGATAGCCGCAACAAGGCATGCGATGCTCAAGGGGGATGGTCTCAACGGTAAGACTGTTGTCCTCGAAGACCACCTTCTGCTCCTGTGGGTTTACCGCATGGAACACCACCTCGAAACCGAGATGCGGGCAGAAAAGGCTCACCTGAGCCATCAGCATCTGCTCGAGTTCGCCAGGCGAATAGACGTGCAGGGGTGCCGTTCGCCCTTGCAGCCCGAACGTGCTTATCATTCCGATGAGCCCGAAGCAGTGGTCTCCGTGAATATGCGATATGAAAACGGCTTGTATCTTATTGAAGTTTATCCTCGAACGGCGCAACTGCATCTGAGTGCCTTCGCCACAATCAATCATGAACTGCTTGCCCCGCAACTCCACGATTTGCGATGTAGCATAGTGACGAAGGGTAGGCAGAGCGCTGCCACACCCAAGAATATACAACTTGAAGGGTGTCATCTACTTCACTCTCTTATAGGCAAATATGCCCACGCTGTTCTCCAGATAGAGCGAGTCGGCACCCAGTTCGTAAATGCTGAATGTGTCTGTGCTAAGCACCAGTTTACCGTTTACGATTTTCCACGACGTGTATGGCTTCTGCTCGTTGACAACAGTCTCAACCACTCCACCCTCTTTTATCTCGAACTTGCGGTCCAGGCTCTGCCACTTGCCGAGAAGTGTGGTGAGATTTATCACACTTGAAGCAATCGTTGTGCCGTATGCGTCCTTACCCAGTTGCACGGCAACGCGGTCGCCAACGGCAATTCCGCCCAGAACCGGCGATGTTTCGGCATCAGGGTCGTAGTTCAACTCCAGCGTGTCGCCCTTGTCTGTTATCAGTTGCAGGGTGTTCATGGCGCAGCCGTCGCCACATCTGCCATACAGAGAACTGTCTTGCTCGGCTGTGCTGTCTATCAGGAGAGAGTCGCCGCTGCCCAGAACGTTCTTTGTCTTAGTCTCGTCACAACTGGCAACCATCATCACCAGCAAAGCCGAAAGGCATATAAATATAAGTTTTCTCATAGTTATTGATTTTCTTGTTGTTTTGCTTCATTCCATAGTTTATCCATTTCTTCCAACGTCATCTCCGTCAGTGGTTTACCTGCTTTGATTGAATGTTCTTCTATATAGTTGAACCGTCGGATGAATTTCTGGTTGGTATGCTCCAGCGCGTTGTCAGGATTGAGATGGTAAAGACGTGCTGCGTTAATCACGGAGAACAAGAAGTCGCCCAGTTCGCGGGTAGATTTCTCCTTGTCCTCGCGCTTCAGTTCGGCCTCCAGTTCGCCAAGTTCCTCGCGCACCTTTGCCCACACGTCCTGCTTGTCTTCCCAGTCGAAGCCCACGTTGCGTGCCTTGTCCTGTATGCGATATGCCTTGATGAGCGACGGCAGAGCATCGGGCACTCCCGAGAGAACGCTCTTGTTGCCGTCCTTCTCGCGCAACTTTATCTGCTCCCAGTTCTCGAGCACCTGTCCAGAACTTAGTTCCTTGCCCTTGTCGGCATGTATCAGCGGTGAGTGTTTCAGCGACTCAGCCTCGCCATAGACATGCGGATGTCGGAAAATCAGTTTGTCCGCCTCTTTGTTGCACACGTCGGCGATGTCGAATCTCCCCTGCTCCTGCCCTATCAGAGCATAGAAGATGACGTGCATTATCACGTCGCCGAGTTCCTTGCAGATGTTCTTTGTGTCGTTCTTCAGCAAGGCGTCGCAGAGTTCAAAGGTCTCTTCTATAGTGTTAGGTCGCAGGCTTTCGTTTGTCTGCTTGCGGTCCCAAGGGCACTCCACCCTCAGTCTGTCGAGCACATCGAGCAGTCTTCCGAACGCCTCGAGTTTTTCTTCTCTTGTATGCATGATTATGTTTAATTTGATGCAAAAGTAACAAATAATTCTGATATAGCGCAACTTCGGGCGCAATTTTTCATCATCAGCACCGTCAAAGCATGTTTCCAGCGTTGTAAGGAAGCATAAGTGAGAGTGTCAGGAAGCATTCCTGACCACCTCAGGTATATCTCCTGACCACCTCAGATATATATAAGTGAGAGTGTCAGGAAGCACAAGTGAGAGAGTGATTAGGGCCTAATCACTCTGCCAAAAGACACAAGTGAGAGCACAAGGGCATATCATTATTTATTAGAAAGTTATGCTTTTCTTTTGCGTTGCGCATGTTTTTTAGTACCTTTGCACCGTTTTTTATAATTTGGAAGAAAAGAAGTAAAAACGATATAACAATGGAATTAGCAACGAAGTACAATCCACAGGAGGTGGAATCGAAATGGTATCAGTACTGGCTTGACAACAGGCTGTTCAGTTCAAAACCCGATGGACGCGAGCCATACACGATAGTCATCCCGCCACCAAACGTCACCGGCGTGCTGCACATGGGCCACATGCTGAACAACACCATACAGGACATACTCGTGAGACGTGCCCGCATGGAGGGAAAGAATGCATGCTGGGTGCCCGGAACCGACCACGCCTCTATAGCAACCGAGGCAAAGGTGGTGAAGCGTCTTGCCGAGCAGGGCATCAAGAAGCACGACCTGACGCGCGACGAGTTTCTGCGTCACGCATGGGATTGGACCAACGAGCACGGCGGAATTATCCTCAAGCAACTCCGCCGACTGGGTGCTTCATGCGATTGGGACCGCACCGCGTTCACTATGGACGAGAAGCGCTCGGAGAGCGTGATAAAGGTGTTTGTTGACCTCTATAACAAAGGACTCATCTATCGCGGCCTGCGAATGGTGAACTGGGACCCGAAGGCACTCACAGCACTCAGCAACGAGGAGGTGCTCTACAAGGAGGAGCAGTCGAAACTCTACCACCTGAAGTACTATGTTGCCGAGATTAGCGAGGAGGATGCCAAGAAGGCTGAAAGCACGGAGGGCAACGTGGTTCATAAAGACGAGAAAGGCTATTATGCCGTTGTTGCCACCACACGTCCCGAGACCATCATGGGCGACACCGCGATGTGCATCAACCCCAAGGACCCCAAGAACCAGTGGCTCAAGGGAAAGAAGGTCATCGTGCCGCTCGTGGGCAGAGTGATTCCCGTCATAGAGGACAGATATGTTGACATCGAGTTCGGTACTGGATGCTTGAAGGTTACTCCTGCGCACGACACCAACGACTACATGCTGGGCAAGACGCACAATCTGGAGACAATAGACATCTTCAATGCCGACGGCACCATATCGGAGCAGTCGCCGCTATACGTTGGAATGGACCGCTTCGACTGCCGCAAGCAGATAGCAAAAGACCTGCAGGAGGCTGGTCTCATGGAGCGCGTGGAAGACTACACCAACAAGGTGGGCTATTCGGAGCGCAACCCCGACACCGCCATCGAGCCGCGCCTGTCGCTTCAGTGGTTCTTGCGCATGCAGCACTTTGCCGACATCGCGCTGCCACCAGTGCTCAACGGAGAGATGCACTTCTACCCCACCAAGTATGTAAACACATATAAGAACTGGCTGGAGAACATTCAAGACTGGTGCATCTCAAGACAACTGTGGTGGGGACACCGCATTCCTGCTTACTACTATGGCACAGAAGAGGCCGGCGAGGAGCACTTCGTAGTGGCCGAGACACCAGAAAAGGCTCTCGAACTGGCACGCAAAGAGAGTGGCAACAACAACCTCCAACTGTCTGACCTGCGTCAGGACGAGGATGCACTTGACACTTGGTTCAGCTCATGGCTGTGGCCTATCTCGCTCTTCGACGGCATCAACAACCCCGACAACGAAGAGATAAAGTACTACTATCCCACAAGCGACCTCGTTACAGGTCCCGATATCATCTTCTTCTGGGTTGCCCGCATGATTATGGCAGGCGAGGAATACATGGGCAAGTTCCCGTTCAAGAACGTTTACTTCACAGGTATCGTGCGCGACAAGCTTGGCCGCAAGATGTCGAAGAGTCTCGGCAACTCGCCCGACCCGATAGAACTGATAGACAAATACGGCGCCGACGGCGTTCGCATGGGTATGATGTTGTCTGCTCCGGCAGGTAATGACATCCTCTTCGACGAGAGTCTTTGCGAGCAGGGACGTAACTTCAACAACAAGATTTGGAACGCTTTCCGTCTCGTGAAGGGATGGGAGACGGCCGATATCGAGCAGCCCGAGGCAAACAAGATTGCTGTGGAGTGGTTCGAGGCGATGCTCCGCGTCACCAACGAAGAACTGAACGACCAGTTCTCTAAGTATCGCATCTCTGAGGCCTTGATGACTGTTTACCGCCTCTTCTGGGACGAGTTCTCCAGCTGGTACCTTGAGATGGTCAAGCCAGCATACCAGCAGCCGATAGACAAGAAGACATACGAGGCAACACTCGGGTTCTTCGATGCCCTGCTGAAAATGCTCCATCCGTTCATGCCGTTCATAACAGAAGAACTCTGGCAGCATATCTACGACCATAAGGATGGCGACAGCATCATGCGCGAAATGCTTAACATCGGCGATGCAAGCGAGGCAGACAAGGCTCTCGTTGCCGACATCGAGAAAGTCAAGATGATTGTTTCGGGCGTGCGTACCGTTCGCAACAAGAAGAACATTCCTAACAAGGAGCAGATGCAACTGCAGGCTGTTGGCGAAGATGCCTTTGCCGCCTACGCTCCCGTTGTTGTGAAGATGGCTAACCTGAAAGGCATAGAGACCGTAGCAGAGAAGCAGGCCGATGCATCACAGTTCATGGTTGGCACTCACGAGTATGCCGTTCCTCTGGGCGATATGATTGATGTGGCAGCCGAGATTGAGAAGCAAGAGGCTCAGCTGAAGCACCTTGAAGGCTTCCTTGCCGGCGTTATGAAGAAACTCTCTAACGAGAAGTTCGTTGCTCACGCACCAGAAGCCGTTGTGGCACTCGAGCGTAAGAAGCAAAGCGACTCGGAGGAGAAGATTGCCTCGCTAAAACTCTCGATAGCAGAACTGAAGAAGAAAATCTAATTTTTTTATAAGGAGTTAAGGAGTAAAGGAGTTAGGGAGTTAAGACAATAGATTAATGTCATTCAATAGTCATATGTCTTAACTCCCTAACTCCTTTACTCCTTAACTCCTATATCATCATTAGTGATGCTCGCCTACAACGGCAAAGAAGGTGAGGTCTTCCGTGCCTCTATTTTGCAATGAGTGGCTCGCACCCTTGGCACAATAGTGAACCTCGCCGGGAAGAACGGTTTCTTCCACTCCATCCGCAAGAACGTAAGTAGCAATGCCAGAGAGGATATACATCGTCTCTGAGTTTTGTTCGTGCGTATGATAACCGATGGAGCATCCTGGCTCAAGTTTTCCAAACATCAGTTTGTTGTCGTTGTCGTCAAACGCCCTCATAATGTATCGTCCGTCACCACCTTTGAAGTTAGGAACGATTTTCTCTTCGAGTTGTTCTTTCGTTAGTTTCATAATATGTAAGTTTTTAGTTTAGGAGTTTATTAGTTTATTAGTTTTTTAGTTTTTTAGTTTATTAGTTTTTTAGTTCTAAGTCTCCAGATCCTTGCGGTTCCATATTCTTTGTATCTTCCTTCGAATGACGAATATGTTTACCAACGTCACCACTAACAACAGCACGCAACCCACTATCAGCGTAGGAACCACGCTGGAGTCTGGCAGTTGCGGGAACAAGGAATAGACGGTGTCTATGTAATAGCCTCTCGCCACGATGAGCAAGACTATCGCTATGATGAGAACCGCCACGTTCAGGATGATTGTAAGCAACTGATACGGCTTGGCTACCTTGGCAGGACTATATCCTATAAGCAGAAGGTTCTCAAGTTTCGAGGCATTCTTCTGCACGAGGAGATAAATGCTCAGCATCAGTATATAGAAACTCAGGATGCTTATCAGCAGTCCTATCGCCATCACTATCGTGACGAGCAGACGCAGGAACGATGCCGTCTTCTCCGCGTTGAGGTCGCCCTTCTCCAGTTCATACCCATGACTTTCAAGATATGAGGAAATGTTTTGGTCGGTGGGATTGGCTACATCGAGAATCAGCCGTGTGGGTGCCTGCTCTTTTGATGATGAGTACTTAGCGTTGCCCATGTCGATGAAAGCCTGCGGAACAAGTATCGTGTTCAGTTTGTTCGTGAACCCTATCACCTTACCCTGAAATTCTTCCGCCTTGTCGTTGCCGTGAACATAGATCTTCACGTCAATCATGCTTGCCAGTCCCTCGCTTATCTTTGGCAACTTACGGCTTTGCGCAAACCCGAAGTTATACATATTTATATATGAGCGCGGCAGTATTATGGGCACTTCCTTAGAGTCTTGCTTATAACTCCAGTCGCTCACGGGGATGTCTATAAACGCATCGGGCACACTCTCAAGGAATATCTCCGACGACATCAGTTTCTGCCCTGATACAGCCATCGAGGCACTAACACGGAAGTCGGCAGGTGTGAACGAGCCCACACTCTTAACGAATGGCTGCGCCGAGAGGTCGTCTATCTCCGCGCCATTGAATGTGTTCGATTGTCCCGAGAGTGTTGTTGCCGTACCTATCTTCTTGCTTATCACCATGAAATCGGCCTTCATGAAAGTGTCCTTAGCGGTGAACACGGGCACCACGTCACGATAGAACTGGTAGCCCATCAGCACTATGAACATGCCGAAGAGGTTGGCAAAAAAGAAGCCTGCCAGTTGTGGCACACTAATATGTTGACGAAGTAGTTTCCAAACTAAATTCATGATTTCTTAACTTCTTAACTCATTAACTCCAAAAACTCCTAAATTCCAAACACACAAACGACTAAACGCCCAAACGACCAAACGCCCAAACGCCCAAACGACTATAACCTCAGCACCTTATCGTATCGCATCTCGATATGCTTTCCGATGCTGGTCACTATCACACCTGCGCCCTGTCTCCTGGCCTCCTCCATCATCATCTCGCCCATCGTTTGCGAGTTGTGGTCGTCGAGGTGGCTGATAGGCTCGTCCGCAAGTATGAAGTCGAAGGGCTGAACAAGGGCTCTTATCATAGCCACTCGCTGCTGTTGTCCGAACGACATCAGTCCAGCCTTCACGTTCAGTTTGTCAATGATACCGAGTCTCTCGAACATCGACTCTATCTCTTCTCTGGTTTTGAAACCCGTCAGGCGGTTCTTTATCTCAACGTTCTCGAATGCGGTAAGTTCGGGAAAGAGGCGCAGTTCCTGAAACAGGTAACTTATGTTCTGCTTCCTCACTCTCGTCCAGTCGGCCACTCGCATTGCCTTGATGTCCTTGTCGTCGAACATTATCTGCCCCGTGTAGTCGTGACGATAGCCTATAACATAACTGCAGAAGGTGCTTTTACCCTTGCCGCTATCAGCCTCTACAAGATAGGTGTTGCCCTTAGCGAACTCCACATCTTGTTGCCACACTTCGCTCCCTATGTCACCGTTGTTGGCAAACACATGGGGCAGAACGTTCTTGAAATATATCTTGTCCACAGTTTCCTATTATTCTTTTATATATAGTATCTTGTTTGTGCCGCCCAGCAAAGGCTTTATGATTTCCGCAACGGTCTTGTTGTCTATCTTATCAATATCCACAAGCATCGCCAGACGCGAGCCTTTTATCCTCGAAGCCCTTTTGCAGACGCTTGCCGCAACGCAGGGCGTTGGTGCCGAACTGCGCGAAGCGACGTCGTCGGGCAGTTTCAGAGCCACGTCCACCTCTGCCTTCACTTCTCCGTGCCTAAGCGACGAGAAGAAGAGATTGTCGGCGGTCACGCCAAACGAATATCTCATGTCGCCGCTCTTGTAAAGATATGTATCCTTTCCCGCGTCCGAGATGGATGAGCCAGCAGGGCACGAAGTCTTCCAGTAGCCCACGTCCTTCAGGAAGTCTCTCTTCGCAAGACGTGCCATGAGGTCGAAATCGCCGTTCATGTTTGAAAGAGAGAACACGATGTCGCCATCAACGCTACGCAATATGTTGTCCATATCTATCGCCATGTTGGCACCTGCGAGCAACGCCTGGAATCCCCGGTTCTGTTGCAACACTTTCAGGAAGTCCTCGCCGTTGACATTCATGAAGAGGAATCCCATGCTACGGGGCGAAAGTCTGCCCAGCATATCGTCGGTAACAGGACGGAACACCTTGTCGTTCTCCTTCAGTTTCTTGTCTATGCCCTCGTTGTATGAGAATGTTCTGCCCCTTATGGTCATCGTCTCGTCCTCCTTGCTTATCTTTGCCGCGAGCACTATCTGCGAGGCGTCAGCCTCTTTCGGTGCTCCTATGGTGAAGGGCAACACGGCCTGTTCGGGCAAGGCAGACGCCTGCGCTACAAGCGATATTGGCGCATTAAGAGTGTCGAGCGTCTGGAATAAGCGCGAGTTCTTCGCTCCGTGATTCTCGTCTTGCGCAAACATCTTCTGCATCTTCTGCTCCGTGGCGGTGCGTTCCATTAACGATACGGGACCGATTACCACCATCGCGTCGTCAGTATATCCGGCAAGCCATGAGTCTTTTATCATTACGAAGCGTGCCCCTCGCCGTTCTTCGGGCTTCGAGCACTTGCCCTCGCCAGCCAACTTCACGAACATGTCCGTAACGGCATCGCCATCATCAACCTTTGCCACCATTCCCAATGTGCCGTCGGGAGTCTCGAATGCGTACATCTTGGAAGACATGTCAAGACCTGAACTAGTCGGTGAGTCAGTCCCTACGAGAAGTATGCGCTCTAAGTCCTGAACTCCCAAACTCTCAAAGTCAATAGCCGCCATCGCCACACTCTCGCGAGGCACAACATTCACATAGTCGCTACCGGTACATGACAGCAGCAGCAACAAACTACATATATATATAAATCGAAAAACGTATTTCAAAAGTTCAATGTTTAATGTTTAATGTATTTTTAATTCCTTGCCGACGACTCCCCGCCCCTGTAGGGGAGGGGCAGGGGTGGGGTCAGTGTCTTTATATCCACACAACTTCCACCATATTCTTTTATATCATTCATCAATATCACTGACCCCACCCCTATCCCCTCCCCTACAGGGGCGGGGAAATATCTCTGGGCGCAATGTTCAAAGTTCTTTCAGTCGGCTGACGCCTTTTGTGAAAGCGGCAAAGCCGAGCGCAATGTTCAAAGTTCAATGTTCAAAGTTCAATGTTCAAAGTTCAAAGTTCTTCTCGACAGGTGAGCCATCATCGCGGCAGAGAGAGCGGCGGTCTCGGTACGCAGACGACACGGACCGAGCGACACAGGCACGAAGCCGTGCTCCATTGCCAGCCGCACCTCATCGATAGAGAAATCGCCCTCGGGACCAATCATCACCGTCACATCGGCATCATCGCCTTCAGCACACGGCTGTTGCAACTCCAAGAACAAGTCCTTGCGCTCTATCTCCTCATAGCAGTGGGCTATATACTTCTTGCCCGCCAGCGGACGCGACACGAAGTCCTTGAACGACTCCATCTCGTTGACGACAGGCTTCCATGCTTTCCTGCTCTGCTTCATGGCTGACACCACAATCTTCTCAATACGGTCGATGCGCAGCACCTTGCGCTCAGAGAACTGACAACCCAGGAAACTGAACTCGTCGGTGCCCACCTCCGTCGCCTTCTCTACAAACCACTCTACCCTCTCCATCATCTTGGTAGGGGCTACGGCAATATGTATATGCCCTCTCCACACAGGGTGCTGGGGCATAGTCTCCATTATCTCATACAGACATCGTTTGTTGGCGGCAAGCGTCACTTGCGCCCGATAGAACGTTCCCGCACCGTCCATGAGGTACATCTCGTCGCCATTCTTCAGGCGCAACACCCTCGTGGCGTGCATCGCCTCTTCCTCGGGCAGTTCGTTAACCGCTCCCGCATCGGGAACATAGAAATATCTTGCCTCTTTCATCTGTCACACTATCATTTATCCGATTTTCCCGTGCGGCGTTTCTTCTCTTCGGTGAGCAACGACGCCTGCTCATAGTTCTCCTCGCTGATGGCGCGCTCTATCGCCTTGTCCAGCATCTCCATGCTCATCGTGTTCATAGGGAGGGCAATGCGCATATTCTCCGAAGGTTTCAGATAAGGCACCGACTGCTTCATCATCAGCCTTTCGTCAATAAATATGGGGATGTTGCCGGCAAGCGAGAGCAGCACAGCGTCGGACACACGGATGGGCGTCATCTCAAAGGTGTCGGCATTAACCACCATCGAGTCATACTGACCGTCGGAAATGCTATTTATCAGGATATAATACCTCAGGTCTGTCTGCTCGGCGATAATCCTCGTCAGCACCTCGGGCAGCATGCGCTCCCTGATGGGCATTTTACGCACACGCATGTCCAACTCCACCGCTACGGCACGGCTGCAAACTATGGATATCTGGCGCTCGTGCTGTTCGTCGCAGAGTATCATCAGAGCGAGGTCGTCGGTACCCACTATCTCCGACACACTAACGAAATGAAGCCTTATCTTGTTTATAATGTTCAAAGTTCAAAATTTTTTTTACTCATTGCCGATGACTCCCCGCCCCTGTAAGTTCCCCTCGCCCCTTGGAGAGGGGTTAGGGGTGAGGCCTTGGGGCAGGGGTGGGGTCAGTGTTTTTACACCCACGCAACTTCCACCATATTCTTTTATATCATTCATCTATATCACTGACCCCACCCCTATCCCATCCCCTACAGGGGCGGGGAAATACCTATGGGCGCAATGCTCAATGTTCAAAGTTCTTTCAGTCGCTCCGCTTTATGAAAGCGCCCCTTCGGGTCGAGCGCAAAGTTCAATGTTCAATGTTCAAAGTTCAATGTTCAACGTTTCTTCTTATCCGGATGGAATATGAGCGCGAACGCAACAGCAACTATGAGCGCGTAAGTGGCAAAGATGAACCAGCACGACTGCCAGTCGCCCACGAGGAAGCCGTTCTCCCAAGTGCAGAAGTGATTTACTATCTCGCCAGCCGCCAGCGTTCCTATCGTTGCACCCAGACCGTTGGTCATCAGCATGAACAATCCCTGCGCCGAAGCCTTCACCGAAGGGTCGCACTCCTGATCGACGAACATCGCTCCCGACACATTGAAGAAGTCGAAGGCAACGCCATAGACGATGCACGAGAGGATAAAGAGTATCACGCCAGGCATTGCGGGGTTGCCGATGCCGAAGAACCCGAACCTCAATACCCACGCAAACATCGCGATGAGCATCACCACCTTGATGCCGTAACGCTTCAAGAAGAACGGAATCATCAGGATGCAAAGAGCCTCGCTGACCTGTGATATAGAGGTGAGCAGCGTAGCGTTGTTGGCGGCAAACGACTGCGATATGAGCGCGTCGGCGCTACCCTTGAAACTCGTGATGAACGGCCCCGCATAGCCGTTGGTAACCTGCAACGACATGCCAAGCAAAGCAGAGAAGATGAAGAACAACGCCATCTTCTTGGTCTTGAACAGACGGAAAGCATTAAGACCGAGCGACTCGGAGAGCGACTGCGCTGGCTTCTTCTCCAACTTGCACTCGGGCAACGTCAGGCAATACAGGAAAAGCACAATGCTCAGCACGCCCGAAACGAAGAACTGCATATATGTATATTGGAACTTATGCGCATTCTCGCCCAGCGTGAAGCCGAAACCGCCATCGTCCCACACGGCGCAGTTGACAAACCACATCGTGATGATGAAGCCCACCGTGCCGAGAACCCTTATCGGAGGGAAGTCCTTAACGGTGTCCAGACCGTTGTTCTTCAATATCGTGAACGCCGTGGTGTTCGATAGTGCCAGCGTAGGCATATAGAAAGCGACGCTCAGCGTGTACATGCCGATGAACAATCCCTTGTTAGGCAACTCGTTGCCGAAGCCTGCCGAGAGACCCATATACCAGCAGCACAACATCGCCGCACCCGCTATCAGATGGCAGATGCCCAGTAGCCGTTGCGGCTGGATATACTTGTCGGCAACAATACCCATCAGCGTGGGCATGAAGATAGACACAATGCCCTGCAAAGCATAAAACCACGAGATTTGCGCGCCAAGTCCTGCCGTGCCCAAATAATTGCCCATGCATGTGAGATATGCTCCCCAGACGGCAAACTCGAGGAAATTCATCAAAGACAAACGGAACTTCAAGTTCATACTATTAAGATTTTAAGTTTCTAAATTTATGGCAAAGGTAACACTAAGTGAGCGAAAAACCAAATTTATTTGTATTTTTCCGCTTTCACCGCCCGGCTCCGCCGCTTATATGAGCAATGCGAGAATTGAAATGAAAGAGAATCGCGCTCGGTTTTGCGGGCTAACACGGAGGTTATACCATTTTTATAAATGAATATACAATGCGGGCTAACACGGAGGTTAGCCCCTACGATTATCATAAATGAATATACAATGCGGGCTAACACGAGGGTTTCCCAATACAATTAAATAAAATGAATAAACAATGGTAGGGCTAACGCAATGTAGGGGCTAACCTCCGTGTTAGCCCGCAAAGCGCAATGTTCAAAGTTCAACGTTCTTTCAGTCGGCTAATGTCAAACGCAAATGTAGGGGCTAACCTCCGTGTTAGCCCGCAAAGCGCAAGGTTCAAAGTTCTTTCAGTCGGCTGACGCCTTTTGTGAAAGCGGCAAAGCAGAGCGCAAAGTTTAATGTTCAACGTTCTTTCAGTCGCTCCGCTTTATGAAAGCGCCCCTTCGGGTCGAGCGCAATGTTCAAAGTTCAACGTTCTCTTACGGGGAATGTGAAATAGGTGTCGGGGTATGGCTCATTGCGAAGTGTGAAGTGCCACCATTCGCTGTCCAAGGGCTTGAAGCCGTGACGCAACATCGCCTGGCGAAGTATCATGCGGTTCTTGAATTGCCTCTCGGTTATTTTCCTCCCGACAGGACTCTTGTGGTTGTCGCCCGTATATTCGCCTGTCTCGGGATTGCCGCAGAAGTCGGGATGACTCTCAGGACCGAACCAGTCGAACGTGCCGCCCATGTCGAGTTCCTTCTCCGCGGCCATATCAAAGAGCGTCAGGTCAACCGTTGAGCCCCTTGTGTGTCCGCTCTTCTCCATGATATACTCTTGCTCGAAGAGCACGCTCTTGTCCAGGTCGGGATAGAAGTACGTCTTCATCATGGTGTCGCCCGTGTCTGCCGCCCAACGCACAAAGTGGTCAACGGCCTTCTGCGGACGGTAGGCGTCATATATTTTCAGCCTGTAGCCCATGCTCTTCACGTCGTCGCTGACCGCCCTTAGAGCCTGTGCCGCCTCCTTGGTGAGCATCGCCGTGGGCTGTTCGTAGCCGTCAATGCGAGTCCCCACGAAGTTGTATGTCGAGTAATAGCGTATCTCAAGAATAGCGTCGGGCACAGCCTCGGAGAGCATTACGAAACGGGTGTCGGGTGTTAGGTGTTTGCTGGAGGCACATCCAGAGAGAAGTGTTGCGCCACTAATGAGAAGGACAACAGCAAGTGTTCCAAGTCTTACATTTTTCATATTTGTATAAGTTTGTGTTAACTTGGGGACAAAGATACGAATAATAGAGTGCAGAACAAAAGAAAATCGTTTCTTTTTTATGCGAGATGCAGTATGTTAGGTAAAGAAGACTGTTCCCGGCCCTTGAATGGAGTATTTGTTATAGGCACGGATTTCACGGATTAACGCGGATTTCATTATCATCAACAGTATTATCAATTGTTCCGTGTTAATCCGTGAAATCCGTGCCTGATGTAGGGACATATAAAAAATGGCGTTCCGAGCAAGTTTTTTCCTTTATATTTAATGATGAAGCAGGTAAAAAGGAGTGTTGCTACGGAACGCTTCGTGAAGCCGAGAGCAGAGTCCAAACTTGTTTGGCTATGCCGAGGCAAGGGAAGGGTCGAATGAAATTCAACGCTTCGTGAAGCCGAGAGCAGAGTCCAAACTTGTTTGGCTATGCCGAGGCAAGGGAAGGGTCGAATGAA
>Ga0256404_1003307_pt1 | contig 33219 bp, 35 predicted proteins | sample RumenRJG_01DNA_FD_185990 | JGI IMG/M metagenome (GOLD analysis project Ga0256404, IMG submission 185990) | Bovine rumen microbial communities from Lethbridge, Alberta, Canada - RJG_01 | ecosystem: Host-associated > Mammals > Digestive system > Stomach > Rumen | place: Canada: Alberta | collected...
TCAGCCGCGTAGAAGGCCGTCCGGAGTACGTTGAGGAATACGACAAAATCATCCATATCGCAGGAGGTGACCGGTAATGGCGAAAGAACAGCTGAGATTCACAGGTTCCGGCGGCCAGGGCGTCATCCTGGGAACCATTATCATGGCAGAGGCCGCCTTCCTGGACGGCAAACAGGTTGTCCAATCCCAGTCCTACGGACCGGAAGCGCGGGGCGGACTCTGTAAAGCCGAGACCATCGTAGACGATAAGCCGATTAACTATACGAAGATCGAGACGCCGACCTTCCTTTTGTCCCTGTCGCAGAATTCCTTCGACAAATTCAGCAAGAAGCTCGCCCCCGGTGCCGCCATCATCGTAGATGACTCCGTCCAGGTGCCGGAGCGGATTTCTCAGAAGCACGAGGTACTGCGGCTTCCCATCATCCAGTCCGCCATCAATGTGATCGGAAAGAAGGTTTCGGCCAACATTATCGCGTGCGGAGCGGTAAATGAGGCACTGCATCTGGCCTCCCAGAAATCCATGGAGGAAGCGGTTCTCGCCCATATTCCAAAGGGCAGTGAAGCGCTGAATCTGAAAGCAGTCCGTCTGGGCGCCAAACTGGTACAGGACCGGCGCAAGGCAGAATAGGCGCAAGACAGAACAGGTGCAAGGCAGAATAGGCGCAAGGCATAACAGGTTCAAGACGAAACAGGTGCAAGACGGAACAGGTGCAAGACGGAACAGACCCGAAAGGTTCCCGCTGCATTGGTTCGAGCTGCAGAGAGGAATCCGGCTGCCGCGGCAGGCCGTGTCCCTCGGTCCCAGCGGCTCGCGGCCGCGGCAGAAATCCCGCATACCACGGCGCACTGATGCCAAATCCGATGGCGCAGGGAATATCAGACTCTCCTCACAATATCTTCTCTTTTTTTTTCGGATTACGTGTTATACTGTTCTGAAAGAGGAGGAAGTGATCATGACCACACCATGGCAGAAAGAATGGAACCGCATGCAGCGGCAGGAGTATGAATATCTTCAGAAAGGGCGGTTCAGGAAGGAGTCCCGCTTGAACCGGCTTCTGGAAAAACACGTTCCGGACGCTCTTCAGGACAAACTGGATCTCGCGTTTTCCAAGGCTTTTGAACTGATATTCGAGAAGGGCACCGGCGTCATCGAAAAGACCTACAACAAAAACGGCATTGAGGAATCCTTTGTTGAGGAGCGTGAGGAAGCTCTGTCCCGGGGCGACCGGGAATCTCTGCGCCACATCTCCAACAAAGCCGGAGCCGCAGGCGGCCGTAATCTTTTGTTCTCCGGAGGAGCCGGAATCGGCATGGGCATCCTGGGCGTAGGCCTCCCGGACATTCCTTTGTTCACCGCCACGATGCTCAAGGGAATCTATGAGATCGCACTCCACTTCGGCTACAGCTACGACACGCCGCAGGAAAAATATTTCATTCTGCGCATCATCGAGGCCTCTCTGTGCTACGGCAAGGAGCTGGATAAGCAGAACGCACAGATCAACCGGTTCCTAGACCGCCCCGAGCTTCCGAAGGACTACGATCAGCGCGCCCAGATCCGCAAGTCCTCCGCGGCCCTTTCCACAGAGCTCCTGTATATGAAATTTCTGCAGGGTGTCCCCGTGGTGGGCGCAGTGGGCGGTGCATACGACGCGATTTACATGAACAAAATCACAAAATACGCTCAGCTGAAGTATCATCGCCGGTTCCTCATCGATCACAGCGATCCGCTGGACGGTCCGGCGCTTGCATGACTCGCAGATGTCCGCCAACCAGCGTTCGCATGACTCGTGGACAGCGATGGTCAGTGCTTTCATGACCCGAGGCCGACCGGTGAAGCTCCAAGGGCCACTCCGGGCACACGCGTAAGGACGCATACTGCCGTATAAGGAAATTTACATACATTTAACTCCGACAAAGACATCAATTTTACTTTGTGGTGCTATCATCAACGGGAAAGGAGAAAAAATGGAACAGTTGAAAAACAAAAAAGGATTCATATGCGACATGGACGGCGTTATCTATCACGGAAATGTGCTGCTTCCGGGCGTAAAGGAGTTCGTGGAATGGCTTCAGCGAGAGGACAAAGAATACCTTTTTCTGACCAACGCCAGCGGCAAAACGCCTTTGGAACTCCAGATGAAGCTTTCCCGAATGGGGCTGAACGTCGACAAGGAGCATTTCTATACCAGCGCACTTGCAACCGCCAGATTTGTCAGCCAGCAGATGGAACACTGCACCGCCTACGTCATCGGCGAACCGGGACTGGTGGGAGCGCTCTACGAATGCGGCGTTGCCATCTCCGACCGCAATCCTGATTATGTGATTGTGGGCGAGGTACAAAATTACAACTATGAGACGATCTGCAAAGCGGTTTCTCTGGTGCGAGAGGGCGCTCGCCTTATCGGAACCAATTCTGATGTGACCGGCCCCTCCGATCTGGGAATCGTTCCTGCATGCCGGGCTCTGATCTCGCCGATTGAAATGGCCACCGGCAAGCAGGCATATTTTGTCGGCAAACCCAATCCGCTGATGATGCGAACCGGTCTCCGGATTCTGGGCGTCCACTCGGAAGACGCGGCAATGATCGGCGACCGCATGGATACTGATATTATCGCAGGCATCGAGAGCGGCCTGGATACAGTTCTTGTTCTGTCCGGCGTTACCAGCCGCGAGCAGGTCAGTCTCTTCCCTTACCGCCCCCGTCTCATCCTTAACGGCGTAGGCGACATCGCAAAATAACCTGCAAATTCATCCACCCAAGACGCGAAACTCACGAACTGCGAGCGATGCCCGCGAACTGACGTCACGCCAACACACGATGCAACAACCACATGCGGCAACGATACCCGCGAGCGGTGCGGCGGCCCATGCACATCGCGCTTCGGCATTTCGCGAGCATTCCGAGAGCATTCCGCCCGACTGCCGCGCATATTTCTCACCTCACAGTTATACACCACCCGACAATTTCTGTTAACAACAGGGCTTTTTTATGATAAGATGTTCGGTGTAGAAACGGAGGGACTCATTTAATGAAGAAAATATATTACAATGGACGCTTCCACACGATGGTGCCGTCGGCATCGGCGAATACAAAGGAAAACGCTTCTGAGCCCTCGTCGACACGCTCGTCGGCGGCAGTGGATGTGGGCTCGCCGCAGTCTTCCCCGTCATCGGCGGTGGACGCGATCTGTTCCGAGGACGGCGTCATTACAGCGGTCGGACGATATGATGATTTCAGTGAAGAGCTGCTGCGGGAGGCGGAGCTTCACGACCTTGACGGTGCTGTTGTTTTTCCGGGATTTATCGACACCTACAGTGCGCCTGCCATTGACGCTTTTGACAATGCGGCGGAGACGGACCCGGAATTCGGGGAGTCGGAGGTGCTGTACTGGGTCGGGGAGGCTGTAGACTATTTGAACGACAAAGGAGTATGCGTGCTTTGTCTCCACGGCCCCGGCGATAGAAGGAGAGCGCCATTCCGCAGAATCATCGGAACTGAAGACTCATCGATTATTTACGATGTGTCCTGGCAGACCGCCTTTGAGAAGGAGCTCTATGACGGCTGCTTCGATGCAATTCTGGAAAACCCGCGCACCAGCCTGCTTTTGTTCAATCCTGTGTATGATGACAGCGAAAGCGTGCAGGACGCCATCCTGCGCCTGACCCGCACCGCGGCGGAGAATATCGGCCGGCTGGAGGATATGGGAACGATTGAAGTCGGGAAGAAGGCAAACTTCACCGTCTTCGACGAGGACCCGTACGAGAAGGATCTGAAGGCCTTCGCGCATTCGCACGCCGACCTGATCATAAACGAGGGCAATATTGTTTACAGCGCTTATGACCAGGCCATGGAGGAGCTTTATGACCTGTTGTCGAATCAGATGTTTTAGGGGGAAGTTATGAAAAAAAAGTTTTCAATTATATTTATCTGCGCGCTGGCGCTGGGGCTTGCCGTGTGCGTTACCGGATGCAGGGACAAAAACAGCTCTTCCGCCGAGGAATCTGTCGTCAACCCGATTAATCTCCTGATTTCCATCGACTATCCGAGAAAGGCGAACAAACCGGACCTGGAGAACTTCAAGTTCAAGGCGGAGGAGGATTCTTCGGTGCTGGAGGCTACGGAGCTATACTGCAATATCAGCGAGATACAGCTTCTCGTCGATACCACAAATAATGAGGTGCAGGGAATCAACGGGATCAACAACGGTGAGCTGAAGAAAAATTATGTGTGGAAGTACAAAATCAACGGTAAAGAGGTCAGTGACAATCCTCAGGATTACGACTTGAAGGACGGAGATAACATTATCTGGTATTATACAAAAAAATAACTAAAAATGCGAATCGACTGCGTTCCTTCACGCAATCTTCACATAAATACCTTATACTATGGTTGCTCAATCGAGTTTGGTATTATATATACCAACTTTCCTTCTTTTATTGAATACACACACTTTCAGGAAAAGAGTCTCATCCTTCGATGGGTCTCTTTTTCTATGTGTTCTTCTATGCCTTCGCGGTGCGGGCTCAGCATGGTCCAGCAACACAAGGCCTCACGGCCCACCGCCGCGGCCTCGCCTTGCCAACGCAAGAATTCTGCGGTGCGGCTCGCTGCCACGCCAACGCAAATAATCCTGTCTGCCGCTATTCCATCCGTGCCAGGCTCGCTTCGGCGCGACGGCGGGATTCATCCAGATGGCGGGACATGGCCTGCCGCGCCGCCTCCTCATCCCCGGCGGCAAGCGCATCCCGAATGGCTTTGTGCTCTGCAGAGATTTCCCGAAGATTTTTCTCCTCATAAAAGACATTGCGGCGGTTCATGCGGATGTATCCTTTGTAGGAGCGAAGGACCCGGGCCATGAATCGACTCCCAGCAGCTTCATAAATTATATCGTGGAAGCCCTCGTTCAGTTCCAGAACCTGCGGCGCATCCTCGCGGCCGGCGTAAAAATCCATCAGATCGCAATGGTCCGTGAGCCGCTGCACGTAGTCCGGTGTCATATGCCTGCAGGCCCATTCCACCGCCAGACCTTCCAGCGCCTTTCGCACCGCGTAGATATCTTCAAGATCCTGTCGGGTTATTCCCTGTGCGAAGCAGCCGCGGTTTTTTCTGTATTCTACAAGACCCTCATCCTCCAGGATTTTGAATGCCTCACGCACCGGCGTCCGGCTGACCCTCAGTTCGCCGGCGATCCTGTTTTCCTTCAGCTGCTCGCCGATTCCGTATTCCCCGTGCAGAATCCGGTCTCGGAGAATGCCTGCAATTTCGCGGGACAGCGAGAATTCCAGAGTAAATTTTTTTCGTTCCGTCATTTTCTTCTCCTGATACAAAAAAACTGCCCTCAGTGATTCAGGGCAGTCATGCGGCGTCGGGTCGAAACCCGATTCAGCGACGGCGCGAGGCCGGTCGCTGATTTCGTGAGGCAATCGACCAGTCGCAACTGTCGCAACAGTTGCGGTTGCTGCGGGCCAACCGGCCGGTCGCAGCTTTCCTCACTTTTGTGGACCAACCGGCCGGCCGTAGCTTTCCTCACTGTTGCGGGCCAACCGGCCGGCCGTGCGGATTCGTTTCCGATCAGATGATGTGATTCTCCAGAATCTGTTTCTCGAAATCAAAATCGTTGGTCTGCATATAATACTGTGCGCAGTCCACCATCGCCTTCATCGGGCAGAGGCCGATGATCTCGGTTTTGGTGACGTGAACGCCGTAACGTGCCGCTTCGAATTTCACTGTCTCCACCACGCGGTAAAGAGGCGTCTGCTCGAAATTCGTCATATTGCAGGAAACCTGTGCATATTTGCGGCCGGTTTCCTCATCCTCGATTTCAAAGCCCATGGACTTGACACACTTGAATCCGCCGTCTTTTTCGCGGATGATCTTCGCAATGTTCTTTGCGATCTGCACGTCGTCCGTATCCAGATCCAGGTTAAACGCCACAAGCGGCGGTCTGGCGCCGACTGCCGTTACGCCGGCGGTCGGATGGATTCTGCGTCCGCCGAAATCCGGTTCCCAGTCCGGTTCCTGGACCTTCTCCGCCATGCCCTCGAACTGCCCCTTGCGGATTTTTACGAGGTTCTGCCGCTCCGGACGCGTCGCGGATTCCTCATAAAGGAACACCGGAACGCCCGCCTCATCTGCGATGCGTTTACCGACCACTCTGGAAAGCTCGATGCAATCCTCCGTCGTGCAGTCCTTGATGGGGAGGAACGGCATGACGTCCACCGCACCCATCCGGGGATGCTCGCCCTCATGATGATTCAGGTCGATCAGCTCCGCGGCTTTCTTCACCAGCTTGACGCTTGCTTCTTCTACTGCCTTTGCATCACCGATATATGTGATAACACTCCTATTATGACTTTCATCAGAGGAATAGTCAAGCAGAGTGCAGCCGGGCGTGTTGCGGATCTCGTCCACACAGGCCTCTACCACCTCCGGCCGTCTCCCTTCGCTGATGTTTGGAATACTTTCGATAATCTGTGCCATTGCATTTTCTCCTTTTGAAGTACAAATGATTCTGCCCGCCGCCTTTCGGTTCCGGCAGGCATATTTTATCACGGGGTTATACGGTTCCCCGCTGCGACATCGGTCGCGGCGCTCGCTGTCTTGCCGCATTGTAGCGCAGCGTCGCAGCATGTGTCGGTGTTCGCCGTCCTTCCGCATTGCAGCGCGGCGTCGCAGCAAGTGTCGGCGTTCGCCGCCTTGCCGCAGGTTATAACGATTCTGTGATAGCGCTGAAGCAGCGGGAGGAAATCACCGACGCTTCCTCATACATTTTCTGTCCCTCCGCGCCGAAGTAGGAAGCCTTCTCCGCGTCCTTGACGCCCGGAAGATTAATCAGGACATTCATCCACGCTCCGAACACACAGGACCGGAGCTGCAGAATGCCGACGCCCAGGTCGCTGGCGCAGTTCGGGTTGGAATGCCCGACCAGTGTTTCCGCAATCTTCAGACCCTCATACCCCAGCTGCATCGTGCGGAAGGGAACCTCCGTCGCCACCAGCGTTCCGTCCGCGATAGCCTTCTTCCGTGCCGCTTTCTCTTCTTCGGTGCCCTTCGGGAGTTTAAACGCATCTGAGATCAGGTTGTAGGCGTCTGTATCTTTGTCCACCGCAGCCGTGAGCTCCCGGTACAAAGGCAGCCCCTTCTCCTTCGCCGCGGCGCAGGTGTCCTGGAAATCCGCATACTTTTCCTTTCCCAGCGTGAGATCAGCAACCATCACGAACAAAGCGCAGCCCTCCGCGCCCGAAAGGGCGCTGACAGAACCGCCGCCGGGTGCCGGCGCGTCAGATTTCAGCACGTCCAGAAATTCATTCACCTTCATGTCGACTAATTTCATTTTATAATTTTTCCTTTCTTGACGACCCTCGCGGTCATATTTGAGCCAAAGCGATAACAGAGCATTTCCATATCCGGCGCATCCCAGATCACGAGATCCGCCTGTTTCCCAACCTCCAGCGTTCCTACCCGGTCGCCTCTGCCTATCGCACAGGCCGGGTTAATAGTCACAGCAGTCAGAACCTCCTCCGGCAGCAGCCTGTATTTCAGACACGCCAGATTCATTACAAACTGAAGATTCATCGACGGGCAGGAGCCCGGATTGAAGTCGCTGGCGCAGGCCACCGGAATCCCCATTTCAATCATCCGGCGGGCCGGCGCATAATTAGCGCCCAGATAGAAGGATGTCGCGGGAAGACACATTGCTGTAGTCCCTCCCTTTGCCATCGATTCCAGTCCATCTTCATCGATGGAAATCAGGTGCTCCGCACTGACGCAGCCCAGCTCTCCCGCCAGACGGGAGCCGCCGATAGCTTCAATTTCATCCGCATGAATCCGCAGACCGAAGCCCAGTTCCTTCGCCCGCAGAAGATATTTCCGACTCTGCTCATAGTTGAACACGGAATCCTCGCAGAAGATGTCCGCGAATTCCGCCAGCTTATGCTCCTTCACATAGGGGAGCATCTCCCCGCAGATCATGTCGATGAAATCATCGGGCCTGCCTTTGTACTCCTCGGGAATCGCGTGCGGTCCCATAAATGTGGGGACCACATCCATGGCATGAGACTCGTTCAGGCGCCCGATGACTTCCAGCATCTTCATCTCGCTGTTGAAATCGAGTCCGTAACCGCTCTTGGCCTCGCAGATGGTAACGCCGTGGTTCATCATCTCGTCCAGGAATTTTCCGGTCTTGTAGCAGAGATCCGCCTCGTCCGCCTCTCTGGTTTTCCGCACCGTGTCCAGGATTCCGCCGCCGGCCCGGAGGATGTCCAGATATGTGGCGCCCTTCAGCTTCATCGCCACCTCATGCTGCCGGTAACCACCGAAAACCATATGGGTATGTCCGTCCACCAGACCCGGCGTGACCAGCCGGTAATTCGCATCCAGAACCACGTCCGCACTCTCCGCTCCAAGAGGAAGATCGCCTCCGTCGGTAATCTCAGTGATCACGCCGTCCCGGATATAGACAGCCGCGTCCCGGAGCTTCCGGTTTTCACCCTGCTCCGCACCTCGGTGGCTGTAGCTGCCCACCGGAGTCTGCAGAGTGCCGATGTTTTTTATCAGTAATGTAGACATACAATCTCCTATTTTACAAATCGATCAACGACGCTTTCCACCAGCCCGTCGTCTGCCAGGAACGGAAGTGTGATATGGCCCTTTCCGTCATAATTTTTGTTGTACGCAGCCGCGGTGGAGAGAGCGTTCTCGTTTCTGGCCCAGCTTCTCCGTGCCACGCCGCCCATCACGTCCCACATGATGGCGGAGCGAATGATCTCATCCACACGCTCGGAGCCGTCCAGCAGCAGACCGAAGCCGCCGTTGACCGCTTTTCCGATACCGACGCCGCCGCCGTTATGCAGCGCACAGAGAGACATTCCTCTGGCCGCATTACCGGCGTAGCACTGCACTGCCATATCCGCCATGACATTGGAGCCGTCCTTGATATTGGAGGTCTCACGGAACGGGGAATCCGTACCGGATACGTCATGATGATCCCGACCCATCATGATCGGGCCGCATTTGCCCTCCCGAACCAGCTTGTTAAAGGCCAGCGCGATGTCCCGGCGGCCTTCCGCATCCTGATAAAGTATGCGAGCCTGGGTTCCGACCACCAGCTTGTTTTTCTCGGCATCGCGGATCCATACCCAGTTGTCTCTGTCCTGCGCCCTGCGGTTCGGGTCGATGGTGTCCATCGCCGCCTTGTCCGTCGCAGCCAAATCCTCCGGTTTTCCGGAGAGGCAGACCCAGCGGAAGGGGCCGTAGCCGTAATCAAACAGCACCGGACCCATGATGTCTTCTACATAGGAAGGCCAGATGAACCCGTCTTTGTCGTCCACGCCGTTCTTCGACATTTCCTTAATGCCGGAATCATACATAGCCTTCATGAAGGAATTGCCGTAGTCAAAGAAGTAGCTCCCTCTCTCCGTCAGGGTGCGAATCGCCTCGAAATGCCTGCGCAGGGTTTTGTCCACCTGCCTGCGGAATTCCTCTCTGTCGCTGTGCAGGAGCTCTGTGCGCTCCTCGAAGCTCATGCCCGCCGGGCAGTAGCCGCCGTTATACACGTTATGACAGGAGGTCTGATCAGACAGAAGATCAATCTTGAAATTCTTCTCGACCGCGGCCTCCAGCAGGTCCACGATATTTCCATGGTATGCGATGGAGATTCCCTCCTTCGCCGCCTTCTTCTCATTGGCCAGACGGAAAATTTCGTCAATGTCGTCCATGACCACGTCCACCCATCCCTGGTCGTGCCGTGTCTCAATGCGGGAGTAATCCACCTCGGCGAAGATTCCCACAGCGTTGGCGATGTTTGCGGCCTTCGGCTGCGCACCGCTCATTCCGCCCAGTCCTGAGGATACAAAGGTATGTCCGGCCAGGTCGTCCTGCTCCGCAACGCCCAGGTACTTTCTGCCGGCGTTGAGAATCGTGTTGAAGGTCCCGTGAACGATGCCCTGCGGTCCGATGTACATCCAGCCGCCGGCGGTCATCTGTCCATAGTTGGCCACACCCATTTCTTCTGCGATTTCCCAATCCTCCAGATTATCGTATTCTCCGATCATCAGAGCGTTAGTGATGATGACGCGGGGCGCGTCCGGTTTGGAGGGAAACAGCCCCAGCGGATTTCCGGACTCTACGACCAGCGTCTGCTCCTCCGTCAGTTCCTCCAGATATTTCTTGATCAGCCGGTACTGAAGCCAGTTCTGGCAGACGGATCCAGTCTCGCCGTAGGTGACCAGCTCATAGGGATACAGAGCCACCTCGAAATCCAGATTGTTATCGATCATGACCTGGAAGGCCTTCCCGGCCAGACACTTTCCCTGATATTCATCGATGGGCTTTCCGTAGATTCTGCCTTCCGGACGATAACGGTACGCATATACACGGCCGTATGTTGTCAGTTCTTCCATGAACTCCGGCGCTAGCTTCTCGTGCAGCTCTTCCGGCACATAACGCAGAGCGTTCTTCAGCGCGATTTTCGCCTGCGCCTTAGTAAGCCTGAATCCCCGGTCCGGCGCTCTCCGGATTCCCTCCTGAAATTCCGGATAATCGGGATATTCATTTCCCAGCTGAATTTTCATTGCACCTTTTATCTCATTGTTATTAAGCATATACGTCGCCTCCTATTTCAGTGTAACCTCTTTTTCCACAGCCTCCAGCAGGCTGTTGTCTTTAATCATTTCATCGAATTTCACCAGCTCGTCGTGCATGATCACATCCTGATCGATGGGTTCTGACTTTGTTCTGATATATTCATAAGCAGCCTTCGTCGCCGGTGCCAGGTTGGAAATCTTACTCTCTCCGATCTTCTCTCGCAGCCAGATCGCCTGAGCCGCCGTGGCAATCTCGATTCCCAGCACCTTCTCCGCATTGTCCAGAACCATCGCCGCCGTTCTCGCCGATGTCGTTCCCATGGAAACGTGATCCTCCTGATTGCCGGAGGACGGAATGGAGTCCACGCAAGCCGGATGGTCATAGATTTTGTTCTCCGAAACCATAGATGCCGCCGCATACTGAGCGATCATGAAGCCGGAGCAGACGCCCGCATGCAGCGTCAGGAATCCGGGCAGTCCCTCTGAAAGCGCCGGGTTGATCATCCGCTCCGCCCGGCGTTCGGAAACGTCCGCCAGCTCAGATATGGCGATTTTCAAGAAGTCGAAGGCCAGTGCCATCGGCTGTCCGTGGAAGTTGCCGCCGGAAATAACATCATCGTCATCCGGGAACACGATGGGATTGTCGGTCACTGCGTTGATTTCTCTGGACACCGCCTCGTACACATATTCGATGGCATCTCTGCTGGCGCCGTGGATCTGCGGAACGCACCGGAGCGTATACGGATCCTGCACCTTGGTATTCTGCACTCTCATGGCGTTCTTGCTTCCCTTCAGCAGAGTCCGCAGATTCTCCGCCGACTCAATCTGTCCTTTGTGTCCGCGAAGCTCGTGAACTTTAGGATCATACGCCTTGGTAATGCCGTGAAGCGCTTCTGCGGTCATTGCAGCCGCCAGGTCGGCCACCTTCATCAGGTGCATTGCATCCCACAAAACATTCACGCCGACGGCGGTCATCATCTGTGTTCCGTTGTTCAGCGCAAGTCCTTCCTTGGCCGCCAGCTCCACCGGCCGGATGCCTGCCTTCTCCATGGCCGCTGCCGCCGGCATGATCTGACCTTTATATTCGACGTTCCCAAGTCCGATGAGACCCAGTGCGATAAAGGAAAGCGGCGCCAGGTCGCCGGAGGCTCCCAGGCTTCCCTTGCAGGGGATCTGAGGATGGATGCCCGCATTCAGCATGTCCACCATCGTCTGAATCGTGGAGAACCGGATCCCGGAATTTCCCCGGGACAAAGCATTGCAGCGGAGAAGCATCGCCGCTCTCACGTATTTCTGTTCGTAGGGCTCGCCCAAACCGCAGGTGTGGCTGATGATCAGGTTATGCTGCAGCGCGGTCGTCTCGTCGCGATCGATGAAGACGTTCGCGAATTTACCGAATCCTGTCGTCAGGCCGTAAATGATCGCGCCTTCGTCCAGCTTTTTGTCGATGTAGGCCCTCGCCTTGTTCACTCTCTTCTCCGCGTCCGGAGAGATGCTGACTTCCTCCATTCCGCGGCAGACGCGGATTACTTCTTCTACTGTAAGGTCTTTCCCGTTGATTACTACTGCCATAATAAAATCTCCTCATTGAATGCTGATTCTGCTCCTTTTTTGAATAATTAGTTGCAAAATCGTATTAATATAACTTTACACCCTTCTCTTTCCGATACAGATTATTATACCTTTTTTGCCTTCCCTCTGCTATACTTTTTTGAGAATAATTTGTGTTTTTTACGAGGATTCAGCCTTTTCTCCCAATTTTTTCCTCTGTTTTCCGCAAATACTTTATCACTGTGTTCTGCTAAAGTTTTAGCGTTTTATCGTGGATAATTATTAAATCGTTAATATTCTGTCATCTCGATTGCCGGCTGAAGCGTTCCTATTACTGGATTTTTCAGACTTCTGCGGCGCATGGCCGCACCGGAGCCCATCCGGAAAGCCTTTGTTTCCGGAACAAGAGCCCCCGTTTTCATAAATATGCAGTGCTCCCCGGTGGAAATTCCTCTGCGCCTGCGTTATAATAGACAGTATAAAAGGCCTGCTAACAAAAGTCGGGCAGGAGGAGGAAAATATGCTTAGATATGTAGAAGATATGGAAGCGGAGCTCGCTCTCGCCACAGCAGAGAAAATGGTTGCGGCAATCAAAACTGCGCCGAAGGCCAGCGGTCAGGATAAGGTGGTTGCCGCCATCGCCTCCGGCAGCGACAAAGATCGCATCGTCCGGAAAATGCGCAAGCTCGGAGAGGAATATAACGAGGAATTCATCACCCGGGACGCGGGGTGCCTCGAGAGATGCAAATGCGTTGTGCTCGTCGGCGTCCGCGATGTTCCGCACGGGCTGGATCACTGCGGGATGTGCGGTTTTGAAAACTGCGCAGAGCTGCGGAAAGCGGGCGGCAACTGCGCGCTGACCACAACAGATCTGGGTATCGCAATCGGTTCGGCGGTTTCTATTGCCGCTGACAGCCGTGTGGACAACCGTGTCATGTATTCCGTTGGGAAGGCAGTGAGCCAAATGGACATCTTCCCGTCCGACGTGCGCGTATGCTACGGCATACCGCTCTCCATTTCCGCCAAAAGCATTTTCTTCGACCGGGGTCCCGGCGCAGTGCTCATTTCGGGAAAGGACGAGTAGGCGCGGCGGCCGACGGAGCGCAGCGGCACACAGCCGTTTCCGGCGCAATACCGCGCGATGAAACCGACGGCCGCGGGTAATCCAAATACAATGCCTACGGCGGCCGCAGCGGCGGTACACATACGATGGATCCGGCGGGCGCGCAGCAGGCAGAATAACAATGCATAAAAAAATAACAGGGACCCCGGAATTTTCCGGGGTTCCCTGATATGCGACTTTATATGTGTGATCTGCTTAGTCTGCGACGTATGGCAGCAAAGCGACGATTCTTGCGCGTTTGATTGCGGTGGTCAGTTCTCTCTGATGCTTGGCGCAAGTTCCGGTGATCCGCTTCGGAAGGATCTTGCCTCTCTCGGTAACATACTTCTTCAGCTTCTCTACATCTTTGTAATCGATTGCTTCTGATTTATCCGCACAAAACTGGCATACCTTTCTTCTTCTCGGTCCGCCATGTCTTCTGTTATCCATTATCTGTGATCTCCTTTCATTAGAATGGAACGTCGTCTTCGATTGCCTCGAAGGCGGGAGGAACCGCTGCATCCGGCTCCTGCTGTCTCTGCGGCGCCGGAGCGGACTGAGGTCTTGCGTAATTCTGATAACCGCCGTCCTGACGGTCTCCGCCCCAATCGATGAATTCAACCCGATTGGCAACGACATCCGTCGTGTAGACCGTCTCTCCGTTTTTGTTCTGGTAGCTTCCGGTCTGGATCCTTCCCTCGATCGCAACCTTGCGGCCCTTGGTCAGATACTTCTCACAGGTTTCCGCCTGTCTTCCGAAAACCGTGATTCGGGGGAAGTCAGCCTTCCTCTCCTCACCGGCCCTCGTCGGACGGTCGATCGCGATGGTGAAGGTCGCAACAGCCATCTGTGACGCTGTGTACCGCACCTCCGGGTCTCTGGTCAGTCTTCCGATCAGTTGAACACTATTCATTCCTGCACCTCGATTCTACTCTCTGGCATCCTTTATTTGGCATCCTTGTTGATGACCAGATGTCTCATTACATCGTCAGAAATTCTCAGTCTTCTGTTCAGCTCCTTCGGCAGTTCCGGAGCAGCCTGGAACTCGAGAACGACGTAGTAGCCTTCTTCCTTCTTCTCGATCGGATAAGCCAGCTTTCTCATTCCCCAGACATCTGTTTTGGAAACCTCGCCGCCTCCGTTGGTAATGATCTCTGTGACCTTCTCAACGACAGCGTTCTTCTTCTCCTCTTCCAGAGTCGGATTGATAATGAACATCAATTCATAGTTTGTCATTTTATTTCACCTCCCTGTGGACTTGATGGCACTGCGTCCCGCGCAGTGCAGAGATTGTATGCACCCGCAGTTCCCTGCGGATACGCCCTATTATTATACACATTTGCACGGCAAAAATCAAGATAAATATTTTCTGAGACCCGGGACGAAAAGGGATTCACAGTAATCGACGCTGCAGATTTTTTACAAACTTGTCCAGATCCCGGCTGAGCAGATACCTGCTGTCTTCCATCCCGCTGTATGAAGCGATTTCAACGTATCGTCCGCGGCGCAGGTACAGATGCTGAGCGGTGTCTGCATTGCCGTAGTACCCGGCATAATCCACGCCCCGCACATTACGCTGTATTTTGTTCATGTCCGTGTCGGAGGGCAGGTCGCCGCTCCTGACAGCTGAACGGATATCCTCGCTGATCACGCCCTCCAGGAAAATTCTTGCGATGCGTTCGCTCCGGGCTTCATAATACCGTGCCTAATAATCCATCTGATTATAAATGAAATCTGTAATACCGGTCTCCGGATGATACATCGGCGGTTTTCCGTCTCCCACCGTGTAACTGACGGTAATCTTATTCCGGAACAATACGTTGCTGTCCACAGACGCCTCGAACGCATTGGGATCTTCCCATACATTTGTCCGGATGCATCGCTGTATGACACGATTCGCTGACGGATCAATCTCCTCGAGCTGAACAGGATGTTCAGCATGAAAATTCTGAAGTTCATCTCTGGAAAGGTCACCCCGTCCGGACAGACTTCCTGCCAGTACCACCGCCAGACTGACCAGAATCAGAACCGTAGCAATCCTTCCAATCCGGGTTTTACGCTTCCAGGAAAGGCCGTGCCGCACTGTGCCGTGTTTAATGCGGCGGATAATACCTGCACTGGTTATGAAATAGTCTATCCAGAGACCGCCAGAGCAGATCAGAAAGACAGGCATCGCTGCCAGAACGCAGATTCCGACCTCATCTACCGCCATCATCCAGGTACCCGGTTTAAACAGCAGCAGCGCTGACAGATTTCCATATACCATCCAGATGCCGGTCACAAGAAAGATGATGAGCCACAGCAGTTCGCCTCCGGAAAAATCCGCCATATAGCTTCGATAGCTGATTCCGTCTGTGAACAGTTCCTCTGCCGAGCTGTCGTCAGTATAATAGATGTCCCAGCTCCCGCTTGCTTCCACCTGTTTCCAGCCGCCTGCCAGGAAAAGCTCCCGCTTCTCCGGATCCGGAGTTCCCTTTTTCGGCAGGAGCCTGTACCGCCGCCCCGGCTCAGGTTCACCACGTTCAAAGACAGTGACACATAATCCGTATTTTTTCAAATGCCATCCCTCAGCAGCCATATCCGTATAATAGCTTTCCCTTCGTTCGAAATCGCGATACATCAGCGTTTCAAAAACATATTTTCTGTCCTTTCTCATAGTTTTCCCCTTTCCGCTCCGGCAGCCTCTGCGTCCGCCAGACAGCGCCGCAGTCGGCGCAGCTCCGACTGATACATCTGCCGCCCCCGCTCTGTTATCGCATAGGTAATCTTTCTTCCTTCTGAACCTGTCTTTTCAATCAGATCTTCTCTCTGAAACTGAGACAGAATCGTATACAAGGTGCCGGGTCCCATAGAGACCTCACCCTTCGTCAGTTCCCTGACATAACGGGCGATCTCCGTCCCGCACATTTCCTGCCTGTAAAACGCCATCAGCACATAGAACATGGTCTCAGTCAGAGTTTCCAGAGGTTTTTTTGACACGCTTCCCATCTCCGTTTCATCGTTTCATCCTGAAAATACTAAAATATCGAGTCTCGATATTAATTCTGCCTTCAGCATAACATCGAGACTCGATATTGTCAATACAGAAAATTGAATTTAATGCGGTATGCGATATACGAAAAAATCCATCACGCGGTTTCTGAAAAAGCATCTATGCGGCTACGCGAAGATCTTTGCTCTCCTGCCTGCCGCATACCGTATCCGGCTCCGTCCTGCAAGCCGCTATTTCCAGAGCCTGCCGGGGTACAGTCCTTTGTCCTTCATGGACTGAAGCGCCGCCATGACGGACTCCTTATCCTCCTTATACGTCACGCCATACCATTTGTCCTCTGAGCGAAGCACTTTCACAGTGGCTTTCTCCCGGCGGATCAGTTCCTCGACGACCGACGGCAGGAAATATTCCGCCTTCAGCGGATTTTCCGCCAGCGCGCGATCCAGGAATCCGGGGAATCCGGCCTGCATCTCATCCAGCATGGACCTGGTGAATCCCCAGAAATTCATGGAAACAGTAGCCTGCGGATCCAGCCCGGACCAGGTGGCCCCGTCGTCCTCAGTGAATACCACGTCCGAACCCCGCCACTGAATGCGCGTGTGCTCCACGACGCTCTGCAGATATCCGGAGTCGCTGACCCGGCAGACACCCCGGGAGACATAACCGTTTTCCGTCAGCGTTTTGTCCAGCCGGTAGCCGACCATGGCAAAATCGTATTTTTCTTTGTCCCCGCCGTTCTCAAGATAATCGTAGAGAGAGGCAAACGCCCCCGGCCCGTAGTAGTCGTCCGCGTTAATCACCGCGAAGGGCCCGTCGATACGATCCCGCGCGCTGAGTACCGCATGACACGTCCCCCACGGCTTCACTCTGCCCTCCGGCACCCGGTACCCCGGCGGCAGGTCCTCCAGCCGCTGATACGCGTATTCTATCTTCATATACTTCCCGGCGCGGCCGTCCAGCAGCTCGCGGAACGCCTCTTCATGCTCCTCCTTTATAACAAAAATCACCCGGTCGAAGCCGGCCATCATTCCGTCGTACAAAGAAAAATCCAGCAGAATTTCTCCCTGATCTGTTACCGGGTCGATCTGCTTGAGACCGCCATACCGGCTTCCCATCCCGGCGGCCATGACCACTAATACTGGTTTATCCATAATTTCCCTCCTCATGCTATATCTGTTATTTTACCATGAATCTTCTCCGATGAGAACCTCTGACCTCCCGCGTCCTTCGCCCGCGGCCTTTCTCCGCCAGATGCGCCCTCTTCAGCAGAGTTGCAGGTCACGGCGTTTCCGGACCTCTCCTCGCATGGCGTTTCCGATCCCCGATATATCCAAATCGAGTGAAATAATGCTCATTGCGGTCACAAACAGCATTATTCCTTATGTAGAATATTTCATGTTAAACGGACCGCTCTGGAGAGCTGAACGGATTCACAGACATTTATCTCCGGCGGAACCATCAATTTTACTTTGCGATGCTGTTGTCAGACTGAGATTTTATCAGCCGGACAGCCTCAGGTGAAGTATTATAATCCGGAGCTCTGAAGAAAGAGCTTCATCAACCATGAAGGGAGAAAGAAAATTATGATGAAAAGAAAAGTGAGTATGTTGCTTCTGGCTCTTGCCATCGCCTTGTCATTTTCATTCGCGGGGGCCGAGTCTCTGTTCGCCGCGAGTGCTGACAGCTTCGGGGCCGGCGTGACGAAAGCGGCTCCTTCCGATATCACAAAGGCCGGTACCCCCGCCGCCGGGGCGCTGAAGGACAGAGCAGTCCGGGCAGGCTCCGCGAAAATCGCCGCTGCCGCAAAAAATGTCGGCGGCGGATCCACCTCATTCCTTCCGGAAAACACTGCGGTCGGCATTAACTACGGGAGCAGTTACAATTATTGCGATACCTGGTTCCGGATTAAGCCCTCTCACAGCGGATACATCACCGTCTCACAGTATTCCTCCGGAAATATCCAGCTGTGTAACTCCAGGAAGGGCGGTCTGTCCGACTCCGTCTATGTTTCCGCTCAGTCGGCGACTTCATATATGAAGTATGTGACCTTCGGCGTCAAGGCGAAGACCACCTATTATCTGAAGGTGAGCAGCGGCGGCACATCCATAAACGGAATCTACGCCAATTCCGTCCAGTACAAGAGCACCTCCTTCGATGGAAAATACGGAAAATCCAAGAAGAAGGCCGCCAGACTGAAGAAGAACAAGAAGCGCAAGGGATATATTCTGTCCAACGGCGGTTCCAAATATTACAAGTTCTCCAAGAAGAGCAGGAAGGTCAAAATCTACATCGACGGAACTACCGACGAGACCCTGAAGGTTGTCGTCACCGCAAAGGCAAAGGGCTTCTTCAAATACAAGAGAACCATCTATATGAATCGTTCCACCAATGGCTACAACGGCAATGTTCTGACCCTCAGCACGAAGGGTAAGAAGAGAACAATCAGTGTTAACGTCAAGGTGAGCAGACTGGGGAATTCCTCCGGCGCGTATCAGCTCCGGTATAAATAGTGTCCGCTCACTAAATCCCCGTCGGACTTAACGGATGCTTAACGGATGCTGCAGTCAGTCTGTCAGCAGTTCTTCAGCGCACAATCCAACAACTGTTGCGCCGGCAGACACTGCCTGACGCTTGTGCAGGGATTCGGCCGTTTCCGAATCCCGCTTATCATACAGCAAACGACTTTTGAACATCTCCACAAACGAAAACCGGGATCTCGTCTGAAAATGACGCGGTCCCGGTTTTCTGCCGTCCGGATGCTTTCGCTGCTCTACAGCGGTTCGAAATCCTCTGCGCCGTGCTTGCAGATTGGGCAGATGAAATCCTCCGGAAGGGTGTCTCCCTCATAGACATATCCGCAGATCTTGCATACAAAACCCTTCTTCTTGGTCGCCTCCGGCTTCGGCTTGATATGGTCGAAGTAGTACTGATAAGTAACCGACGGAACGTCCGACAGCACATGCTCCTCCGTCACTTCTCCCACGAAGATGGTATGCGTTCCGACATCCAGTGTCTTGTTGACCTTCACAGAGATCACCGCGTTGCTGACTCCGCCGATATAGGCGATTCCGTTGTCTGTCCGCAGCACGTCCCCCTCGAACTTGTTCACATCCCGGCCACTCTGCATACCGAAGTGCTGGAATACCTCGAACGGCGTGTCCTGAGACAGAATCGACAGATTAAACTCACCTGTCTTCATGATCATATCGTGCGTGAAGTTTGCCTTGTTCACCGTCACCGATACCTGCAGCGGATTGGACGTCACCTGCAGCGCCGTGTTGATAATACAGGCGTTGTCCTTCTCTCCGTCCTTTGCGCTCAGCACGAACAGCCCGTAAGTCAGTTTGAAAATCGCACTCATGCTTCAACCTCCTATTTTTCTTTCATCAATAGATATATTTTCACTGCAGCAGACAGGTTCTGGAAAAAGACCTTCTCCGAGGTTTCCGGATCCAGCTTCTCCTGCAGCTTTCCGACACGATAGCGGATTGTATTTTTGTGACAAAACATACGCTCTGCGGCAGCCTGCATGTCGCCGCCCGCAAGGACGTAGGCGACAGCCGTGGACAGCAGTTCCTCGCTTTTGTCATCACCGTTTACAAAGAGAGGCTTCAGATATTCTGCCGAATATTCGCCGGTCATGGGTGACTCCGGCCATGGAATAAACAGCCGGTCCGCCCTCAGCTCATCGAAGCGCCGGGCGTCCCGCCCCTCAATTTCCGCGAAAATCTCCGCCCAGTAGGCTTCCATGATACAGGTGTCGAAATCCGGAAGCAGGCGGCGGATCTCACTGACGCCCATAATGACTTTGTTCAGTTCAAGCCCCAGAAGGGCGAAAATCCGATCTCTCTTCTCCTCGAAATCCCGTTCCCGGGGAAAATCCCCGGAGACCATGATCATATATCCGCGGCGGAATCGGCACACAAAGGCGCACTGCTGCAGCTGTCCGGTCAGGTGAAGATCCTTCAGGATTTCCGCCACCTCTTCTCTGCTGCGTTCCCGGCACCGGGCGTAGTAAGCGCGAAAATAGATACGGAAGGTGGGATTCACCAGCTCCGCCGCTTCCTCTCTTTCCCTGCTGCTGAAATAGCGGTCCATCATGCTTTCCAGCAGCGGCTCCACGATCTCCTGTTTCCCTGTCTTCTGCTCCAAAGCCTTGACATCGGATACGATGTCCTCGAACCAGGCGTCGCTGCCGAACACGAAAACAGGAAACCCGACCCGGTCCGCGTAATCCAGCGCCTCCTGGGGAAGCTCCCGATAGATTACCGGCTTATAAGCGACAGCGTGGACATGGTACTGCCAGAGCCTGCGGATTCCGTCAAGAATGAGCTCCGGCCTGTCCTTTGCGTAAAGGAAACTGGTCAGCACGAGGCTGTTTCCCTCAAAGCTCCTGCTCCGGTACGCCTGTCCCTCCTCCATGAACTCAAAATCCAGGATTTCCACCCGATTCACAGGAAGATCCAGGCCCTTCCCGCCGGCGACCAGCTGAAAGTCCCTCGTTGTTTCCAGTTTCAGAAGATCTCTCACCGTTACAGCCATGATTAGCCTCTCATCTGCGTTTCTTGTGTCTGCATTTCTTTTGTTCCCGGCTCTGCCAGCAGTCCGGGATACCTCGGATAGACCAGGCGGTCCATGACGACCGTCGCCAGCATCAGGCAGCAGAGTCCCATGCTCCAGCCTCCCAGAACGTCTGTGACATAATGAACGCCTACAAAAATTCTGCTGAAGCCTATGAGCAGAATGAGCAGGGTAAGCAGCGCCGTCGTTATGTCGGCCGCCCGCCTGCTCCGGCAGCTTCTGCGCACCAGGAATATGATCATCCCGTAGCAGACGATTCCGTTCATGGAATGGCCGCTGGGAAAGGAAAAGCCGCCCTGTGTGATCAGCCGCAGCGCCTCGTCCGGACGCTCTCTGGCGAAACCGGCTTTCAGACATTTATAGAAAATCAGCACCACCGTTCCGGTTACCGCCGCCGGGACGCCGATTCTCAGCCGGCTCCGGGGGATCAGTACCAATACCGCGATGACCGTCACAATAGTCGCCGCATTTCCCATATATGTAATGGGGATCAGCACCGCCTCAGTGAAACCGGACCGCAGACCGTAAACCGCATAATCCACGGTATGGTCGAAGGCCGCGGTATTCCCGGCGGTCACCTGCAGCGCGATCATGCTGAAACAAAGTGCTCCCAGCGCCGCAAGGATAAGCCGTCCCCGTATATGATAATTATCTGAATTTAACCGCTGTTCCATAGGCAATTACTTCCGCTGCTCCTTCCATAATCTGAGAAGAGGAGAACCGCACGTTGATTACAGCGTCCGCATGCAGCGCTTCCGCCTCCTCCACCATTCTCTGGGTGGCGATCTGCCTGGCCTCCTGGAGCATCTCCGTATAGCCTTTGATCTCACCGCCAACCAGCGTTTTCAGTCCGGCTCCGATATCCTTTCCGATATGCTTGGACTGCACAGTGTTCCCCTTGACAAGTCCCAGAACGTCAAATTCCTGTCCCGGAATGTGATTCAGATTGCTTAGCTTCATTTGTTCAAACCTCCGTCTCTGATAATACCAACCTCATCTGAAGAATACTGACCTCTTCACCATCTTCCATTATACACGCTGTTCACGCGCAAGGCAAATAACATAATTTCAGGGTTGCCTTTTTCTGCGGAAAATAAGATAATCATATTAGGCATTTTCAGCAGATTGAACACATCATCACGGAGGTTGATATGACAAAGGACATTTATCAGGTTATTGAAGACGCGTTTCATCAGGCTGTGCAGATCCGCCGCGCCCTTCATCGCCGTCCGGAGCTCAGCGGCCGGGAGGCGGAGACGGAGGAGCTGATCTGCCGGGAACTGGACGCGATGGGAGTGGAGTATCGCAGGCATGTGGCAGGACACGGCATAATCGCCACGATTTACGGAAGAAACCGGGAAACTGCGGTAGGTATCAGGGCGGACATCGACGCTCTGCCGGTAGAGGAACGCACAGAATCCCCTTTCAAATCTGAAATTCCCGGCGTCATGCACGCCTGCGGACACGACCTCCATACAGCGACGCTTCTGGGAACGGCCCGGGTTCTGAAGGCCGTCGAAAACGAACTGGAGTACAGCGTCCGACTGTTCTTTGAGCCGGCTGAGGAAACCACCGGGGGCGCCTGGCCCATGATTCAGGCGGGGTGCCTGAAGGATCCCTCTGTTCCCTTTGTTATCGGACTGCACAATGATCCACTGCTCCCCTGCGGCACGGTACAGTTCATCCGGGGCTGCATGAACGCAGCCTCAACAGAATTCTTTGTTACCGTTCACGGAAAGGCCTGCCACGGCGCGCATCCGCACACCGGCGTAGATCCTCTGATCCCGGCCTGCGAGATCGTGCTTGCACTGCAGTCTGTCATCACACGCAGACTGGATCCGGCGGCGACCGCGCTGATTACCGTGGGTGAGATGCACAGCGGCACCAAGGAGAACATCATCCCCTCTGAAACAAAGATGTCGGGTATCATCCGGGTTCTGGATATGGATCTCAGAGATTACATCAAGGAGCAGGTGGCGACCGTCTGCAGGGGCATCTGCGAATCTGCCGGCGCGACCTGCGATGTGGAATTCAGCGACAGCTATCCGACGCTGACGAACGACGACAGACTCCTGGAAATAACGCAATCCGTCGCTGTCCGTGAACTGGGAGCGGAAAACGTGTCCGTCTCCGATCACCCCAGCCTGGGCGCAGACGATTTTTCCTACTTTTGTCAGTCGTCCCGGGGCCTGTACTTCAACGTCGGCGCGCAGAGGCCCGGAGACCGGAAGGCCGCGCCGCTGCATTCCGGGACCTTCGACCCTGACGAGAACTGCATCCATACCGGCATCGTGATGGAGGTGTTCGGGGTGATGGAAATCATGAAGGCGCCGGAGATGGCCAATGCGACAAAGGATAATACAGCTAACGGCACCGCCGAGGCAGCCGACACGACAAAAGAGAATACAGACGGCACCGCCGGGGCAGCCGACACGACAAAAGAGAATACAGACGGAGCAAAGGAGACGAGAGAATGAGCAGGTTACGAAATCTTCCGGACGGAATCCGGCTTATGCATACGATTATCCATTTCAATTTCTATTCCAAAGGCATCGAAAAGGCCCGCGCGGAGGGAGACGCAGTGAAGGAGCGGGAAGAAATCGCCTCCTCCACCTTAATCTGGGCGAAGGACGTCGCCAAAAAATTCCGGATGGATATCCGCGTCACCGGACGGGAAAATATTCCTGATAAAGACGGCTTTGTGTTTATTTCCAATCATCAGGGGTATGCAGATATTATAGCGATGTTCATCGCCGCGGAAGGCCGCCAGATTGGATTCATTGCCAAGAACACACTGGAGAAGGTTCCTTACTTCGGCAAATGGATCAGGATGATTCGCGGGCTTTATATTCAGAGAGGGAGCGCCAAGGAAGCGCTGAAATCCATCTCTGACGGCGCCAATCTCGTGAAGAACGGCTACAACCTGGTAATCTTTCCGGAGGGAACACGCAGCAGAGGACCGGAAATGGGTCCGTTCAAGCCGGGCAGCTTCAAGCTTGCCACCAAGGCCAAGGCCCCCATCGTTCCGGTCACCATTAACGGCAGCTATCATGTTTTCGAGGAAAAGGGATATGTGCAGCCGTCCGTTATCAGCGTGACGATTCATCCTCCCGTGGAAACCCGCAACCTGTCACGCCGGGATCTTTCCGGCGTAGAGGCGGCGGTAGAGGAGACAATCCGTTCGGCGCTGAAACAGGAACAGGAGAATGAACACGGACAGAAATAAGAAAGAGAGGCAATATTATGCTTACAGTTACACAGGATAATTTCGAGAAGGAAGTAATGCAGTCTGACGTTCCGGTATTTCTGGACTTCTGGGCACCCTGGTGCGGTTTCTGCGTCAAGCTGGGCCCGACCGTAGAGGAGCTGGAGCAGGAGTATGGGGACAAATACAAATTCGGCAAGGTCAATGTGGACGAAAATCCCGCGCTGGCCGCGAAGTTCGGCATCATGAGCATTCCGGTCACCATGGTTGTGGAGAACGGAGATCTCCGCAGCAAAGTGATGGGCGCCTATCCCAAAGACGAGCTCGTGAAGCAGCACAATCTTTAGTGAACAAAGAACAGGTATCAGCGGAAGGGCCGGTACCTGTTCTCCGGGCTGCCGCCAATGTGCTGCAGCTTTTTTTGTGAAATCATCTATAAAAAAACAGCGACTGCTTGAGCACCTTTGCCCGGCAGCCGCTGTTCAATCTCATACAGCCGGTCCCGTGCGAAAGCTGTTCCACCCCGGATAGCACGCATTCGCACCGAGCTCCTCTTCAATCCGCAGGAGCTGGTTGTACTTGGCGACTCGCTCGGAGCGGGACGGTGCACCGGTCTTGATCTGACCGGTGTTCAGGGCAACAGCCAGATCCGCGATGGTCGTATCTTCCGTCTCGCCTGAGCGGTGGGAAACAACAGCGGTATAACCGGCCCTGTGCGCCATTTTTATTGCTTCCAGAGTTTCGGAGAGCGAGCCGATCTGATTCAGTTTGATTAAGATAGCATTGCCTGCACCGTACTCAACCCCCTTGGACAGGCGCTCTGTATTGGTGACAAACAGATCGTCGCCCACCAATTGAATGCGGTCTCCCAGTTTCTGTGTCATGAGCCGCCACCCGTCCCAATCCTCTTCATCCAGCCCATCCTCGATGGAACGGATGGGGTACTTGTCCACCAGAGAGGCCCAGTGGTCTATCAGCTCCTGCGAGGAAAACACCCTGCCGGATTTAGGCTGGCGATACATGCCTGCAACAGCCTCTCCATTTTCTGCAAACTTCCACTCCGAAGCCGCGGCATCGAGAGCCAGAACGAAATCCTTACCCGGCGTATAGCCGGCCGCCCGGACAGCCCGCAGGATGAGCTCAACGGCTTCTTCGTCACTATCCAAATCAGGAGCAAAGCCTCCTTCATCTCCTACAGAAATGGATTTGCCCTCTGCCTTCAGAATCCCTGAAAGCGCATGAAAAACCTCTGCACACCAGCGCATGGCCTCACGGAATCCGGCAGCCCCCACCGGCATAATCATGAATTCCTGTGTATCCACGGAATTTCCGGCGTGCGCGCCGCCATTGAGGATATTCATCATCGGAACAGGAAGCCGGTTGCCATTAATGCCTCCGAGAAAGCGATACAATGGCAGGTTCTGAGAATCCGCAGCCGCTCGGGCAGCAGCGATAGACACCGCCAGGATGGCGTTGGCCCCGAGGTTTGATTTGTCTCTGGTTCCGTCTGCCTCTCGCATAGCGGCATCTACTGCATAGATGTCAGAGGAGTCGACCCCGGAAAGTTTCTCCCTGATTGTCGTGTTGATATGCTCTACCGCTTTCTGAACACCCTTGCCGCCATAGCGGGCAGTGTCTCCGTCCCGTAGTTCCAGTGCCTCAAACTGTCCCGTGGACGCACCGCTGGGAACCATACCCCGACCGACGGTCCCGTCTGCAAGTGAGACCTCTGCCTCTACTGTCGGGTTGCCTCGGGAATCCAGTACCTCTCGGCCAATGACATTTTCGATCTGCAAATTACATTTATTCGTCATAATTTCTGTCCTTTCTGCGCGCAATCACGGCGCTATTTCGCAGGAGGGATCGCCTTCTGCATTCCATCCTTAACGCTTTGTGCGCTTCCGCTATAGTAGAAAAACGCGACTCAGTATGTTAGAATAAAAGCACACGGAGGTTTTGGAGGTTTTGATGGATACAACTGTTCTTTCACATGTCGAATTATTCCGCGACATCCAGATAAAAGAGCTGCAGCTGTTGCTGCCCTGCCTTCAGGCACGAGAAAAACGTTATGCCAAAGGCGAAATGATCTGCCGGGCGGGAGAGACGATCTCCGAATTGGGTGTGGTGGTCTCCGGCAGCATCAACGTAATGGTGAATTTCTACTGGGGCGGCAGCAATATTTTCGGCCACTTTGAGGCCGGACAGGTCTTTGGAGAGACCTATGCCGCACTTCCGGAGCGGGAGCTGCTGGTGGATGTGGTGGCAGCCGAGGATTGTATGATCCTATTTCTCAACCTTAATAAACTGCTGACAACCTGCAGGAGGAGCTGCGCCTGGCATCATCAGATCATCCGCAATCTGATTCGCCTCTCCGCGGAGAAAAATCTCTCCCTCTCCACCCGGATGATGCAGACAGCCCCCAAGACAATCCGCGAGCGGCTCTCCCTGTATCTATCAGAACAGGCACAGTACCACGGAAGAAATCACTTCACGATCCCCTATTCCCGCCAACAGCTGGCGGACTATCTAAGCGTGGATCGCAGCGCCTTGTCCAACGAGCTGAGCAAGATGCAGCAGGATGGTCTGATCCGTTTTCACAGAAGCGAATTCACGCTACTGAAAGAACTGGACATGTAACGACAACGGCAGATACAGGATAGGCGACCCCTGCGGTCCGTCCGTATTTATTGCACGAAATGCTCTTTCGCAAACTCCATATCCTGTACAACCTCTACGGTGCCAAGATACTTTCGTTCCTTATCCCGCACCGCCAGATAGGTGACAAGGAAGGTGCGCCCATTCTTCTCCATCCAGACGGGAACGCTGTCTCTTCGGTCATTCCGGAAATCATCGATAATAGCGCGTACCAGAGGCTCGATCTTCGGCGGGTGACAGGAGAACACCTCCCGATCGATGGCCATTCCGGGGCGCTTGAACACCTTGGGACCCTCGTTGAAGTAGCGGTTGTAGTTGTCCGCATCCACAAAAGTAATCTCCACCGGGATAGTGTTCAAAAGAGCTGTGAGCTGCTCGATGCTCATATGACCTCCGGGCATGACGACCTCTCCTCCATGCGCAGAGACTGTCTCTGCCGTCGCCTCAGCCGCTGACCAGACATCGCCCTTCACGCCCAGGCAGTCATCATAGTCCTGAGAATCCCGGTAAATACCGTGCCACTCCGCTTCGGAGAAGTTCACCGCACAGATCGGAAAGAGTATGTTGTTTTCCTTATAGATCATCTCCTCTGCCCGCTGCAGCGCAGCTCGCAGCCGCTTCTCCCACGCCGCGTCATGGACATCAATCTTACTGATCTCCGCCAGCTCATCACGAATTTCGTCGTCCACGGTCCACATCACATCAGAGGGACCGGATATCTCATAATTCACCTTCAGCAGCGGGTACAGAAGATCTCCTTTTTTTGCATAGTGAACGGAGAGCTCCCGGATACGGGAAAACAGTTCGCCCAGCTCCTCGTGGGCATCCAGGCGTGCCTTTGCCTCCGTGAGCCAGCCGGACAGAACCTCATTCTCCCGTGTCAAAGTATGTAGCGGGTGGCCGGGAACAGCCGCCAGCTCAGCCATCCGTTCATTTTTGCTTCCGTAGTCCTTCTGCGCTGCCAATTCCTTCGCCCGCTGTACAGACGCCATGACCTCCTTCTCTGCACTGGCGATCTGTTCCTCTCGCGTAGTGCCGTGGAACAGTGCGGAGTGAACGTCGCAGAGCTTCTGAACCTCCTCCGGCGGCGTGCCTTCACGCATCAGTTCCTGCTCGGCCTGCATAATCTCGGAAGCATCTACATCTTGAAATTTCTCCACAAAATCCGCCCGTACACTCTCCAGAGATTCCCCCTCACCCAGACGGCGCAGATATGCCTTGAGCTGTTCTGTGCGAGAGACGGGAGTCTCCTCTGTCGCATCGGCAATCGGCGTCTTTGGCGCTTCATCCTTTGCCTCTGCCGGCATCTCGCCTGACAGGGTAAAGCCGTGCTCCATCAAAACTGCAATCACCTTATCCATGTGGATATTCTTCATTTTTGCTCCTCGCGGAATGGTCATCAGCTTTCCCACCGAATGCAGCACAGCAGGTTTTTTAATCTCCGTAAATCCCAGTTCCGCCATAATATCCTGAAGCTCCGGGTACTCTGAAACAAGCTCGTAGACAGAGCGCCTCATATCAATTGTTTTGCTCATCATCCTGTCCTCCTTTGTCAGACTCTGCGTGTATCATACCGTGTTTTCCACAAAGTGTCGGTTGTTGCTACAACGGAAGAATTCTTTCTGCAGAAAAAACTTTCGGCTTTGTATTTTTAAAATATAGTTATACGCAGGCGTATAAGGTCGTCAACTTATTCTGTTGTGAGAGGATGATGTCCTGTATCATAAATCGGAGCTATGGACAATCCCGCAGAAACGGAGCAGCGTAAAGGTAACGACGGCTGTCACTGCGTTACTGATATTTCTTCAGCTGCTTTTCCACCTTATCTGTTTTCAGCCTCTTCACAGCTTCTTTCAGATCGTCTTTCACATACGATCGATAGGAGCTCCCGATACTGAGAAGTTTCCCCTTCAGAATCATCATGACCGGATAATCTTCAGCGCGTTCTCCCATATCATCATACGCGGGATCGACCGAAACGATTCTGCCGTCTTTCATGGAAACAGAGTAAAGATCCGCTCTTCCATCCAGATCCGCTTCTGTCACAATAACACCTTTATCCGACAGATAATATTGCGCACCAGTCAGCGCCACGAAAATATCCTGACATTCTGTCCCTCCCCTGACCTATTTTACTATTGCAGATACCTCAAAATGTCAATTTATACACATATTTTCAAAGGCAATCTCAGCCGTTATTTCGAGTACACCGCATCATTTTTAGAGAGAAGATATACGCAATACTGATTCATGCTGATTCCCTCTCTCTGCGAGTGCTCTGTCAGTGATCTGTGCAAGCTTCGTGGAATTCTCAGTTTGAACTGCCCGGAATAATATTCCAGACTGTCTGGCTCATAAATCTCCGCTCCGGCTTCCAACGCTGCTTCAATCCATGCTTTTTTCGCATCCAAGGCATTAGCTGCCGCGCTTTCCACAGTTTCTCCACAGGTAATACAGCCGGGCAGATCCGGATAAGAAGCCACAAATCCGCCTTCATCTTTGTCTTCTACAATTTCCATTCGATAGGACATTGCCATATAATCATTCAGCGTCTTCATCATTCTTCGCCTCGCCTTCTACAATCTGCCTTACCATTTCTACATATACTTTCTTGACTGGTTCGTGCTTCGGTACAGTAATCGGCATACAGCCCTGCTTTCTGAACGTATAATGGGCTGCTTCCACTTCTCGGAGCATTCATTTCATATCCGTAGCTTTCCAATACCTTCCGCAGTTCATTAAACCGGAGGTCTTTCGATAAACTGCATATACGTGCTATCAGTTTGTCCCATTTTGACATTTCTTATGCCTCCTGTTTCTATTATATGTGGTGTCGTATATGGTGTCAATTTTTTTCTGATAATTGATAATCCATACATTCTTATTCAATTTTGATCTTTTCATTTATGATCTGTATCCCTCCCGCTGCCGGCGGATTCAAGGCTTTCATCCGTTAGAACATGTGCTCGCCGGGCGCACAAATAAATAACGGCACAGCCGGGTTTCACGCCCGACTATGCCGATCATTCCAGGGATCAGGAATACCTGAGAGAATTCTTCTTTGTACAGCATTTTTGTGCAGCATTTTTTGTAAAATCATCGCCGTCACTCTCCATGGCTGGAGACGCCGCTTCCCGTAATCGGAATCGCTTCGCCGCCCAGCACGGAGGAGGGCTTTCTGATACATTTGAGAAAGTCTTTGTCCCTCGCCAGCACCTCGCGGATCTCCCGGGCGGACTGTCCGTGATAGGTCTTCTGATCCGCGGAAACGCCCAGCGCGTTGAGGCCCAGCTTCCGGGCGATATACAGCGACCGGTACATGTGATAGCTCTGGGTCACGACGACCATGTTCTTCACCTGGAAGATTGACCGGGCGCGGTACATGGAATCATAGGTAGAGAAACCCGCGTGGTCGCAGAAGATATCTTTCTCCGGCACGCCGGCCTTCTTGGTGTAGGTCAGCATGACGTGAATCTCATTGTGGGAAACGGTCCCGTTATCACCGGTCAGAAGGATCTTGGGAGCGACGCCCTGCTGATAGAGGGCGATGGCCACGTCCAGACGGTCCTTCAGCATGCGGGTGGGCGTATTATAGTCCACAATTCCGCAGCCGAGCACCATGATACAATCCGGATCCAGCTCCTGCAGCCGTTTCTTCTGCGCGCTGCTGAGCTTCGCATCGTCTTCATCCGCACCCTTTACCGCTTTGACAATATACGATTTTTCTTTGTTCACAACATACGAATTGACCGTCACAACAGCCAGCCCGAGGACGACCGCGGCGACGATCAGAATGATAAGCGCTATTTTGATGAATTTCCTGATTCTCTGCAATACATACACTCCTTTTTTGCAAAACAGAATGGAATATGTTAAAATCAAATTGTCTATTATTATAGCACAGATATGTGTGTTTAGGAAGGGTAGTGTAGAGAATGAACCGATTTGCTGTAACAACCAGAAGACCTTACGATATCCTGATCGGGCAGGATATTCTGGCGAATACCGGCTCCTATGTCCGGGAATGTGTGGAGCCGTGTAAAGCGTGTTTAGTTACGGACAGCAAGGTGAATACAATCTATTCTCAGGTTGTAATTTCCTCGCTGATCGAGGCAGGATACCAGACTTCTAAAATCGTCTTTCCGGAAGGCGAGCATTCTAAAAATATCACAACGTATACGAATATTCTGGAGTCACTGGCAGAGGAGGGGCTTTCCAGAAGCGACCTGATTATCGCTCTGGGAGGCGGCGTGGTCGGAGATCTTTCCGGCTTCGCTGCGGCCACCTATCTGCGGGGAATCAAATACATCCAGGTGCCGACCACCTATCTGGCGGCGGTGGATTCCTCCGTGGGCGGCAAGACCGGACTGAACCTCCTTTATGGGAAAAATCTGGCGGGAGCGTTCTGGCAGCCCTCCATGGTAATCTGCGATTACGACACGTTCAGAACCCTGCCGGAGCAGGAGATGCTTGACGGCGTCGCGGAAGCGGTGAAGAGCGGCATGATAATGGAGGCGAACCTTATCGACAAAGTTCTGAAAAAGGATTACGGCAGTGTCATCGAGCGCTGCGTATCTATAAAAAAATCCATTGTGGAGGCGGACGAACGTGACACCGGAATCCGCCAGCTGCTGAATTTCGGTCATACCGTCGGACACAGCATCGAGCGGCTCAGTTCCTATAACACCTCTCACGGTCTGGCCGTCGCGAAGGGCATGGTCATGGAGTCGTACGCCGCTTATAAAATGGGGCTGACCGATTTCGACGCCAGCGGCTTTCTGCGGGAAACCCTGAGCCGGTTCGGCTTCGACCTTTCGATTCCGTACACCGCTGAAGAACTCTATAAATACGCGCTGAACGATAAAAAAATCCACGGCGACAGTATCGCCATGGTCATTCCGGAATCCATCGGCAAATGCCGTCTGCAGAAAATTTCCCTGTCTGACCTGGGCAGGTTCCTGCGTCTGGGGATGGAGGATTACCCGGGATGACGCTATATATCCTTAATATGCATTCCGTATGTCATTGAAGAACCGCGAGGAGGTAAAAATGCGCACAGTAGTAGCAACAAAGAAAGCGCCTGCGGCCATCGGCCCTTATGCGCAGGCAAACATCATTGATAATTTTGTTTTCACATCCGGTCAGATCCCGCTGGATCCCGACAGCGGCCAGATTGTGGAGGGCGGCATTGAAGCGCAGACCCGGCAGGTCTTCGCTAATCTGGAAGCTGTATTGGAAGAAGCCGGAAGCAGCCTGGAGAACATGGTGAAAACCACCTGCTTCCTTGCGGATATGAATGATTTCACAACGGTCAACGAGATCTACGCCACCTATTTCCCGGGTGGCGTGTTCCCTTCCCGCTCCGCGGTTCAGGTCGCCAGACTGCCGAAGGACGCACTGATCGAGATCGAAGCAATTGCTGTCATCAGATAGCAGCATTACTACCACCGCTCAGCCGGTGGTTTTTTTATTCCGCAATATCTCGTTTTCCATATATTTACTACTAATGGGACACGTCAATGAACTCTTCCTGAAATGGGCAATATGTTTTCTCGATGAAATATACTCAATATGTTTAATCTGTTTGAGGTTTATTGCATAAAATCGATGTGCACGAATAATATTTTCTGAATTTATCTCATTAAGCACCTTTGTCAAACTGGTTCTATGCAAGAGATATTTACCTGTAAGTGTGTATATAGTACAGAGTTTGTTTTGGATCTCCATATATACTATCTCGCTAATCGGGATGTTGACAGAACCTGCTATACCTTCCAAGCGTATTGTCTCTTTCGCCGAATCTCTTTTAATCTGTTTAGCAATAATAGCGTCCAGGTATAAACAAAACTTGCTTTGAATATCGAGAGCGTCTATTGGAAGAGATGAAAAAACGCGCTTTTTATGCGCTTCATACGAAAACAGTCCTGAATATAAACTGAGATCCTGCTCATTGCTTGTAAGGAACAGGAACGGAGTATTGGTATAAATAGTATTCTTTCGAACTTCTTTCTCAAAACTATATCCGCTACCTGATTTTAAGTACATAGCGACTACGAAAATATCAATGATAAACGACTGTTTTTCTACCATAGATTTTGCCTCTTGAACATTAGTGGTCGAAATAATACACATAGAGTTATCCGTACATCTCCTTATATTGTTGGAGGCTTCTATCAGCTCCTGGAAACGGTTACAAAGAATCAGAATATTTATCACAATATTTCCTCCAATCTACTACAATATATTTATGGTTAATAGTCCTTACAGCCAGTAAGGAATTATCCATCTTGTTGCTTAAGCTGTATAATGATGGAGCAATCAGTATATCGTCTACCTTTCTTTTTACTTTATATCATTTTAATATTCGGAACCTTGCATTTCAGGTACCGATAACTGCATTTCAGGTATCATTAATTGAACTCTATAAATTCATGTGATATTTTCTTTTAAAAGTCTACTAATAAAAAGTCAAGCATGATTTTAAGATTTTAGCAGACGGAAATGGAGGCACCACAAAAAGACCACCGGGTACGCTAGCCTGTAAGAAAA
>Ga0256404_1003308_pt1 | contig 33211 bp, 27 predicted proteins | sample RumenRJG_01DNA_FD_185990 | JGI IMG/M metagenome (GOLD analysis project Ga0256404, IMG submission 185990) | Bovine rumen microbial communities from Lethbridge, Alberta, Canada - RJG_01 | ecosystem: Host-associated > Mammals > Digestive system > Stomach > Rumen | place: Canada: Alberta | collected...
TCACGCATCCCTGGTAGGCGCGCACCAGGCCGCCTGTCCCGAGCTTTATGCCGCCGAAGTAGCGGGTGACGACCGCAGCGACCTCGCCGATGCCGGAGTGGAGCACCACCTGCAGCATGGGCTGCCCCGCTGTACCGTGCGGCTCGCCGTCATCGGAGCAGCCGGCAAAGCCGCTGTTTCCCGCGGGGCCCCCGTTGAAGGCAAAGGGGTTGTGCCTCGCGTCGCTGTACTTCGCGGAGATGTCAGCGACGAACTTCTTGGCGCCCTCAAGGCCGCGCACGCGCCCCACGGTCGTGATGAAGATGCTCCTCTTAATCACGACTTTGGTTTCGAACACCGCCCCGTCCTTAAGATCAGGGACTAGCCATGCATTTTCCTCAGTTTCCATCCTGGAGATATATCATCCTGGGGCTCACGACCCTTCCGCCGAAAATCACCGATCCTATCACTGTGTCGCCGAGCCACAACGGGCTCTCAGCCGATTTGAGATCAAAGGTATCGGTCTCCGTATCCTTAAGGGGGCCAATGGTGCTTCTCTTCAGGACATACCTGAAATCTGCCCTTCTCGCGCCGTAGTCCTCGAAGTTTCCGTTCAGGATAAGCCTCAGCACCGCGGTGCCGTTCCTCATTCTCGCGAAGACGCTGCTCTCCGGAGCGGCGCTCTCGCTGTTCTCAATCTTCCCGCGGTAAGTCCCGGAGAAATTGATGCTGAAGGGGATCCCGCCCTGAGGCGTCACCGTGAAGGCGTCAGACGCATCGTGCTCGGTTCCGGCCTTTCTCACCGGTGAGACAGCGGCAGTGTCCTTCACGCTGCTGTCAGACACGATCCGCTCGGTGAAGCTGAAGGGAGGCTCGGCGGCGCTTCCGAAGGAGAGCACCGTGCAGCTGTCAGGGTAGTTCTGAGCCCATACGGCGCTTCCGCTCTCATCGATTTCCGAGACATACTCGGCAACGAACGGCACGGATGCGACGCCCTCGCTTCCGGTCCTTCCCGGCACAGCGCGGACGCGCCCGGTAAGGAAGTTCATCGCGGCATGGTCCCTCCTCCCGCCGAAGGCGCAGAACTCGTCAGGCGCGGATACCTCAGTGCCGGCTCCCTCAGCACCGTCTGTAAGAGGAGCTGCAGCTGAGAAGCGCTCGCCGTTCCCGTCCTGGCCGCAGACGACAGCGCGCCCGGCTCCGCCGCCGCTTTCCATGCCGACGCCCGCATAGAGCGTGAGTGGCGCCTTAAGTCCGTCCTTAGAAAGACGGAAATAGTAGTCGTGGGTCATGACCGGTGCTGATGATGAGTCAAGCGTATAGAGCCTGCCGTCAGTCCAGCCCTGCCACCTCACCGCAGATGCGTCAGTCTCAGGAAGGCGCTCGAAGTTCAAAGAGCTCCTCATGAACCCTGTCCCTTCCCTCGCGAAGGGCATGAGGCGCGGGACGTCAGTCGCGTGCGAGAAAATCGACGAGTCATAGTTCCTGATGACGCCGCCCTGCCTGTTGAGCGCCTCGATGCGGGCATATCTGAGGCGGAAGGGCTGTCCCGTGTAGGTGAACCAGGGATACTTCGACGTGCCGGAGTCTGACTTCCTGCAGAACGACAGGCTCTTCGCGAAAGACTCTGATGATGATCCGTCGGCCCACCAGATCCGGTAGGCGTATGGGTAAATCCAGCTGAGCTCCTCGCTCCATGACTCCGCGGACCTGAGATCCCCTGCAAACTCAATTGACGGAATATGAGCGCGGAAGGTGCCGGCGCTCCCGATCCTGGCCCGGAGCTTCATGCCGTCAGGGAGAAGGCTCCCCTCGGAGCCGTAGTCAAACTTTCCGGAAACGGCTGTGTCGCCGCTTCCCTGCAAGGTCTCTATTTCAGCCGGGAGATCGCGGTCCTTCGCGGGATCCGGCGCGTTCTCGGCCTTCACCCTTGAAATCGAACGCAGAAGCGGAATGTCCTTCATCCTGAATGACGGGAGAACGCGTGAGACGACGGACGCGTCAGAGCAGGCAAGCGGATCACCGTCACTTCCCGAGTACGCTACAGGCAGGATGTCGAGGAGAAACTCCTCGCCTGATGGGAGGAGCTCGCAACCGCCGCTGCAGAGCTTATTGGCGTTCCCCCGGGAGTACCTCACGCAGATCCCCTGCGGCCAGCTCGAAATCTCAGCTGAGCCCCGGAGGGTGGCTGCCTCATCATCAGCACCTGATCCATCAGAACCTGATCCTGGACCGCCTGCTGTCCCTGAGATATAGAGGGTTGTTCGTCCGAAATCCAGATAGTCAAAGTCAAGGCTGCTCCCGCTCAGGCTTATATCCGTCGGGAGGGCCTCGGATGAGGATGCGACAAAGCCGATCTCCTTCCCGTTGACAAGCGCCCTGACGCCTGACTTCCCGTTGTCAGTGCTGCGGAGAAGGCCGGCCTTCATGCCGGTAAGCTGAATGCCCGGGCAGTCATTCCCTGCCGCATCCTTCACCCCGACACGGTAAACAGCCTTCTTTCCGGCAATTTTCGCGCCGCTCCCGCCGCCGTCCTTCGTGATGGCAAGGGAGAGACCCGCTGAAGTGCCCGACACGTCAAAGGTCCGGCTGCAGCTCCCTACCTTGATGCGGACAGACCTGAGACTGCCGTTCGTGTTGGCGGCGCGGAGCGTAGCTGACTGGGCATTGTCAAAGTCCGCAGTGCCTCCGCCCGCTTTCGTCCAGCCGCTTCCGCTGCTTGTCTCGAGTGTCCAGCTGCACTGCCCGCTGCCGCGCGCAGTGAAAAGAATTGAATTGCTGCACTTTCCCGCGCTTCCGGCCATGCTGATGCCGGAGACTGTGCAGTCCGCTGAGTCAGAGGAAAGAAGATTCGCCAGGACCTCATTCTCCTGGGAGAGCGTGCTTCCCGGAGGAAGATAGAAAGTGCCTGAGGGCCCGGTGAGCCGGAATACGCCGCTCCTGCCGCCGTCATAGGCGAGCGGATCGGCGGCTTCCGCTGTGTCTGTTGACTCGCCGGAAACCTTCAGAAGGACATCAAATGCCTGTTTTGTCCCGTCAGCGCCTGTGGCGGGGCCGATCCTGCAGCCCTCGCCTATTGACGCGCCTCCGGACCTGATGACTACAAGCGGCCTTGCAAGGTTCACAGGCTGAGCGCCGCCGGCCGCTGTATCTGAAGGGGGAAGCGAAAGGGCGATGCTGCCGCTGCAGTCAAACGCGCCGCTCACCCTGTCGAGCTCATAATAAAGGTAGTCCTTTGATTCATGAGAGAGAACAGCGGCGTCAAGAGTCTCACCGCCGAGCGTGCCGGAGGGCAGATCTGCGGCAGCTGAGCTGCCCGCTGCAGAAAGCAGAAGGCACGCAATAACAGGGGGAAGTCCCCTCAGTACCTCATGGCTCATAATCCTCTGGCCTCCCTTTTCAGGCTGCCCCGTGAAACCAGTCCCTGCGGGGCGCCTCATGGCTCGTCATTTAATACGGAACTGTTTTTTTCGCAAGATCAGTGTTCTGCGGCGAAAGGCTCATTCCAGCAGGCAGATATAATGTTGCGGACGGACCCTTGTATTCGAGGACTCCGATCCTCTCCGGCCCGCTGCCAAGCGGATCTGCCCCGTCAGCTATGTCTGCCATCCCTGAGCCGGCACTCACAGTATCAACAAGAACATCGAACTGGCGGACAGCTGATTCCGGTGCAGGCACAATCCGGCAGTTCCCGGTTATCCTCACTGAATCAGCCGGGATCCAGATGAGCGGCCTGTCGGCGTTCTTAAGCGAATATTTCCCGCCGAAAGCCTTGTCAGACGGAGGCAGGCTCACTGAGATCTCTCCGTCGCAGTCAAAAGCCGAATTCGCCAGGTTCAGCTCATACCCACAGCTTCCGGCGCTGTCATCATCCTCAGAAATCACAAACGTACCAAGCTGCTTTCCGCCGAATGCAGCCTCAACGGCGGAGCCATCCTGTGATGACTGACCAAAACCGCCGGAAATAACCGCAGTCTCACCGGCAGCGCACACAGGCGGCGCCATCATAAGAATACCCGCAATAATTCCCGAAAGACACTTCAACTCAGATTTTTTCATCTTCATTTGCCTTCACCGTGCCAGTTTCCGTTAGCGGCGTATCCGCTGACGGTGCGCGACGCATAGTCATCATCCCGTCCGCACCTGCCCTCAGCGGTAAGGAAATACACGCCGCTGCCTGCGGCCTCTCCCTTCCGGCACTCAAGTGAGAAGCTGCAGCTCTCGAGACCGGAGCCATCGGGAAGCGGGAACTTATCCCTGAAACCCACAAACTTCCTTTCACTGCCCGTCCGGAATCCGTCTGGGTCGATGTTCCTGATCCTGTCGCAGTCCTTGTAGCCGTTCTCGTCAGCGACCTCTGCGTTCCAGCCGTAGTAGCGCCCCGCGGGATAGAGCGCGTACATGGCGAGCTCCATCGCGCTCCTCGCGGCAAGCTCAGCGCGGATGCTCTCGGTGTTCTCATAGGCGCCGGTGTTCTGGTCAACCGAGAACCTCACGAGCGATGCCGCGAGGAAGCCGAAGAGGATCATCACGAATATCACCATGAGGATCATCGAGCCGCGCTGGCGCGCCACAGCGCCTTTCCTATTCAGCATTGACGGCCTCCATCCTGATGACAAACTTCTGCCTCATTCCGTCTATGTCGTACTCCGTGTCAAGCTGCACCGCGCCGTCGCTGTTGTAGTCAGCAGGAACTTCCCTGAAGGAGGCGTCGGAGACGGACTTCGCGAGGTAGCCGTATGTCTCGCCAGCGTCATCATCAGGAAAGACGCCGGCGCCCGTGAGGCCCGAGGCAGTCCTTCTCACCGTGCGGTAGCCGCCGGACTTCTCATCATCAATGTGGCAGAAGGTCTCCCTTACCCTCGCGAGGTACATCCGACCCTTGCCGGAGGGGAGTGACGAGGAGTGGGGGTTAGCCTCAAGGGTGATTTCCCTTATATCCTCGTCTCCCGCAGCCTTTTCCACCTTTGCCTTAGCGCAGGAGCTGCCGCAGTATGAAAGCGGATCATTCATCCTCGCGGGAAGCCTCATGCTCTCCCGGAGCGTCCCGCCTGAGGCAGCATGGAGAAAGGCGATGTATGTTCCCGTCCTTAGATCAGGCGCAGGGATCCGGTAGCTTCCGGAGCCGCTGTAGGGAAAAGCAGCGTCCGCCCTGATGAAGGACAGGCACTTCCCGTCACTGCCTGACGGGACAGCGCTGCCGTTCTCCGAGACCCTGACCTCGTAAAGCCCCGGGACAGCCCCCGCGAAGGCATCCTTGAGCCTTGACGCGAGATAGTTCTCACTGTCCGCGGTCTGCCCGTTGGCCGTCGCCTCCATGTAGAAGCCCACGCCGTTCCTGATGAAGCCCGTCGAGGCTGCCGCGAGTATGCCGATGATTACGATGCAGCAGAGGAGCTCTATGAGGGTGAATCCTGACTTTCTCATCAGTAGTTCCCCCTTATGAACGAGTATGAGGTGTCACCGGCGGCTGATCTTACGGTGATGCGGACAAGCTTTCCGGAAAGCGTGACTCCTGCTGTGACTGACGGCGCCCCGGGGAGCGCGAGCGGCGTGACGAGGATCCTGACGCTCATGCCCTCATAGCGCTCCCCGCTCCCCTTTGAGCCGAAATACTTCGCGGGAAGGAAGTCAGTCCCGCCGCAGTCGCCTGTAACAGCGCAGAGCTTTGAGGTGATGAAGTCATCGGCGTCATCAAGCATCGGGAAATACTGCTCGCCGTCCGCCGTATGTGAGAAATCTGATGAGAACTCCCCCGTCTCGAAGCCGTAGCTGCCTTCCTTGGTGCACTCCCTGCTCCCTCCGGTTCCGAGCAGGGACGCGGTGCAGTAGGACTCGGATCCCGCGGGGCACGCCGTGCTCCCGGCGAATTCCCCGCACCTTACCCAGCCGTCAGAGAAGTCAGACCTGTCATCAAAGGAGCGGCTCAGGATCATGGCGGATATGTCCTCTATAAGAGCGTTCTTCTTCGCGTAGTCAATCGGATCGGCGTAGATCTCGCGGTTGTTGAACATGATGGCCGTCATCGGGACAATCACCATGCCCATGAGCACGATGCCGACTATTAGCTCAATAAGGGAGAATCCCCGGAAGCGGCGGAGCCTATTTCCTGACGCTGACATCAACAAGGCCCTCCCGGTAAATTGAGATGTCAAATTCCCCGATGGAGAAAACGCACCTCTCGTTCTCAAAATCCGCCTTCTTATAATCCAGGGAAAGGCTCCCCGTGAGCCCGCAGGAGCGCATTTTCCCCGAGGTCTCGAAGATGACCGCAGCGGAACTGCCCGCGGCGATTTCAGTGCCTCCGACCTTTATCGCGGTGCTCTTTGTACTGATTTCCGCGCGGCTCGCCTTCTCAGTGCTGTTCTCTGCCTTTGCTTCGGCTGCGGAGATAAGCGAGGAGATGTCCGAGGAATCATAAATGTATCCTGCAATTTTGCTGCCGGAGGGCTTTCCCGGAGTGATGCCCTCATAGCGGGCCTTTGACATGATTATTGAGTCAGATTTCCTCAGGACATAGACGAGCGTATTCTTCCCCTGCATGGTCTCAAGCTGAGCGGTGCGGAGCTTTCCGGGGAACTCCTTCCTGAACTCGAGCGCAGCGTCCTCTGAGGCGGACATCCTTATGCCGGCCGTGACGGCGATTATACCGAGGACGACTATTACGGTAATAAGCTCGATAAGGGTGAACGCCCGGTTGCTTGTCATCAGGTAAGGCTCCGGTCAGTGTTTAAGTCAGGAACAGCAGATCAGAGTGATTTTAACACAAGAAAACCGCAGTGAAATATGCGCTTTACAGGAGATTAAGGAGAAAAGGGGAAATAAAAGAGAATGTTTCTGATGGTGCCCAACGCGAGACTTGAACTCGCACGCCCTTTCGGGCACAACCACCTCAAGGTTGCGTGTCTACCAATTCCGCCAGCTGGGCACTGGGTGAACGTGTTTCTTTCGAACACGGGCGTCATTATCCCCTAATTTTTTACGCTTGTCAAACATTATCTGCAATCTTTTTTCAAAAGAAATGCGTAACCTGGAAAATCCGGCCTGGCTCCATGACTTACGCCATTAAGCATGGGCCATACTGACAGGAAGCTGACTTATCCCAGCCGGATTGAGGAATGCCAAGTTATGCATCCGGAAAAACCGGCAATGTGCCTCCCCGCAGCGGAGAACGGCCGCTTACATGGAGGCACAGGCTGACAGAACGCTTATTTCTGCCCGGAATCAGAATGCAGTTCCCTGATCGCGACTGCGCAGTCCCTGTTGCGGAAGGCGATTCCGCAAAGAAGAACGCTCCCGGTACATTCATTGCCGAATGCCCCGGCATATCCGTTCTCCTCGCTCTTTTTCACAGCATGACCTAAGAGATCATCAAGCCAGTTTCTGGCATCCGGCACGCATTCAATTCCGATCACGGCAGTCTTAGAACCGTCTGCGGAGCTGAAAGTGATGTCAGCCGGGCCGCTGCCGTTTCCGAATCTCAAGTTGCTTATGTCACTCCCGGCCGCAGAAAGCACTCTTTCCATGAACTCATGCCAGCAGCTCCCGCCTGAATCCTCGGATCCAGGCTCTCCGAGGGCGACAAACCCCCGAAAGAGATCGTCCAGAGATATATTGGCTTTTCGCATATCGCCGGAAAGGAGCGCTTCCGTGAAGCTCACGGCACTGGTCCTGAATTCATCCGATACAGTGCCTTCATAATAAGACTCGATTTCGCGTCTGAAATACCCTGTTATCGCCTCATTCGGGATGCGGACATTCACTTCATTATAGGATTCCCTGCCCGCCAGCGTAAGGTATCCTGCATGGAGAAGGATGTCCCAGAACATGTATGAGTTCAGGCAGTCACCGCTCAGAGAGTTATAGCGGATCCCGATATCAGCCTCCAAACGGACGTTTTTTCCTGAAATCAGCTCCCCGATTCTCTCTGAGTCCTCCGTGGTGAGGTGCGGCATCTGCTCTGCGATTATCCGCCTGCTCCCTGTCATGGCCCAGTAAGGCCCGGGATTCAGCGAACAGGTATCCTCCGTCCTGGAAAGCTCATCGATATAAGAGCATATGTCCCACGGGCAAAGCAGCTCCTGGCCTCCGATGCTGTAAAAGCCGAACCGGCTCCTTGCGGTGTCATAGCAGTTTCCGAATCCGCAGTATTCGAACATGGCTTTTGCCTCCTCCGGAGTGAAGCCGAACGCTGCAGACAGGCTGCTGCTCTGGGCAAGCACCGTTTCCTCTTCCATATTGTTTATAGGTTCGAGGAATTCCCCGTCGGTATTCATCAGGCATCCTGCAAGTATGACTTTCTCAATGTCGCTGTTCGTCTTGACGACGCTGCCGAACATACCGCCAAGAAGTATGCTCATCTGCCTGTAGTATCCGTGAGCTGCCGCATTTCTTAGAGGAACATCAAAGTCATCAACAAGGATCACAGTCCGGTGGCTCTCGCCGAAACGCTCAACAAGTAGGCGGCTGAGGAAAGAAAGGGAAAACTCAGCATCAACCCGTGCGTCAGAAGTTCTCATATAATCCTGGTCAGCAATGCTGTGCAGTGGATCGCGCTCATACTTCGAGAGTTGCGGGCCGTCAAGCCAGAGAAAATCCTTCACGAGGCCGCATATAACTCCGGCAAGTCTTTCATAGGCCTCGTCAAACGTGAGGCCGTCAACATTCCTGAATGAAAGCGAGAGAACAGGATGCTGCCCCATATGCTTGTCACAGAACCACCGGTCCTCCAATACCTGAAGCCCCCGGAAGAGTTCCTGCTGCCTCGCGGTGTCACCCGGGTTATCATAGTTCAGCTCAAGGAAATGGCGGAGAGTGCTCAGCATCAGGGTCTTCCCGAAACGCCTCGGGCGCAGCAGCATGAGCCTGTGGGTATCCTCAAGGAGAGGATTCAGGTACCCGGTCTTGTCAGCATAGTACAGGCCCTTCTCCCTGAAGGATGCAAAATCCTCCTCCCCCACTGCCGGACGCAGCAATGGCCTGTTCTCTTTTTCTGTGTTCATGATTGTCTGCCTCTCTGCTTTTGTCATTCAGTATTCTGCACCGGCAACGGCCGGAAAATTGCTGTACGTCCTGATTTTACGGCCTGGCACCTGATTTTAACAGGGACATATGACAGTGTCTGTCTCAGAATACAAAATTCCTCCAGGAATGACAATGCGAGGAATGTCTAAAAAGAGATGATAATTTTGGAACGGACTTAAGGAAATTGAGGGGAATTTTTGAAATTATTTGGATGGTGCCCAACGCGAGACTTGAACTCGCATGCTATCACTAGCACTGCCACCTGAAGACAGCGTGTCTACCAATTTCACCAGCTGGGCATATTGTCGAAGTAATCCAGATGGTGCCCAACGCGAGACTTGAACTCGCACGCCCTTTCGGGCACAACCACCTCAAGGTTGCGTGTCTACCAATTCCGCCAGCTGGGCACTGGATTGCTTCTTAGTGAGGGATTACGACATCAGCAGGAGCGTCTTTCTTCTCTTCTGCCTTCTTCTCGTCCTTCTTCACTTCTTTCTTGTCCTCAGCAGCGGACTTTACCTCATCCTTTGCTGAAGCGGCCTCGGATTTCTCCTGAGCCTTGTTATTATCCGATTTTACTGCAGAAGTGTCAACAGTTTTTTCGGTTGTCTCCTCGTCGCCGATCTTTGAGAAATCCTCGCTGGTCTTCATGGCGTCATTGTAAATGGCACCGAGGATCAGGCTGATCACAAAGAAGAGTCCTGCGAGAACTGCGGTGGTGTGCGACAGGAAGTTACCGCTTCCGGCAGAGCCGAAAACAGTGTTCGAGGCACCCGCGCCGAACGATGCGCCCAGACTGGCTCCCTTGCCGTGCTGAATAAGAATCAACGCGATCATGACGATCGAGATGAGCATAAGCAGTACTAACAGAATCTGGTAAAGAAGCATGGTCTGCAATTCCGTGGAACATTGGAAACAAAAATAACGTGCGCCATTATAAACACTAAAAATCCGCCGATCAAGCTGTTTTTAAACTAAACACGGCGTGACCGGCGGATCGATGGCGTCCCGGGGGCTTACTTCACCTCGGAGACCTCATGGGCGATCATGTCAGCGAGATCGGATACCTCCTTCTCGTCGAGGCCCTCGACCATGACGCGGATCAGAGGCTCGGTGCCGGACTTCCTGAGAAGCACCCTGCCCCTCTTCCCGAGCCGCTCCTCGGCGCGCTTCACCGCGACAAGGACGTTAGGCGCATGCAGGGGATCAAGCCCCTCCACGAACTTGACGTTGACGAGCTTCTGCGGGCACTTCGAGATGCCGCCGCGGAGCTCCTCAAGCGAGCAGCCCTTACGGACGAGCGCGCGGAGGACCTGCAGGGCAGAGACGATGCCGTCGCCGGTCGACACGTAGTCAAGGCAGATTACATGCCCGGAGTTCTCTCCGCCGAGGCGCCAGTTGTTGTCGATGAGCTCCTCCATCACGTACCGGTCGCCGACAGCCGAGCGGATGAAAGGGATGCGGATTTTCTTCAGTGCAAGCTCAAGTCCGAGGTTCGACATCAGCGTGCCGACCACGCCGCCGCGGAACACGCCGCGCTCCTGCATGTCGCGGGCGACAATGAAGAGGACCTCGTCACCGTCGATGATGTAGCCGGTCTTGTCCACGAGCATTACGCGGTCGCCGTCTCCGTCGAAGGCGATTCCGAGATCGGCGCCCGTCTCGACAACCTTCCTCGCGAGCGCCTCGGGATGGGTTGAGCCGACTCCGTCGTTGATGTTGATGCCGTTCGGCGCCGTGCCGATGGTCGTCACCTTTGCCCCGAGCTCGCGGAACACGGACGGAGCAGAGCGGTAGGTCGCGCCGTTCGCGCAGTCAAGCACGATCCTGAGCCCCTCGAGCGAGAGGTCATTGGGGAAGGTGCTCTTGCAGAACTCGATGTAGCGCCCCGTGGCGTCGTCGATGCGCTCCGCCTTGCCGAGGTTCTCCGAGCCGGTGCAGACGATGTCGTGGTCCAGGAGCTTCTCAATCTCGGCCTCAACCTCATCGGGGAGCTTGGTGCCCTGCCTGGAGAAGAACTTGATGCCGTTGTCATAGTATGGGTTGTGCGATGCGCTTATCACGACGCCGGCGTCGGCGCGGAAGGCCTTCGTGAGATAGGAGACCGCGGGGGTCGGCATGGGGCCGAGGAGCAGCGACTTGATCCCGGCTGCGGAAAGGCCGGCCTCAAGGGCGGACTCGAGCATGTATCCGGAAATCCTGGTGTCCTTTCCGATGAGGACGCGCTTCTTGCCGTTCTTCGCGAGGACCGATCCCGCGGCCCAGCCGAGCTTCAGCACGAACTCCGGGGTGATGGGGAACTTGCCGACTGCGCCCCTGACGCCGTCAGTACCGAAATATTTTCTGTCCATAAAGCAATCCTGCGTGTCAGAGCCGGCCCGCGCACGCGCCGGCTATTTATGGAAAACCGCCCCTGATGAGGCGGTTCAGACTGTCATGAGCACCTGGGCTCTCAGAGATTTTTGGCCTTCGAGTACCTGAGCGCGTACATCATCACGTCAACGGCATCCTTGTGGGCCTTGACGTCATGCACGCGGATGATATCCGCACCCTTCAGTATGGAGAAGAGATGCGCCGCAACCGTCCCCTCGAGGCGGTCACCGGTGCCGGTGCCGGTAACCCCGCCGATCATCGACTTCCGGGACATTCCGGCAAGTATCGGAAGATCAAAGGATCTGAACTTCTCGAGCTCGCCGAGGAGCTTGTAGTTCTGGTCAAGGGTCTTGCCGAAGCCGAAGCCAGGATCAAGGATGATGTTGTCCCTCTTTATGCCGGCATTGAGGCAGGCGTCGATCCTCTCGTAGAAGAACTCCGAGACCTCGCCGATGAGATCCTGGTAGACCGGGTTGTCCTGCATGTGCCCGGGCTCGCCCTGCATGTGCATGATGCACACCGGCGCCCCGGTCTCGGCGGCTGCCTCAAGGGCGCCCTCGCGCCGGAGGGCCCTGATGTCATTGATGATGTCGCAGCCCGCCGCGCAGGCCTTTCTCATGACGCCGGGGGTCGAGGTGTCAACTGAGATCCAGATGTCCGGGTACTTCTCCCTCACTGCCGCGACTACCGGAACGACCCTTGCGGTCTCGTCCTCCTCAGAGACGGGAGCGGCGCCGGGCCTCGTGGACTCGCCTCCGATGTCGATGATTTCGGCGCCTGCGGCGACCATCTCATCGGCGTGGCGGAGCGCGTCATCCTTATTGAAGAACTTTCCGCCGTCGGAGAAGGAGTCCGGGGTGACATTGAGGATGCCCATAATCACGGGGTGGTCGAGCAGGAGCTCCTTTCCCCCGTGAGTGAGCTTCCTGACTTTCGGTGTGTTGTGCACGAGCTTGAACCCGTGTGCCGCGGTGAGTGCCATTCTGCTTATCCTCAATCAGTTTTTTGTTTGCCGCAGTTCTTATTTCCTGTATCTGCGGCTTCTATTTTTCAGTGCTGTCTTTATTGTCCGTGCCGCCCTTCCCGGTGTCTTTTTCTTCGGATCCGGCACTGCTGCCGGCCTTTTCCCCGGCAGGGCCTTCGCTTTCAGCCGCACCGCCGCTGCCGCCGTCTGTATTTCCGGAATCAGGGCCTTCGGTGCCGCCCTGGTTCTCGGGGGCCGGCGAGGGCTCGCGCACCGGGCGCCTGTTCATCAGATCGTCGATCTGCTGCTCGTCTATGGTCTCGTACTTCATCAGCGCATCCTTCATCGCGTGGAGGATGTCCATGTTGTCCTCGAGGATCTTCTTCGCGCGGGAGTATGCAGAGGTTACAAGCGCATTGACCTCGTCCTCAATCTGCTTGAGGGTCTCGCTCGAGTAGAAGCCGTCGACGCCGCTCGTGGAGCGGCCCTCGCCGTCAGGATCTGAGTAGAGCTGCGGAGGCAGGGCCTTCGACATGCCCCACTTAGTTACCATGTTGCGGGCAATCTGGGTGGCGCGCTCGATGTCGTTCGAGGCCCCCGTGGAGACATGATCGAAGCCGTAGATGATCTCCTCGGCGATGCGTCCGGCGTAGAGGGAGCTCATCTCGGACTCGAGGTACTCCTTCGAGTGCGAGAGGCGGTCCTCGTTGGGGAGGTACATGGTGACGCCGAGCGCCCTGCCGTGAGGAATAATCGAGACCTTGTGGACAGGATCATGGTCAGGGACAAGCTTGCCGACGATGGCGTGGCCTGACTCGTGATAGGCCGTCATCTCCTTTTCCTTGTCGCTGATGAACATCGACTTGCGCTCGGTGCCGAGCATGATGCGGTCCTTGGCGTACTCGAAGTCTGACTGCTCGATCCTGTCCTTGTTGTTCCTCGCGGCGCAGAGTGCCGCCTCGTTCGCGAGGTTTGCGAGGTCCGCGCCGGAGAAGCCCGGGGTGCCCTTGGCGATTGACATCAGATCAACGCCCTGGGCGAGAGGCTTCTTCTTGGTGTGGACCTTGAGGATCTCGAAGCGTCCCTTGAAGTCCGGGAGGCCCACGGTAACCTGGCGGTCAAAGCGTCCGGGGCGGAGGAGCGCGGAGTCGAGGACATCGGGACGGTTGGTCGCCGCGATGACGACCACGGTCTCGTGATCGGAGAAGCCGTCCATCTCGACAAGCATCTGGTTCAGGGTCTGCTCGCGCTCGTCGTTGCCGCCGGTGGAGGCGCCGCTTCTGCGGCGGCCCACCGCGTCGATCTCGTCGATGAAGACAATGCAGGGGGCCTTGGCCTTGGCCTCGGAGAACATCTCCCTGACGCGGGAGGCGCCGACGCCGACGAACATCTCGACGAAGTCGGAGCCGGAGACGAAGAAGAACGGACGGTGCGCCTCGCCGGCGATGGCCTTCGCGAGGAGGGTCTTGCCGGTTCCCGGAGGTCCGACAAGGAGGATGCCCTTCGGGATCTGGCCGCCGAGCTTCCGGTACTTTGCGCTGTTCTTGAGGAAGTCGATAACCTCGCGTACTTCCTCCTTCGCCTCGTCGCAGCCCGCGACGTCAGCGAAGGTGGTCTTCACATCCTGCGCGCTGAACTGTTTGGCCTTGTTCTGCCCGATGCTGAACGGATTCGAGAAGCGGCCGCCCCCGCCGCTCCTTCCTGACATCTGCCTCGCGACAAAAATCCAGATGGCAATGAAGAAGATAATCGGAAGCCAGTAGCCGATAGCCTGCAGGATCTCGCTGCTCTGCTCTGGGAGGGTGCCGTTGACCCTGACCTTCGCGTTGATGAGCTGGTTGATGAGGTCGCGGTCCGGGAGGGGGATGACGGTCGAGAACGAGGTCCCGTCAGTCCTGTAGCCGGAGATTACCTGGCCGGCTATGGAGATTTCCTTGATCTGATGATCGTTCACCTGCTCGACGAAGGTCGTGTAGTCGATCATCGCAATCTTTGAACCGGCAACCCTTACCGACTGGAAAAGCGACGCGAGGATAATCGCAATTACGATCCAGAGAAAAAGATGTTTCTTCATTTAATAATCCGCTAGAAAACCGTTTGGCAGACTGTCAGGCTGATCTCCGGCCGCAGGAAAGCCGCTGCCGGATCCCGATTATACATCATCAGGCCTCATCCCCTGAGGCATCAGATCTGTCCTCACTCCCGAGGAATCCGGTGCAGACGTAGTACACCTCGCGCGAGCGGGCTCTCGACGCGTCAGGCTTTCTGCTCTTCACTGTCCGGAACATCCCGCGGAGCGTCCGGAGGTACTCCTCGCTGCCCTGCCCGTTGAAGACCTTGACGATGAAGCTGCCGTTTCTCTTCAGGACGTCGCGGCACATGTCGAGGGCAAGCTCGATGAGGTACATGGCGCGGGGCTGGTCAACGCCGAGGTTCCCTGACATGTTGGGGGCCATGTCCGACATCACGAGATCCACCCTGCTGCTGCCGATGAGCTCCCGGAGCTTCGCGAGAACCTCGCTGTCCCTGAAGTCGCCCTGGATGAAGTCGACCCCCGGGATGGAGTCCATCATGAGGAGGTCGCAGGCGACCACCCTGCCGCCATCGCCGACCTTTGACGCCGCATAGGCGGACCAGCCGCCCGGGGCCGCGCCGAGATCAACCACCTTCATGCCCTTCCTGAACAGGTGGTCCTTCTCATCAAGCTGCTCGAGCTTGAACGACGCCCTGGAGCGGAGCCCTCTCTTGTGGGCCTCCTGCACATAGACATCGTCAAAATGTTCCTTGAGCCAGCGGGTCTGGCTCGGCGTTCTCTTCTTGTCAGTCATATTGTCTCCGTTTGGGGAGATTATAAGGCAGAGAGGCAAAATGGCAAAAGGTTCTCTGACGAAGTGCTCCTCCGGAATCCCATGATGCACGGAGCTGCTGCCGGCACACGGCTTACGGCCCGGCATGGTAAACTCCTGCAGTTCAGGCCCCATTCCCCAATGCCAGGTCACCAATATGAAAAAAGTAACCATCCACACCGACGGCTCCTGCCTCGGCAACCCCGGCCCCGGCGGCTGGGCGGCCATCCTCGAGTACTGCCCGCCAGGCGGCACTCCGTTCTTGAAGAAAATCTCCGGCGGCGAGGCCGGAACGACCAACAACCGGATGGAGCTCACCGCTGCCATCATGGCGCTCTCCGCCCTTAAGGAGAAGTGCGAGGCGGACATCAGCACGGACAGCACCTATCTTAAGAACGGCATTACGAAGTGGATTCCGGGCTGGATCGCAAAAAACTGGAAGCTCTCAGACGGAAAGGCAGTGAAGAACCGCGACCTCTGGGAGAAACTGGCTGAGCTTACCAGTTACCACGATGTCACCTGGCACTGGGAGAAGGGCCACCACGGACTCGAGAAGAATGAGGAATGCGACAGAATGGCAAGGTCTGAGGCGGAGAAGCTTAAGGGGAAAAAGTACTGACATTCCCTGATACGAAAAAACCGGGGCATTTTCGCTCCGGCTTTTTATTTCCAGAACCTTTCAGGCTCAGTCGGCTACCGCGTTCGAGAAGGATACAGCCGAGGCGAACTTCAGTCCGTCAGCATCGTCCTCCGACGGGGCTGCCCAGGCGAGAAGGTCCGAGGCAATCCCAGTGACTCCGGCATCAGAGTTCCTGAGCGCGGAGTACAGGTAGGTGACCGAGTTCAGCACAGCAATGCGGCCCTTGTCAGCCTTCCCTGCGGCCGATGCCTTCGCGGTGACGACGCCGGTATCCCTCCTGACAGGATGATCGACCACGTTGGGGATCCTGATGCCGTATGAGCCGCTGTCCTTCATGATGCTCGCGAGGGCAAGGATTCTCGGCACGTAGTTACTGGTCTCCTTCGGGAGATTAAGGTGCCAGAAGTCAGCCGGGAGGCCTGCGGCCTTGTTGCGCTTGATCGCGCTCGTGACCCTCGTGATGCCGCAGTTGTAGGCGGCAAGGGTCAGGAGCCAGTCACCGTCAAACTTCTTGTTGAGGTAGCTGAGGAGATCAAGAGCCGCGTCAGTCGAGCGCCTGACGTCCCTTCTCTCGTCGTTGTACTTGGTGACCTTGAGCCCGAAATGCCTTGCGGTGATCGGGGTCATCTGCCAGAAGCCGACGGCTCCCATGTGGGACCTGCTCTCGATCTTGAATCCGCTCTCGAACAGCGGGACAAGCACGAGCTCGGAGGGAAGCCCGCGCTCCCTGATCTCGTTGTAAATGGTCCTGATGTAGGGTGAGGAGCGGTCGAGCAGCGCGTTCATGCCGTGGGAGGTCTTCCTCATGATGTTCTTGTGGCGGATGACCTGCGCCCTCGAGCCGTTTCCGAGGCTGAATCCGGAAATTATGCTGTCCCAGACATTCCCGCGGTATGCATCAGCTGAAGACCGGCCGGCGGCGGCTGCGTCAAGGCCGGAGTCTGCAAGCCTCCTGCTTTCCGCCTCAGCGGCGGAGCTCAGTCCCGAGAGTCCCTGTGATGCTGTGTACATCACATTGTGGCAGCCTCCGGCGAGCATCACGTACACTGAAACGACAGAGGCTGCAAATATCTTATGCAGTTCCATTTTTGTCACCCTTTTTTTATTGTATTAATAATTATTTTTTCGAACAGCGGCCTGACTGCCGCACGCCGCGCGCTGGCGGCACCCGGATAACATGCTCTCCGGGGATTAAGGCGCATTTTGCGTCTTGAGTTAGTTCCTTGCCTTCATAATAGTGTGATCGCCGTCAAGAATCAACCAAAACGAGAGCTGTATCAAATTTTTACCGTTTAATTTGAGCCAAATCAAAAGAAAACGATTTCACCGTCCGATATAAGTGTCTTATATTGTCTTTTATAAACCGGAATTTGCAGTAAATCCGGCGGAAAATGCACCAGGAAGATGCAGAAAAGAACCGGAGAGAAGGCCAGGGGGGCAGCTGCCGCGATGCAGCATGGAATTCACACTGCCCGGAGCTGCCTGACGGGTCAAAAAAAAGCAGGGCCCCCGCAAAGGAGACCCTGCCCTGAAAGCAAAGGCTGCCAGGCGTCAGTAGGCTACAGTGAAGCGCTCATAGTGGTGGGCAGGCTTCTCGAGCTCGTCGACCATCGCGACCGCGTAGTCCTCGACGGAGATGAAGCTGTTTCCCTTCTCGTCAAAGAGCATGTCGTCCTTCCCGACGCGGTACTTCCCGGTACGCACGCCCTTCTGCAGGTTGCCGAGGTTTCCGGCAGGCGAGAGGAATACCCAGTCAACATCCTTAACCTTCGTGAGGAAATTGAGGTAGAACTCGCCGAGGCTCTTCACGCCAGGGAGCCACTCGGCGGGGAGCGTGCCGGTGTCAACGAGGCGCACGCCGGGCTTCACGAAGAGGGTGCCTGCGCCGCCCACAATGAGGAGGCGCTTCACGCCGGAGCTGCGCACGCCCTCGACGATCTTCGGGTAGTTCTCAAGGGTGTCCTCGTAGAGGCGGGGATTCTTCCAGCCGGGGTTGTAGGCGGAGATGACAGCGTCCTTGCCCCTTGCGAGCCTCGCAAGCGCCTCAGGATCAGTCGCGTCGCCCGCAACGGCCTTCACGAACTGGCTATCCTGAAGCTTCGAGACATCGCGGACAACTGCAGTGACGCTGTGGCCGCGGGAGACGAGCTCATTGAGGATTGCCGAGCCTGCATAGCCTGTTGCACCGATCAAAAGTACGTTCATATTCATTCCTTCCTGTTCTGGTAAATGCCGCAGCCCTTCAGGTGCTGCTCCGTTAGTTGTAACCTTTGTTGTTACAATTAACCATACACCAAGCTCATCATCTTTGCAAGACTTTTTTCACAAATAAATCCAGCGGCGGCCGGCACCGAGGATCCGGAGCGGCCCGTCCCGGAAAAATAAAAGGCAGCCGGAAACCTCATGTTCCCGGCTGCCCTGCTTAAGGAGTAAACAGACCTTCTCAGGAGAAGAGATCCTGCTGCTCCCCGCTGCCCTCTCCGAGGAGCCTCAGGAGATCCTCCTCGCCGAGCACCGGTATGCCGAGCTCCTGCGCCTTTGTCATCTTGCTTCCTGTTTCGGTGCCGCTTCCCGCGATAAGCGCGGTGGTCTTCTTCGAGACCGAGCCAGCTACCTTCGCCCCGAGCCTCTGCAGCCGCTCCTTCGCCTCGTTCCGGCCCATCGATGAAAGGGTTCCGGTTATGACGTAGGACCTCCCGAGAAGAGGCATCTCTGTTGAATCAGGCACCTTCTCGTCGGGCCACCTTATGCCGGCGCCTCCTTCGGATGAGGGCCTGATGAGCCGGTCAATCATCTCCTGGTTGTGGCTCTCGGCGAAGAAGCTGATGATGCTCGAGGAGACCACGTCGCCGATGTCCTCCACAAGCTTGAGCTCCTCGGCATTCGCGTGCCGGAGCTTATCAAACGTCCCGAAATGCCTCGCGAGCGAGAGCGCCGTGGCCTCGCCTACCTCCCTGATGCCGAGCGCGTAGATGAAGCGGCGGAGCGTGGTGTTTCTCGAGTGATCGATTGAGTCAAGGAGGTTCCTGACGCTCGCGCCCCTCTGCTCGAAATGCCGGACAACTGCCTCGGCGATGAGCCTTCCGTCTGGGAAGTCACGGAGGGCCCCGCCGAGGGCCTCCTCACCGGCGAGGGAGAACGCGTCAAAGCCGCCGAAATGCGAGGCGAGCGCGAAGGCTGCCGCCGCGGAAATCCCGTGCGGTTTCCTGAGCTCTGCCGGGACACCCTCATATCCCTTCCCGGCCTTCCGGGTCCTGATGCCGAGCGAGTAGATGAAGAAGGCAAGAGGCGCGTCCTTCCTCCGGAAAAGCTCCCGGATCGCCTCAATGGCTTCGCCGCTTACTGCACCTGATTCGGCGGCTTTCCCGTACGCACCGCTCAGGCCCTCGCTCCCGAGCTCCGCAAAAAGCGAGAAGACCATCGCCTCAGCCGGTGTCACATCAGGCGCGGCCTCGGCGATGAAGCGGGCGAGCGCGGTCTTCTCCGATCTTGCGAAATCGCGGATCAGACGGTCGCCCCTGAAGCCGTCATCCCCGCGGACCGCCTCAAGCGCGCTCCAGAGCCTCTCCCCGAGTTCGGCGTCATCAGCGGCGGAGACTGTCTCCTCCTTCTCCGCGTCGAGGATCTCCTCCGGAGTCCGGAGGGACTCGGAGACCGAAAGCGCCCCCTCCCTCGTCATGCCGGGGACACCGAGCAGGTAAATGAGCCAGGCGGCGCGGACATTGTCATCGTCCCTGCCGAAAAACGCAGAGAGCGCTTTGAGGCCTGCACTGTTATCAACAGAATATGGTGACGGTTTTGTGAAAAGCAGAGGCGCCGCCAGTGAGAGCGCTGACGCGGCCGCTCCGTCCTCAGCGCCTGAAACCTCCGGAAGCTGTGAAAAAATTGCTCCGGCGCCGGTTTTTTCCGCCGCCGCGAAAAGATCGGGCAGCGCGTCATCCCCTTCCGGAGCGCTCTCCCTATGAGATTCCGCCGCGGCGCGCTTTCCCTTTCCTGACGCCGCGGGCGCCTCGCAGCTCCCGAGGAGGACCTTCCAGAGATCCTCCGCGCGGAGCGTATAGATGTCGGAGGGGAACTTCACGGCGCCGGAGTCCTCGAGGGACTGCAGGATCATGTCGCCGAGGCCGTCAATGTCCATGGCCTGGCGGCTCACGAAGTGGGTCAGGGTCTGGTGCCTCTGCGCCGGGCAGATGAGCCCTCCGGTGCAGCGGCTGATGGCGCCGCCCTCGACGCGCTCGATCCTCGATCCGCACTCGGGGCAGATCTCCGGGAAAACGACAGGCCTCGCGTCAGCCGGTCTCCTGTCCTTCACAACCGATGCGATCTGAGGTATGACATCTCCCGCGCGCCTTACGATCACAGTGTCCCCGATCATGACGCCGAGCCTCCTGAGCTCCTCCTCATTGTGGAGCGTCGCGCTCTTCACCGTAACGCCGCTTACCCTCACCGGATCCAGCACGGCAACCGGCGTCACGGCACCGGTCCTTCCGACCTGGAAGCGCACATCGCGGAGAATAGTCATCTCCTCCTCGGGCGGGAACTTGTGGGCGATCGCCCAGCGCGGTGAGCGGGTTACGTTGCCCATCTGCTCCTGCAGCGCGATGTCATTGACCTTGTAGACAAGTCCGTCGATCTCATAGGGAAGGTGCGGGCGGAGCTTCGCCATACGGCTGTAGAAGTCATGGAGGAACGCCCCGCCCCTTCCGGTCTCGGTGAGGGGGTTCACCGGAATGCCCCAGGAGGCGGCAAGCGCGAGCCTCTCGGTGTGCCGCGGCGGAAGGACTATGCCCTCGGCTGCCGCCACAAAGTAGCAGTTGAACATCAGGGGCCTTTTCGCGGTAACCCTCGGATCAAGCTGCCGGAGGCTTCCCGCTGCGGCGTTTCTCGGATTCGCGAACACCTTGCCGTGATGCTCCAGGGCCTCGCGGTTCATCCTCTCGAAGCCGCCCTTCGGCATGAACACCTCGCCCCTCACCTCGAGCATCTTCGGTGGATTTTCGCACTCGAGACGGAGAGGAACGTTCCTGATGGTCTTCACGTTCTCCGTGATGTCCTCGCCTATCGTGCCGTTGCCGCGGGTCGAGGCGAGCGAGAGGATCCCGTCCGTATAGAAAATGCTGCAGGCGAGGCCGTCAAGCTTGACCTCGGCCGCGAACTCCACACTGTCCGATGAGGCCGCCTCGCTCACCCTTCTCACGAAGTCATCGAGCTCGCCCTCGCTGAAGATGTCTGCAAGCGAGAGGAGCGGGATTTTATGCACCACTTTCTTAAAGGCGGAAATCGCCTCGCCTCCCACCTTTCTCGTCGGGGAGGAGGGATCGATCAGATCCGGGTGCTGCCTCTCGAGCTCCTCGAGCTCGCGGAACAGGCGGTCATACTCGGCGTCAGGCACACTCGGGCTGTCATTGACGTAGTACTCATGCGAATATCTGTTGAGAAGGCGGGAAAGCTCCGACATCCTTTCCCTGACAGCGCTCTCGTCCGGCATAGTCTTTCCTCACGTAAGAAACGGACACAAAAAAAGCGGGGACATGCCCCGCCGGCTGGGTTCTGGCTTTCAGCAGGCAGCATCCTTACTGCGCGTCGAAAGCTGCGAGCTCCTTGAGGTACTGCTCCTTCAAGGCGTCATCGAACTTCGCGGATCCGTCCTGGTTGATGACAACAGCGCCGAGCTCGCGGGCAAACTCGGAGGCGTCCTTGATCATGGAGGTGAAGTTCCTGACGCCTGCGCCCTTTCTCGGCTGCATCATGAAGCTCAGTCCCCTGACCGCGTAGGAGTTGACGTCCTGCTCGCTGAAGGTGCCGGGCTTGTAGAGGTTGCCGACGGCGAACTTCTCCGATGACTTGTCATCGACATTGTCGAGGCAGTGGTAGATGTCGTAGTCGCCGAAGATATAGCCGTGGCTCTCAAAGCCGGTCTTTACGGCGTAGCCGTCAAAGGGGGTGCCGTCTGCCTTCACGAGGTTGACGATATAGAAGTCCTGCCAGATCTTCTCCTGCTTCTTCGCCTCGTTCACAGGCGCGTCCTCCTGCTCCTTCGCGGGTGCCGCGCTCTCCTCGGGCTTTGCTGCAAGATCAGGCCCCTCGCCGCCTAAAGTCCTCAGGGTGCTCTCCTCGTCGGCGGAGCCGGGCTCCTTCCCGCTGAGGCTCAGATCGCCTACATCAGAGTGGAGATCCTTGTTGTAGCGTCTGCGGCGGCCGGCAAAGCGGCGGTTGTTTATGATTACGGCGTAGACGATGAAAACTAAGACAACGGCTGATGCACCGATGAGCAGGATGATTTTGGTGGACATACCTTAAAACGCCTGTGAGACCCGAAGATTTCCGGAATTATAGCATTTTTGTCCCGGAATACAGAAGTTTCTGAGGCTCCGGACAGCGCTTTCCGCCCCTCTTGCATTCTCTTTGGAAAAAACTTATTTTTGTGAAGGGCTATGTCCCTTACTCTCAAACTCGGGCGCTCCGGCGCAATGGACAGACAATGGACACAAAAAACAGCTTATACGGATGCTCCTGCCTCTTCTACGGATTCAGGATGATGCTGAAGGACGGCTACAGGATGTATACCCTGCTTCCTGTGCTTATCAATACCGTGATAATGATTGCGGGCATGTACTTTTTCATGGGCGCAATCAGCAGCGGCACTGACCGGGCGCTCTCGGCTCTACCTGACTGGCTCTCGTTCCTCCGGTGGATAATCATCCCGCTCGCCTTCATCTGCATTACGCTCATCTCCGCCTACCTCTTTGTCGCGGTCGAGGGCATCGTGATGAGCCCGTTCGCGGGCTTCCTCGCCGAGAAGGCCGAGGAGGATCTCACGGGGATGAAGAGGCCTCAGCCTGAGATCCCGGGAGGGAGGTATCCTGCATACCTCGCCGGCGTCGCCTGGCACTCGCTCGGGAGGACCGCAAAGTCCTACGTCTTCTACCTGCCGCGCGCCCTCCTCTGCTGCCTCGTGCTCTTTGTCCCGGTCATCGGGCAGCTCCTCTTCCCTGTCCTCTGGCTCGTCCTCAGCGGCTGGTGGCTTGCCATGCAGAACCTTGACTATGTCTTCGACAACAACGGCATCAGCTTCGATGAGATGAGCGACAGTATGAAGAGGTCCCCGGTGCAGGTTGCCTCGTTCGGCTGCCTCACGGCTGCCATAGCTGCGGTTCCCGTGGCCAACATCCTTGTCCTTCCTGCGGCGGTTATCGGGGCAACCAGGCTTTTCATCACGGACGGAAGGCTCAACGGGAGCGCCGGGCCCCGGGCCGGCTACGACAGATAAAAGGCCGGAATCTCAATTCCTGTGAGCGGCCCGTGAGCTACCGCTTAAGGCTCACCGGAGGAGCCGCTCACGAATTCATATGAGCATTCCGCTGTCGCTTCCGCGGCTTTGCCGCGTCCTTCTCAAAGAACCGGGCCTACTCCCCCGAAAAACCGCTGACATTCCGCATTTTCCCTCCGGGGACCGGGCACTCCATAGAATCAGAGTATAGAGTCAGAGTGCCCTGTAATGCTCCAGAGCCTCAGGGATCTCTCCGGGAGCTGAGCCTTCCCGTCATGCGCAGGAGGCTACGGGATCCTCCCCTCAGGGGCATCCTCCGTGGTGTTGCCGTCACCGTAAAACATATCATTAAATGACAGTCCGGAGATCCTCCGGGGCACAGTGGCCCCGGACACGGGAGATTTGCGCTGTAAGGAAATCCGGGAGAACGGATCAGGCCGCCTCAAGGACGGTATTGAGCTTTTCAGAGGAGACAGTCTCGTCAAGGACATCGGCAGGTGTGGCCTCAACCGGGATGAACTTCGGCTCGCGGCCCTCACGGGCGATCTCGTACCTTGCCCGTGATACAGGCGACATGTTGCCGAGAACGGTCTCGGGGAGATCATCATGCTTTACGGTGAGTGGCTCCGGGAACAGGCACTCGGAAAGGAACACGGACTCAAGTCCTCCGTTCCTGAAGTCATCGCCGAGGCTCTCTCCCCTCAGGGCGTCGCCCTCGCCGCTCTGGAGCCTTATCTCAGGCGGCAGTTCGAACTTCATGCGGAGGTCGGCCTTTGCGGCCTTCCCTGCGGCGGAAACAGCGTCCTCCTCCTTCGGGAGGTCCATGGCGTTGTCCGAGATCATGGCGAGCATCAGGGCAAAAGAGGCCTGATCCGAGCTGTTGACGGCATGATTGAGCGACTGCCCGAGCTGGAGCTCGTCAATCAGCGCGCTGTTGCGAATCTCAGATGCAAGCATTGCATTTCCCCTGTCCGTGGATTTCCCTGACAGAGAGGTTATCGGCACAGTGCGGTGTTTCTTTAAGGGGTGAATTGCGTGAGGTTTGAGGCAGCTCACAGAATGAAGGAATGAAAAGGCGCCCGGAGGCGCCCTTGAGACTGAATTCCTCTGTTTCCCTTTTGTTACAGGGTTCCGAGCAGGATCTTCAGCATGCGGCGGAGAGGCTCGGCTGCGCCCCAGAGGAGCTGGTCGCCGACGCAGAACGCGGAGAGGTACCTGTCGCCGATGGTGGTCTTTCTGATGCGTCCGATAGGAACGGAGAGTGAGCCGGATACCTTCGCAGGGCTCAGCTCGCGGATGGTCTCCTCCTTCTCATTGGGGATGACCTTGACCCACTCGTTGGTGTTCCTGATGATCTCCTCGATCTCGGGAACGGTGATGTCCTTGGCGAGCTTGATGAGGAAGGACTCGCTGTGGCAGCGCAGGGAGCTGATGCGGACGCAGTTGCCGTCAACCTTGATCTGTCCCTCGGGGAAGCCCAGGATCTTGTTGGTCTCGGCCTGGCCCTTCCACTCCTCACGGCTCTGGCCGCTCTCCATCTTCTTGTCGATCCAGGGGATAAGCGAGCCTGCAAGTGGAACGGTGAACTCGGCAACCGGCATGGCGGGGGAGTTCATAGCATCGCGGACTTCCTTCTCGATCTTGAGGATGGAGGCGGAGGGATCCTTCAGATCCTCCGCGCATGCGCCGTAGAGCACGCCCATCTGGGCAAGGAGCTCGCGCATGTTCTTGGCGCCGGCGCCTGATGCGGCCTGGTAGCTCGACATCTGCAGCCACTCGACGGCGCCTGACTTGATGAGGCCGGCAAGCGCCATGAGCATGATGCTGGTGGTGCAGTTGCCGCCTACGAAGGTGTGGATGCCGCGCTCAAGATCGCGGTCGATGACCTCGCGGTTTACCGGATCAAGGATGATGCAGGCCCTAGGATCCTGGCGGAGGGTTGACGCGGAGTCAATCCAGTATCCCTTCCAGCCGGAGGCGAGGAGCTTGTCATATACGGAGGTGGTGTAGCCGCCGCCCTGGCAGGTGACGATGATGTCCATCTCCTTCAGCAGGTCAAGGTTTCCTGCGTCAAGAAGAACGCCGCAATCGGTTCCTGCGAATTCAGGAGCCTTCTGGCCGGCCTGGGAGGTTGAAAAGAAATGTGACTCAAAGCCGACGAAATCATGTTCCTCGACCATGCGGTTCATCAGTACAGAGCCGACCATTCCGCGCCAGCCGATAAAACCAATCTTCTTCATGTTATAAACCGAGACCCGTGATGCTCCGGAGCCTCTCTCCTTAAGTAGAACGCGCGGCAGAGCCGCATGAAACAATGGGCGCATATTACGCCGTTAAAATTGACTGTGTCAAGACAGCATTAAGATCCTTCTGCTGAAAAGACTCCTGCCCGGGGCTCATCCCCCGACTCCTCTCCCGCAAGCACGGCTGCCGCAGCGGCGAGGCCGGAGTGCACGGCTGATCCGAGAAACGAGCGGAGGCCCGAGCGGACGCCGACGGGGAGCGCGCCGTCATCCGCGCCGAGAATCCTCTGCTCCTCCGCCTCCTCGGAGAGCGACGCGCGCCGCTCTACGGCGGTCTTCCCGTCAAAAAGCATGCTCTGCTGATAGACGGCCTCGCCTGCCCCGAGATCGCCGAATTCGAGCTCGGCGGCCGTGCAGTCGTGCCTCGAGGGCCTGAAGGGGAGATCGGCATAGTAGCAGCTGATCCCGCCCGTTTTAAGCGACTCTGCCGTCACATGCCTGCCGAGAACCGAGTAGAGGCTGCCTTTCTCGAAGAAGAGCGCAAGCCCTGGCTCCTCGGTAAGCAGGTTCCTCCCGAGGAACCACGGCGCGCGGCCGCCGAGGAACCCGAGCACGGTCGGCGCGATGTCGAGCTGCGAGGCAATGGAGTCGATGTGCCGGACGGGGAACTTCCCGTCGGTCGAGAAGAAGATGAGCGGCACCAGGTGCGAGGAAAGCGGGCTCGACTTGCTCATCCTCGTGTGGTCTCCCGTCACGGCAAAAAGCGTCGGGAGGCCGTTGCCGCTCCGGAACTTCTCCATGAACTCATGGAGCTCGCTGTCAGCATAGTAAAGGACGCTCTTCTCCCTGTCGCTCCTGAGCTCATCGCCGAACTTCCAGCCGAACTCCTCCGGGATGGTGAAGTCGTGGGTGTCGGTGTTGTTCACTATATAGAAGAAGGGCTTCTCCGCCTTCGCCGCCTCGGAGAGGATCGCCGCGTAGAGATCCGTATCGGCAAGGCCCCAGTTCGACTTCGGGTGAACCGCGTCCACATTGTGCCGGTCAAAGGATCTCCTTACCCCGAGCAGCGCGGCGAACTCCGCGACAAGATCCCCGGTCGTCCCCTGGAAGATCGCCGTGTCATAGCCGGCGCTCTCCATTATCTCCGGAAGGCAGTGATACTCGAAGCGGTCGAGCCCGGTCCTCGGCACCCCGGCGCCGAACGGGTTCGGTGCCGAGCAAAGCGCCGCGTAGAGGCCCTCGTGGGTCCTCTTGCCGTCCGCGACCGCGGCAAGCGCATGGAAGCTTCTCTCACGGAGCGCCTCGAGGTGAGGTGTCACGAAGCGGTCGGTGTACTCGGCCGGCCAGCTCTCGAGGAGCAGGAGCACGACATTGTACGAGGGGCGCGGAAGCTTCCTGCTCCCGGCCTCATCGCGGCTGAACGTCTCCCTTTCGCCGAGCGCCTGGTAGAGCCTCTGCAGATCAGATCCCTTCACGAGGCCGTAGACCGAGGAGAACGCGCCGTTCATGGCATAGACCGAGAGCTCCTCGCTTCCGAGCATCCAGGCGGTGCTCGGGCGCTGCGGCACGGTGCCGAAGCCACGGAAGAGCACAAGGGAAACGGCAAGGAAAAGGACTGACTGTAGCGATACCGAGGTCTTTCTGCCATCCGCCCTGAAGGAGAAGCCCGGACGGAGAAGCAGAAGGGCGATGACTGCCCCGGCGCCGACGGCGGCGGTGAGCCCCGGATGCGAGGTGAAGGCGGTAAGGGTGAGCTCGATGAAATTCGGGAAGAGCGCGCGCATCTCGCTGCTGGCGTGCCGCCCGGCCTCCTCAAGGTAGAAGGAGTCGCCGAGCATGAAGCCCGCAAGGAGGACCGCCGGCATGACGGCGAAGCACCAGGAGAACCTTACCGACGTGCGGCGGCTCAGAAGGAGCCTCGCTGCCGCGTATAGGAAAAAAGGCAGTGTGAATATCGAGGCGGCCGCAGCGTCGAAGGTGAGCCCGCTTCGCACCACCTCGCCCGTTCCGAGCGCCGATGACGGATCAAGCCTCAGGAAAATATATGCGCGTAGAGCCGCCCCGAGCGCCGTGAGAGCGGCGAACTCTGCTATGAGGAAGAGAAAGAACATCAGAACATCCTTGGTGCCGGCATCAGGCATGCCGGGCAAAACTACTTTCCGGAGCCGCCCCCGCGCGCGGCTCCCTGTGCTCCGCCATTCCCCTGATCATCCCTGAGGAGCCCGAGGAAATAGTCAGCCGTGAGGTTCTCAGGGATTTGAGGCCCGGCGCCCTGCCGGGGACTCTCCTTTTGCTGTCTGGAGGCGGCCGCGCCTGCCCCGGAGCGCACCTGAGCCTCCCCCTGGCGCCCGGTGCCGGGCCTCACGTGCGGTGCGGGCGCGACGGCCGCGGATCCCCTGAGTCCGAGGAGCCCCGAGAGGCAGTCGGTCACGCCATAGTATTTTCCGCCGGTGCCGGCGAGGACAAGGAACGCGGCAATGCCGAGGAGCTTCCTTATTTTACGGCTCCCCGGGATCCTGAGGAAGAGAAAGCCTCCCTCCTTCTGTCTCAGCTGCATGGGCAACGGCGCCTCTCAGTGCCCGCCATTCCCGCCGGAGCTGAGGGAAAGCGCGTCCTCTATGTAGCGGATCAGGATGTGGATAATCTTGATATGCACTTCCTGGATCCTGTCCGAATAGCCGTGGAACGGAACCCTTACCTCGGCGTCGGCGAGCCCTGCGAGCTTGCCGCCATCATTGCCGGTGAGGACAACGGTCTTTATCCCGGCCTTTTTCGCGGACTCCACAGCCTCCACGATGTTCCCGGAGTTCCCGGATGTGGAGATGCCGAGCAGCACGTCACCGGGCCTTCCGACGCCCTCGACGAAGCGGGAGAACACGTAATTGAAGCCGTAGTCGTTCCCGACGCAGGTGAGGTGCCCCGGGTTGTCAATGGCAACGGCGCCGAGCGCCCTCCGGTCATTGCGGTAGCGGCCGGTGAGCTCCTCGGCGAAGTGCATGGCGTCGCAGTTCGATCCGCCGTTGCCGCAGGAGATGATCTTGCCGCCGTTCCGGAGGCTCTCCGCCATGATTTTCCCGGCCTTCTCAATCGCAGCAGCGCCGCCTGATGCTATGAATGAGTCAAGTACGCGGCTCGCCTCCTCAAGGTCGCCAAGAATGTCAGTTTCGGTCATCGGGTCCTCCGGTATGATCATGGAAGCGGCAGTCCATCCTGCCGCCAGCACTCAAACAGCGTAAAGGCCTCATCACGCATTCCTGGGAAATTCTCAGGAACTGCGCGATAAAACAGCCTTATCTTCATAATGTATGACAGATACCACTGTTTGTAAAAGATTTTTGCTGATAATATCATTTTGGGAGCAGGTCTTTAAGCATTTCAGGTAATCGATCATGAGCACGGATACCATAACCTTTTTCGATGAAGTCGACGGAAATGACAGCGGCGCGACCAGCGCGGCTCCATGGAAAATCCTTGTCGTTGACGATGAGGAGGAGGTTTTCAACGTCACCCAGCTTGCGATAAGCGGCTACGAGGTATTCGGCAAGCAGTGCAGGCTTCTCTACGCCCCGAACTCGAAGGAGGCCTGCAAGGTGCTCGACGGCAACCCCGACATTGCCCTTGTGCTCCTCGACATCGTGATGGAGACCGACACCGCCGGCATCAATGTTATCGAGTACATCAGGAAGCGCCTGAACAACCCCATCATGAGGATAGTCATCAGGACCGGGCAGCCGGGCGTCATTCCCGAGGAGAACATGCTCCGCGAATATGACATCGACGACTACCGCGAGAAGACCGAGCTCACCGCTCAGAAGCTCCGCACCCTGATCCGCTCCAACATCCACTCCTTCATGGACATGACCCAGGTCAACCGGCAGAACATCGCCCTGACCGACATAGTGAACTTCTCCAAGGTGCTCCTCACCGCCCAGACCCAGGACAGCTTCGAGGCCGCCATCTACCGGAAGCTCAACGAGATAGGCCTCCCGGCCTGGAGCCTCTCGGGCTACATGAACGTGAGCGCCTATTCCTACCGCGGCAACAAGTACGACAGCGGCATCACCGTAACCGACTTCGCGACGAAGCAGCCCTATGACCACGATGACATAACGAAGGTCATCTTCGAGAGCATCTCCGGCAGGCAGGCCCTCATCTATAAGGGGACAAGCTGCTACATCTGCCTAAACATGTCGGAGCAGGAGATCTACGGCATGGTCTTCCGGCTTGACCCCATCGACGAGGTCAAGATGCGCGGGGACTCGAGGATGCTGGATCTCCTCATCGAGTGCATCACCATAAATTACCGCAACCTCAGGCTCCGCGAGTTGATTGACCGCAACCAGCGCGAGATTATCTACCGCCTCAGCGAGGTGGTCGAGACAAGGTCGAAGGAGACCGGGCTCCATGTAAAGCGCGTCTCGCTCTACTGCGAGCTCATCGCGAAGCTCCTGGGACTCCCGAAGGGCGAGCAGGATATGCTCAAGCGTGCCGCGCCTCTCCATGACATCGGCAAGATCGGAATCCCGGACAGGATCCTCAACAAGCCCGGGAAGCTCGATCCTGACGAGTGGGCCATCATGAAGACCCACTCCAAGATAGGCTATGACATGCTGAAGGACTCGGATCTGCAGCTCTTCAGGACTGCCGGCATCATCGCCTACTACCACCATGAGAAATGGGACGGCTCGGGCTATCCTCTCGGGCTCAAGGGAGAGGAGATCCCGCTTTACGGAAGAATCGCCGCCCTCGCCGACGTGTTTGACGCGCTCGGCTCAGACAGGTGCTACAAGAAGGCCTGGCCGCTCGACAAAATCATCAAGCTCATCCGGGAGGAGAGCGGGCATCACTTCGACCCGAAGATTGTGAAGGTCTTCCTCGAGCACCTTGACGAGTTCATCAAGATCCGCGACATGCAGCAGGACCAGTTCACCGAGGGGAACTCCGTGCTCTCAGAGAACTCCTGCCCGACAAAGCCCAAAGGCTGAGAATTCCGCCGCACTTTTGAGGAGAAGGGGCGGCTACTTGATTTCTTATTGTGGTTATTAACTGAAAGTCACAAAAATGCAGTCATATACACAGGGCAACACTGCAAATCGTGCTCTTTTCTGAGATCTTTTGTATAAAGCATATAACGCTGCAGTATTCTTGAAGAGAATTTCTTTTGAAACTCATCGATTGACTTGTGCTCACTTGACTGAGATGACTTAACTTCAATAGGACAAATTTTATCTTTCCTGGACAGAAGAAAATCAATCTCATAGTTTCTGTTAGCTGCAGGAACAGGCCAGGTATGGTAATAAAGGCAGTTTCCGGCAGCCACAAGCATTTGGGCTACCACATTCTCGTACAGGTACCCCAAGTCAGCCCGAAGCCTGCCGCTCAGCAATTTCTGATAGATTATATTATCGGTGAACTTCTTGTCCCAGAAAGCCAGAGTAACGAACAATCCCGTATCACCGCAGAACAGCTTGAAGCGTTCCCTTGATATATGAAATGCCAGTCCGGCACTTGGATCATTAGCATGATATGCAATATTGGTTGTCATTGAATCTTTCAGAATGTTAATTTGCTCACCAACCCTCTCAGCTCTGCTACCATCAATTACAGCTGAAACCTGATAACGTGAGGCATTGCTGTTCAGCTGAGCTGGAATAGCATGAAATAGTGCCGATGTATTCCCGGAAGGATCAAGTTCGTAAAAATCATCATCATACAGTTCCAGGATGCTGCGCTTTCGCTGATCAACTATACTCAGGTTGCTGGTGTCAAGATAATCGTCCACTGCCTGAGGCATTCCTCCGACAAGCATATAGAGACGGAAATCACGCATTAGCTGACGATTAGTATCATCACCAAGCGGTGTTCTCTCGTTGAACATCTTGCGTATAAGCGGAATTGTAGTCTCATCACCAAGTGCCCAGCGAAACTCTTCATAGTCCATGGGATACATGTCCACGCGCGTCTCTTCACTTGGAATAAGGATATTCTGTTTCTTTTTCTTTATGCTTAGAAGGGAACCTGTTTCGATGTAATCATAACGTCCATCTTTAACGAGTTTTTTTATGGCCTGACGGGCAAGCGGCTCTTTTTGTATCTCATCAAAGATGATCACTGATTTGTGGTGAAACAGATCTTTACGATAGCGAAGCTGAAGTTGGGTAAAAAGATAATCTAAATCCGATATATCTTCAAATAGCTTATGTACAGCCATCGGTGCTTCAGAAAAGTCAACAAGAATATAGCTCTTATATTCATTCTTGGCAAAGGACTCTGCTATGGTCGATTTTCCTACACGCCTTGCACCTCTGATCAGCAAAGCCGTTGTACCATGCTGATTAGTTTTCCACTCCAGCATCTGTTGATACAGTTTTCTTTTAAAGATTCTTTTCGTCATTTTTCCGCCATTTACAAACGTTTAAATATGTTTAAATAAATTATCGCAAAAATCAAATCATTACTTTTACAAATGTCAAAATCCGCAAACTTTTATACCTCGTGATTGTCAAAATCCGCAAACTTTTATACTTAGTATCTGTCAAAATCCGCAAATTTAGTTGAACATTAATGTAAAATTAATTATGTGGATAATAACACTTTAATATAGATAGAAATATTTTTAATGACAATATTTAAACAATTAAATATCGAAATGTAGAAAATATCGCGACATCATGCATCGGTGTAAGGAAAGCCTAGATCTGGTATGGGATTCCGAAATGCTGCAAGAGTTGTTCTCAAGTTCCACAAATAAAATTTGCCATTGCGATAGTTTAAATGACCTACATCAAAATTAGACAGATACAAAGGCAAAGCACGGTAAGGACTTCCGCTCTTCATGAACGCCGGCATCATCACCTGCAATCATCACGAGAAATGGGACGGCTCAGGATACCCGCTCGGTCTCAAGGGCTAGGAGATCCCGCTCTACGGACGCATCGCCGCCCTTGCCGACGTGTTCGACGCGCTCGGCTCCGACAGGTGCTACAAGAAGGCCTGGCCGCTCGACAAAATCCTCAAGCTCATCCGGGAGGAGAGCGGGCACCACTTCGATCCGAAGATCGTAAAGGTCTCCCTCGAGCACCTTGACGAGTTCATCAGGATCCGCGACATGCAGCAGGACCAGTTCACCGAGGGGAACTCCGTGCTCTCAGAGAACTCCTGCCCGACAAAGCCCGGAGGCTGAGCCACCAAATATCTGCCGCAGCGACTGCCGCGGCACTTAATTCCTGTCGCAGAAGCAAACTGCCTTCCTCACTGAACGCACCTCTCCGGTACGTGACTATCCCATCCCTCTGCTGCACAATCCTGAGCCTGCATATGTCCTGGTGACAGGCAGAATGCCCTGCTTCTTAAAAAGTGCAGGGCGTACGCACGAAGCACAGGCAGTACCAGACTTGAAAACATTTGTGGCGGCATTTTTTCAAAAAATCGGTTAAGGTATGAGGTTGCCAAAAATTTGATCCCAATTCACGAACTCAATAACCCAAGGTGCCCATATGACAGATTCGGTTTTGAAGGACACGGTAAATGCCTTAAGAGACAAGCTCGTAGTGGAGGATTTACGCCAGCCAGGCAAAGTAAAGTTCCCTCTGGTTCCTGCCTTATTTGCCATCATCACAGCATGGTGCAGCGGGTGCAACAATGCTGTTGCAGTGGCTGATTACCTCTGTTCGAAAAGGAAGATCCTTGCGGAGGTTATAGAAGGTCTTCCTGCAAATCTCACCATGTCCCATGATACGGTTCTCCGCATGCTTAAGGCCGTTAAATTCAGTGAGCTGCAGTCCTTCCTGTCTGAGTTCTGTCTGTGCCTCGAAACATATCAGCAGATAAAGGAGTCTTCAGAGAAGCGCATACTGAGCATGGACGGACAGA